>OHJN01000013.1_pt1 | contig 110853 bp, 96 predicted proteins | sample 1568531 | NCBI WGS metagenome assembly OHJN01 (sample SAMEA3879594, study PRJEB24766) | human gut metagenome | biome: human-associated habitat; feature: feces | place: USA | collected 1985/1987
ACCTCAAGTTCAGGTATGACTATGGTGTTACCGGAAACCAGGATTTCGGCAGCTACAACTCTCTTGCGACCTACCGCTCATTCGGCTATTACCAGTACAACGGCTCAAGCTTCCACGTTTGGGGCCCGTCCAAGAACGTGAATACGGAACTCCGTTGGGAAAAGGGACACAACCAGAACATAGGCGTTGATTTCTCCCTCTTCAAGTACAGAGTCAGCGGTTCATTGAACTACTTTATCCGCAGGCAGTCAGACTTGCTCGGAAGCTATAATGTTTCCGTTCCGCCTCATCTGTTCAGCCAGATATTCACCAACGTGGGAACATTGAAGAATACCGGTTTTGAATTTGATATCAATGTGGATGCTATCCGCAAAGATAACTTCAGCTGGAGTTTCACTTTGGTAGGCGCAACAAATGACAACCGTTTCGTCAGCTTCTCGAACGATATTTATCAAGGTCAGAAATACTATAATGTCTGCACGATGTCCAATCCTAACAACCCTGGATATCTCCAGAGAATCGAGGAGGGACAGCGCATCGGAAACTACTACACCTGGAGATATGCCGGGGTGGACAAGGCCGGAAACTGGCTCATATACGACCACAACGACAATATAATTCCTATTGCGGAGGGCTCCGAAGAAGACAAGTGTGTGACCGGAAACGGCCTGCCTAAATTCACAGGCAGTATGACACATAATTTCACCTTGGGCAATTTTGATCTTTCGGTTGCATTTACCGGAGCGGCAGGATTTGATATTTTCAATGTGCACGACTTCTATTTCGGACTTCAGGGAATGACCGGAAATGTCCTCACGAAAGCATATTCGAAAAATGCCCATATCAAGACAGGTCTGAATGTCATCACTGACTATTTCATCGAAAAGGGAGACTATCTCAAACTTGATTATGTCACATTGGGATATACGCTCCGCCTGAACCGCAAATTCATTGACCGTTTCAGAGTTTTCGGTACAGCAAGAAACCTCTATACTTTAACCCGTTTCGAGGGAGTGGACCCGTCCACGTATGAGGTAAACGGATTGACACCTGGTACTTTCGGAGGCTCATATAACTACTATCCTTCGGCTTTCCAGTTCATATTCGGAGTACAGGTGGGATTCTAAAACAATGAAGAAAATGAGAAAATATATTGAAAATCTGTTATGGTTGCCTGCAGTTGCAGTTATAGCTGTGTCATCTTGTACGAACTTGGATGAGACAGTTTATGACCAGGTGATGTCAAGTAACTACTACAATACAAAGAACGATATAATTCAGGCAGTGTTCAGACCATTTGAGCATGCCTTCTGCTGCGAGTATGACTTCTATGAGCATGAAGAATTGACGGCAGACCATTTCATCACCCCGACAAGGGGAACCTGGTGGTATGACGGCGGAAAATGGGAGTCATTGCACAGGCATGCCTGGACCAATATCGATGAAGGCTGGAACTGGACAGCAGAATGGAATGCATGCTATACTGGAATCGGACAATGCAATCTTGTCCTTGATGACCTTTCCAAACTCGAACCGGCCAACTTCGGACTTACCCGAGAGGAATTCAACGGATTCATGGGACAACTTCGCACAATGCGCGCATATTTCTATTCGCGTCTGCTTAATTCATACAGGAACTGCGTCCTGACAACAACGTCAGATGAAGCTGTCAATAATCTTCCTGAAAACAGGAAACAAGTTTCCCCTCAAACTCTTTTCGACTTCATTGAATCTGAACTCAAGACATCTGTAGAAGAGCTTCCTGTAAAGACAGGAACAAGCGGGCCTGGCAGTATGCAAGGTTCTTTTACGAAGGGTGCTGCAGCCGCTCTTCTCGTGAGGCTCTATCTCAATGCTGAAAAATGGATAGGTGTCCCTCACTACGAAGATGTGATCAGCTGGTGTCAGAGAATCAGAAAAGGTGAATTCGGACAATATTCACTGGCTGAAAACTGGTGGGAACCATTCGATTGGAACAATGAGACTTGCAATGAGGTGATATTCGGTTATCCGGCATCATATTCCACAATCTCTTGGCATATGCAGAACTCGCCGAGAACATTCTACGGAAGAACACTTCCATACGGCTCTGCCAATTATCTCGGAGTTGACGGCAACGGCGAAAGGAACCCGAAATATGCTCTGTCGCCAAGCTACGATAACCAGAGTCCGCGTCAGCTCTTCGACTACAAACTTGGAATGCCGTCACAGAAATTTCAGAAATATGCAGGAGACAAGCGCTGGGCACAATACAGAAACACGAGCGTGAACACCCGCGAGGGAATGTTCTTCCTTGAGGGAAAAATTCCGAACTCGCAGACAGCGTCCGGCTATGCGATGAATCCGGACAACCAGTATGTGCTTTATCTGCGGGACCAGGTCGGACAGTTTCTCAGCACTGCTGAAGAAGGAAAAATTTCCGGCAAAGGAAAAGAGTCAAAACTTGGCAATGGAGACTTCAATTCTGGACTTTATTGCGTAAAATATCCGTTCTACTCATTCACGGGCGGTTATTATATAGAATCAGACCTGACTGCTATCCGCTATACGGAAATCTATTACTCTGAGGCCGAAGCTCTGCTCCGCACAGGAAAGGCAGACGAGGCAGGAAAGCTCCTCAATCAGGTCAGGAAGAGAAACTATGTCGATTTCAATTCGTCGATAGCTTATCAGCCAGAAGGCAGCATAAAACTCGATCTCGATGAGATGCTGGACGAATGGGGGCGTGAATTCATTCAGGAAGGACGCCGCAGGACAGACTTGATCCGTTTCGGAAGATTCCAGGAAGCTTGGTGGGACAAGCCTAAGGACATTGACAATCATTTGGAGATTTATCCGATTTCCCGTCAGGCTCTTGAGCAGAACCGTTATCTGAAACAGAATCCGGGTTATGAAGAAATCAACTGATATGACCACTGTTAATTATTTGAATTGAATTATGAATATAATAAGAACAATAACATTGACATTTGCAGCATTTTCGCTTATAGGCATCAGCTCATGTCAGAAAACATATCAGATGGTCCCGCCGCCTTCCGTCAGCAACAAAGGTGACGATTTGGATGATGAGGATTTCTGGGGTGACAAGTCCAAGGATGTGTTTGTTACGCCTTATGGCGAGGGTGAAATGGATGGCTCCTCTTGGGATAATGCATATGATGCAGATACTTTCCTGTCGCTTCTGTCCGATCAATCCGATTTGTCGAAGACCAATGTCTATCTGTCTGAGGGAACATATTATATGTCCTCCGGATCGGTATTCGGTCCTGAAATACGCAAATCCATCTTCTCGGTAAAGGGCGGATATAGTATTGACAGTAAAGAAAAGGACCTGACAAAGCGTAACGCATTGACATATAAGACTGTCTTTAGCGGAGACAAGAACAAGAACGGCAAGATTGATGATGGGGACTGCGGACTGCTTAGCGTCTATGGAGGAAACTCTTCATTTGACGGTATTACATTCCGCAATGGCTATATAAGCGAGAAGACTGCTTCCGCAAAGAAGAGCGGAGCCGGTGTCTTTGTAGATGGTAAAACCGATACTTGGATTGAATTTGTAGATTGCCGCTTTGAGAATTGTGTAAGTGACGCAACATCACCCGCCTATGCCGGAGGTGCTGCCGTCTATGTGAAGTCAGGTCAGGCAAGACTCAAGGCTTGCGAATTGACCGGATGCTCAGGCGTTTCGAGAGGAGGCGCTCTCAGATGCAACAATGACAATGCTATCCTGTTCCTCGACAGGTGCAGCATTCACGACAACAGCCTTAAAGGCGAGTGGGGCTCCGGTCTGCAGCTCTCATCAGGAACAATCTGTGTCAATAATTCGACTTTCTGCTCGAACACTGTGGGCAACAAAGGAGCGGGCGGAACCATCAATGGCGGCGGAGCAATGCTTGTTCTCAATTCTACGATAATTTCTGATGACACGACTGCCGGAATCCGTTGCGAATCAGATGCTAAAAATGGTTCCTTCTTTGCGAACAACATCAGCCTGAACACAAACGGCGCTCCGGGCTTCCTTCTCAATGGAAGCGGAAAAGTAGCTGTCTCAGGTGGGCACAACATATTCAACAAGGTGGCCGGAGAACTCCAGTCTGCTGCTTCTGATGTAACCTACAGCACAGACTTGAAGAATTTCGGTTCACTTGAAAACGGAGCATACATTTGGGACAATTCCAAAGTTTCCCTCGGGACATACTCCACGGCAGCAGAAATCGAAGGCTATGCACGTGGATTCAAACCTGCCGTCTGCCCTGTCGCAGAAATCGGAAAAGTCTTCGCCGAATGGTGCGACGGTTTCGCTGTAGACGGCCGCGGCAAGTCGAGAAACCCTGCAAAACTTCTTCCGGGAGCATATGACCCACGCCTTGACGGCGAGGCTGCCAAAGCTCTGCGCTTCAGCGTGTCAGCCGCTCCTTTTGCCGGGAACTCCATCAGCAGTCCTGAGTCATTCGGCTTTATTCTTACAAACCCTGATGGCGCTTATTCCTATAACAAAAAGATGGTTCTTCTCGGAAACGAATATGTAGCCGACGACGGAGAAACGATGCTTTGGGATGGCAAGGGTACGACTGTAACAGTCACTGCGTATGCCCCTTATGCGGCTGCAGTTGACGGCGTAGTCCCTGTCTCTTGCCCAAGCAACCAGGCGACAGCAGCAGAACTCACAGCAGCTGACTTCGTGCTTTGGAAAGGCAGTGTGAATCCTTCGAAGGATCTCTCTGACGGCAAGATTCAGCTCAATCTCGGTCACCTCAACGCAAGGCTGATCGTAAAAGTCACTCTGAACGGTGTTCCGGTAGAGACGTCAAAGATTGCATCGCTTTCCGTAGGCGGACTCAGTGTGGAGGGAAAATGTGACCTCAGCGCGGCTTCACCAAAGATCGTTGCTGACGGTGCTCCAGTCAATATGTTCCCGAGAGTAGGAACAGATTCTTATGAACTCATCACTGTACCTCAGACTGTTGCGACCGGATCTCTGGCGGTCAAAGCGACTTTCAACAAGCGCCAGTATGTCTGGGCGTCACCGTCCGATGTGACGCTCGCCCCTGGAAAGACATCCGAGCTCACAATAAACATTTCTACAACAAAATCGGCCTCTTCCGGCCAAATGTCAATAACCACAAAATAAAGGGAAATGACTATGAAATCAGGAAAATCAATAATAATGGCCGTTCTTGCAGCGATGCTTGCGTTTTCTTCTTGTGAAAAAGAAAAAGTGCAGCTTTCGCATGACAGCGATGAAAGAGCCGTGCGCATAGTGCCCGAGATAGCTTCTCCATACACCACCAAATCAAACCCTGTCACACAAGGCAAGGAAACAGAATTCAATGACGGAGATATGATTGCGCTGCTCTGCGGCAACAGACATGTCACGTTTAAACTGACAAGTAAAGGATGGAGGCCTACCGACAACTATTACCTCCGCTGGGGAAAAGCTCCGGTGACATATTCTGCATTCTATCCTGCTACAGAGACTTCCATGAGTATGGGCAACTTCGATTTGCCGTCGTCTCAAAGAACATTGGACCGTCTGGCAGCATCCGACTATATGACATGCACAGTTGAAAATGCTGTAAAATCAAAAGACGGCACATTGAATCTTAAGATGGAGAGACAGATGGCTCAGGTGTGCCTGACTTTGTCCGGAATCGAAGAAGGTGCCCGTGTGCAAGGCTTCCGGATATGGACATCAACCGGTCTTTTCGATGGAAAGCCTAATGCGGACAGGATGTACGTAAGTCCATATTCCACTGTATCTGAGGGTGCGTCTGTCGGTACCAATGGTACGAAATATACTGCCATAATCGTCCCTGGCGCAGCTGACGCGTCAAAGGTCTTCGTTACATTCAACTACAAGGGAAAGGACATCACATTGACCGGCGTGCCTGAATTCAAGAATGGTTTCAGGTATGATATGAACATAAACATTGCCGGAACCATCATTTCGATAGGCTCTCCATCCGTGACTCCTTGGGACGAAGGAACAGCCGTCATTCCGGGAGGCGATGCGGAGAAAGTTCCGCTTCTTCCTTACTTCGTGAAACCGGTGGTATCCGGAACAGGAGACGGCCTTTCCTGGGAGAACGCAATGGGAATGGCTGATTTCCTCAAGATGATAAAGCAGAAAGACGGAAGTCAGGCAGAATCTGATGAGAATGCCGACAACGTGGACGACAGGGACTTCTACTTTATCGGAGGCACCTATTCTGTAGAGGATATAAAAGTGGAATACTCAAAATACGGCTCCAGAGTGAATTTCCGTGTTCACGGAGGCTACGATCCTGCCAGCAAAGGCAACGACATCAGCAACAGGAACGCTGAAACCGTGTTCGACGGCAGCGGAAGCAAACGCTTCCTCACACTCGGCAATCAGACGGAGCCTACGTTCGACGGCATCACTTTCGCGAACTTGAAGAGCAGCGTCGCACACGAAGGGTGTATTTCAATATCTGCCGGCGGTTCCGGAGACGCCCGCGTGAACTTCACGAACTGCACATTCCGCAAATGTACCGGTTCAGGTGGTCAGAACCCGATATTGATGGTCAGAAAGGGACTCGCAAAACTGAACAACGTAACCTTTGACGGTTGTCGCGGAGAAGGCGGTGTCCGTGGACTCATACGTCTTGCCCAGAAAGAGAGCAGGGTATATCTCAATGCCTGCGCCTTTATCAAAAACACTTACGGCGGTGGCGGTTTCGGTCTGCTTGCACATCTTAATGATGTCGGAGGTAATGTTTGTCTTCACAATGTCACCTTTGCCGGAAATGACAACGGCTGTGGTGCGAGCGGAGTCATGAACGGCACCGGAGGAATGCTCATCGCTTCAAGCACAATCGTCGCATCCAACGGTAATCCTGCCATCCGCTGTGAATCAAACTCGAAAAGTGGTTCAAGCCTTGTGAACAGTCTCATAATCCAGGAGCAGGACAGAACAGCCATTGACATGTCGTCATCCGGCAGAAAACTGAAATCCCTCGGCGGCAATGTGGTTGTCGGCGGCATCAATGTCAACGGCCAGTATGAAGATTCATCCAATGATGACACATTCGCCAACAGGGCTGCGGCTGCGGCACTTGACCTCAAATGGAACTACGAGTCACGTCACTATCTCTGGAACGGAACTACGACCTTCACGAAGTTCTCTCTTGAACAGCTCCGTGCTGCCATCAAGTCATACAGCAACACCAACACCGGAAAACTGTATGCCGGCTCAACTGAAGTCTATGACGGCAGCAAGGCAGGCGAGGATTTCCTCGGCTGGCTCGACAGCATCAATGCGTTCGACATCTACAAAAATAGCTCAGCCGTATGGCCAGGCTCATACCAGGGCAACTGATAGCTGCCTTGACTCTAAACTAACAGATTGATCAGTAACTGAAAGTGGCTGATTCCAACAGCGGTTTCAGCCACTATTGTAAACAAAAATTGTATGAAATTCAGAACAATTCTATTATTAGCGACAGTCTCATTTTTCACTACGCTCTCCTGTGCAACGAAGACAACGGAATGGACAGGATGGACAAACCCGCTTTTCGAGGGACAGTATGCCGACCCAGAAGGGATAATGATCGGTGATGAACTATGGATATATCCGACTGCATCGCATCCATTTGAGGAGCAGCTCTATATGGACGCCTTTTCCTCCAAGGACCTGAAGACCTGGACCAAGCACAGCAACATCATCACCAACAAAGAGATAAGCTGGCTCCGTAAGGCCCTTTGGGCTCCGGCCATCGTGCATAAAGACGGAAAGTTCTTTCTTTTCTTCGCCTGCAACAATGTGTATGAAGGAGATACGGGCGGCATTGGCGTAGCTGTGTCTGACAAGCCTGAAGGCCCTTTTCAAGACCTTCTCGGCAAACCGCTTCTGAACGACATCGTCAACGGGGCCCAGCCTATCGACCAGTTCGTCTATCAGGACCCGGCATCCGGTGACTGGCTGATGTTCTACGGCGGCTGGGGACACTGCAATCTCGTCAGACTCGCTGATGATTTCAAATCCATTGTCCCGTTCGAAGACGGAAGCCTTTTCCGGGAAGTCACGCCTGAGGGGTATGTAGAAGGGCCGTTTATGATCCAGCGTGACGGCAAGTTCTATTTCATGTGGAGCGAGGGGAAATGGCGCGAGGACAACTACCGTGTAGCCTATTCCATTTCAGACACCCCTTATGGTCCGTTCAAGAGAATCGGAACCATCCTGGAAAGTGATCCGGAGCACGGAACTGGCGCAGGACATCACAGCGTCGTGCGGCGCGGCAATGATTTCTACATCATCTACCACCGCCATCCGCTCGGTTCCACCGACGGAGACAACCGCGTAGTCTGCATTGACCGTCTCGAATTTGATGAAAACGGCTTCATCCTTCCTGTGAAAATGTCCTGAGTGTCATTAGGCTAGAGTGAAGGAGTGATGAGGACGCGCCAGCCGCCCTCGTTGTTGCGAGCCTCAATGTAGCCTTTCTCCTTTAAGCTGGAGAGCAGACGTTGCACCGCAGACTTGTTGATGACGAGTTGATCGTGCAGGCTGTCGATGGTGACGGAAGGCTGGGACTGCATAATGCGAAGGATCTTGGCATAGTTCGGAGTTCTGAATTCGACCCGCTGGCCGTCATACCACCAGACATTCTCGTCAGGCTCCGTCAGGAAGCGGACATCGTTGTATATCTCCTCCGCGACTAGTGCGGTGAAGTAGCGAAGAAAAGGGCGGATTTTATCCAGTTCTGCGTGAGCTCCGATACTGGGAGTGGAACCGACTTCCAGATCTGCCTGATGCAAGGCCTCCAGGTAATCCTTCTTTTCGCGACTACGGACAACAATCATTGGGTAGTCGTGGCGGGCGAGTATGTAATTCACGATAAGCCTGGCGATTCGGCCGTTGCCGTCCTCAAATGGGTGAATCCGGATATATCGATAATGGAACAGCGCTGCCAGTTCGACGGGGGAGAGCTTGCCTTTTGTTTCCTCTTCATTGTACCAGTCAACGAGGTCGGCCATCAGGGCTGCCGTTTCCTCCGGAGCGGCGTATTCGAAACGGTCCCCATAGCGGGTGATTACGCTGTTGGGTCGAGTCTTGTACCTGCCTGCGTGGATGACATAGCTGGTCTGCTGTCCGCCCGGCATTTCACGATAGACAGTATAATCCTCCCGCAGAAGCGTCTTGTGCAACTGACGTATGAAGTTCTGCGTAAGCTGCATATCCTTGATACCTGCTTGTTCCTGCATCATTTTGAGACCCACATTGCTGGCTTTCATTTCCTCCAGATCTTTCATCTCTGCTTCTCCTACAACCTTTCCGAATAGCAGAAGCAGTTCTGTTTGACCATAGGTCAACGTGTTGCCTTCGATATGGTTGCTGTTGAAGTTGAAATCCACTGTGAATTTTCGACTGAGACGTTCTCGGTCCCTGTCGGAAAGAGGCTGTATGGCATTCCAAGCGGCTATCGCCTTGTGTACATTCAAGTACTTCATTGCAAAAAAAATGTTTTCTAATTGGTGGTAAATATACCACTTTTTTGCCAACATTTATAAATAATCTAACGAAATTGGCAAGAAAAGATTCGGGCGAGAAGTGGCCGCGAGTAAAAAAATGCATAAACGTAAAGAAAATATTTTGCGATTTAGAAAATAATACATACCTTTGCAATCCCTTAAAATTTCTTAACGAGATTGCTGGGTAAGTCTGGTGGGTTCGTATAACGGTTAGTACTCGAGATTTTCATTCTCGCAATAGGAGTTCGATTCTCCTACCCACTACTAAATATTAAAAAATAAAAACAATGGCAAATAACGCATCTGCAGAAAAGTGCATTCGCCAGAGCGAAAGGCACAGATTGCATAATAAGTATTATGCAAAGACCACAAGGAATGCTATCCGTGCGATCAGAAATACGACAGACAAGAAGGCTGCCGAGGCAAATGCCCCTAAGGTATATGCAATGATCGACAAACTTGCTAAAGTTGGCATTATCCACAAGAATAAAGCTGCCAACCTTAAGAGCGGAATTTCTGTTTATATAAACAAGCTCGCGTAAGTTTAGAAAGTAGCGGGATGTAGCGCAGTTGGCTAGCGCACTACGTTCGGGACGTAGGGGTCGTGCGTTCGAGTCGCATCATCCCGACTTGCAATAGAGAAGTTCAGAAATGGACTTCTTTTTTTTGTGCCCGGCCGGTCTCCGCGGATGTACTATAAGTGACTTATAGTTATATTTTATTCGCAATCGGCACGGTTCGGCTGTCCGTTTTGTGTCTTTTCCATATTTCGTTTTCTATATTTGCGGCACTTTTGGTTAAACTTGGTTGAGGTTGACAAGAACTTCGCAATACATAAAAACACTTAGTATGGAATATTTTGTAAAGACATTCGAGAATACAGTCAGAAGGTGCTGGAACTCTCCGGCGCTGGACGAGTACAGGACATCGAGTGAAACATATGGACAGCTGGCGTCAGACATTGAAAAGATACATACCTATTTCGAGGCGGCAGGGCTCAAGAGAGGCGACAAGATTGCCATCAATGCGCGAAGCAGCGCGAACTGGATCAAGACCTTCATGGCGGCAGTGTCAGGCGGTTATGTGGCAGTCGAACTTTTCAACGGTTACACGGCGCGTGACGCCCAGGCCCTGGTGGACCATTCCGACAGCCGTCTGCTGTTTACGGAAAAGACCCTGTTCAAGGATATGGATTTCGAGTCAATGCCGAAATTGCTCGGAGTCATTGACCTGAAAAGCGGGGAACTGCTCGCATCCAGAGGCTCTTTCGGTATGGTCTATGAGCAGCGCGACCGTATTTTTGCTGAGGCATATCCCGGAGGAGTAAAGCCTGAGGATATCTGCTATCCGGACAGGCCGTTGGACGATCTTTGCGCGATAATGTACACTTCCGGCTCGACCGGATTTCCGAAGGGCGTCATGCTCTCGGTCCGCAACTTCAGTGCGAATATCGAAATGATTCCGATACATTGTCCGTATAAGGAGGGAGACAATTATGTCAGCGTGCTTCCTTATGCACATATTTTCGGTCTGACATTCGACGGAGTTGCCCCGTTGTGCCTGGGTATGCACCTGGTGGTGCTGTATGTGCCTCCTGTCCCGTCCAACCTCAAGCCGGTGCTCCGCGAGTTCAAGCCGAGAGTGTTCTTCGCAGTGCCTCTCATCTTGAAGAAGATGATAGACGATACTATCGGAGAGTTCGTGAACAGCAAGACCGGCAAGGCTAAACTTGAAGACTGGCAGAACAATCCTGATTTCTGTGATGCCCTCAAGACCATATTCATGGAAGGAATGGGCGGCGGAATCGAGGAGTTCGTGACCGGCGGCGCGGCCATCCCTGACAAGATCGAACAGCTTCTAGCGGTAAAACTGAAAACTCCGTTCGTGACCGGTTACGGAATGACTGAGACGGCCCCGCTTATCAGCGTCGGAAAAGTAGGAAGCTACAAGCTTAAGTCTGTCGGCGAATATGCTTCGGAATATGTCAATGTCAAGATAGATTCCATTGACCCTCAGAATGTTGCGGGTGAAGTGCTGGTTCGTGGCGACGTGGTATTCTCCGGCTATTACAAGAATGACGAGGCTACGAAAGCAGTATTCACTGAGGACGGATGGTTCCGCACAGGAGATTTGGGCACCATTGACAAGGACGGGACATTGTTCCTTGTGGGAAGGTGCAAGAGCATGCTGCTTTCTTCCAACGGACAGAATATCTATCCTGAGGAAATCGAGGTGATACTGAACAATATGCCGTTCGTGGCTGAGTCTCTGATCGTCAGCAGGAATGAGAAACTCGTGGCCCTGATCGTGCCTGACCAGAATGAACTTGGCGAGGCCGGTACGGATGCGGAAAGCCTGGAGCAGATAATGGATGCGAACCTCGCGGGCCTTAACAAGATGGTTCCGGCCTACTCGGTGGTCTCATCGTACGAGATTCATCTTGAGCCGTTTGCAAAAACTCCGAAAGGAAGCATCAAGCGTTTCCTGTACGTATAACAGACAACATTTTCATATCAGTATATAATACACTATCTACGTACGGCGGGCAGAAGCGATTCTGTCCGTCGTTTATTTTATGGAATGAAGGACAATCTCATTGACAATCCTGTCGATGCTGTCGTGTTTCTTGTCAGGCATCGTCGGCTGAAACATGACAAGCGCCAGAATCAGAGGGAGGTAGTCTTTGAGAGAATAGCGTAATGCTCTGAGAGCGAATTGGATATGTGATGTGACTTGACGCACCGGGATTCCATAGATTTCAGAAATCTCTCCATATGTCTTCTCATCAATGCGGCTGGCAAGAAACACCTTTCTCGTCACATCCGGCATGCGCTTGAGACAGTTGTCCACCAATGTGTTGATCTCGTCGGCGAAAAGATGCTCGGGATCCAGACTGTTCAGGGAATTGATCTCATATGTCCGCATCCTGCTGCCGGTTTCATAGAAATTCTTATGGATCCGAGTGCGGTTGTTTTCGACTTTCAGGTAATCCAGACAGCGGTTTATGATGGATTTGAAGGCGTAGGACTCGTAATTCTCCGTATTGAGAGTCGCCCGCTTCTCCCACATTCTGATAAAACATTCATTGACAATGTCTTCCGCTGCACTGTCGTCGTGAACATAGGAATTGGCTATCTTGACAAACATCTGTCTGCATCGGGAGAATATTCTTCCGAATTCTTCTTCTGTCAGGTCTCTGGAAATTTTTCCTTCTTCTGTCATATCTGATTCCTGAAAGTAATTCGACTTAATGCAGTTATGTTGTCAGTTTCTAACAGCTACCCCGCAAATATAGTATTTAAAACCATAAATCATAACGGACAGAAGGCAAAACATTACGATTTCGAAAAAAAACAAAAAATTACTGTAAACATGTAATCGTTGCTCGTCTATAATTACGAATGCGCAGAATAACGGTTAAAAATTGCGAAAGATGACAGACGAATTGCTTTTCAGATATTTCAGTAATGAGGCTTCCGCTGAGGAAGTGGCTCAGATCGAGCAGTGGCTGGATGAAGATCTGGCCAGACAAAGCGAGTTTGACTCTGCCCACTATCTTTTCAATGCCATGATTCTCCATTCAGACGAGTTGTCCAAGATGACGACACCTGGCGCACTTGAAAAGACATCAAGAAAATCCAAGGTCCGCAGACTGGTTTACCGTTATGCGGCCGCAGCTGCTGCAGTAGTGATAGCAGGACTTTCAGGTGTATTTGTAGAGAGGGAAATCAATTACAACAAGATGACGGCACAGACAAATGTGCTTGAAGTTCCAGCCGGCCAGAGAATGTCGGTTACCCTCAGTGACGGCACTCAGGTACAGCTGAACGGGAACTCGAGAATAGAGTATCCTGTCATCTTCTCCCGCAGTCAGAGAAATGTGAAACTCTCAGGAGAGGCATTCTTTGAGGTCAAACATGATGAAAGACATCCTTTTATAGTAGAGACATTCGCATCCAAGGTCGAAGTGCTCGGAACAAGGTTCAACGTTTACGCTGATGAGGCATCAGAGTATTTTTCCACAGCTCTTGTAGATGGAAAAGTGAAGGTGACCACGAACGATGAGACAGCGGAGCAGGTAGTTTTGGCTCCGGATGAGATGGTGAGATTCGTGAACAATCACCTTGTGGTGACGAAGGTCGATGCCGAGAATCTGATATCCTGGACAGAAGGCTATGTCAATCTCGCGGACACAGATTTTGCATCTCTCATGCACAGATTTGAAAACGTTTACGGGGTAAAAATAGTGATAGAGAGAGAAACCATGCCGGAGATAGGATACAAGAGTGGAAAAATCCGTGTCTCCGAGGGTGTACATTTCGCACTGAAGCTTCTTCAGCATGAGTGTAAGTTCACTTATACTGAGAATTATGAAACCAACACGATAACAATAAGATAACACACAATAGAATTTGATCCGACAATGTTCTTCGGAGGATCCGTCCCCCGTAAGGCTTTGTGAGACTGAATTTAAAACGATAATAATAAACCACGTAGCATTTATGTCGAAGACAGTATTATCCAAAATTGGAACACTGTTGCTTCCCCTGATAATCTCCGTTTTCTGCTCGTTCCCCGCTTATGCGCAGACAGAGAAGACGTTGACTATCGAAGCGAAAGCAATCGCTTTGGAAAAAGTGATGCAGCAGATTGAAAAACAGACCAACTGCATTTTCCTCAACAAAGATGTGGATGTACAGGAAAAAGTGTCTGTAAGCATTTCCGGGAAAACTCTTTCCGAGACCCTGAATATCTTATTCAAGGACAAGAACATCAATTGGAAGATTGATTCCGGACACATTATCATTTCCAAGAAGGCCGCTCAGCCTAAAGCAGACGGGGCGGGGAGTGCCAAATCCTCACAGATCAGTGGCGTAGTCATTGATGAAGAGGGAGTTCCGGTAATAGGTGTGGGTGTCATCATTCAGGGCACCACCATCGGAACCGGTACGGACCTGGACGGAAATTTCTCTTTTGTATTGCCAGAGGGAATGGAGAACTCTTCTCTTGAGTTTTCCTGCCTCGGCTACACAACCCAGGTACTTAAGATAGGCACCCGCAGAGTTTTCAATATCACAATGACAAGCGACGCGATCATGATGGAGGGAACTGTCGTCACGGCTCTCGGCATCAAGCGTTCAGAGAAGGCCCTCAGCTATAATGTGCAGCAGGTCAATGCTGATGAAGTGACAATGAACAAGGATGCCAACTTCATCAACTCCCTAAACGGTAAGGTTGCCGGACTTAATATCAATGCCTCCTCTTCAGGAGTCGGCGGTGCGTCAAAGGTGGTGATGCGAGGAATGAAATCCATCAGCCAGTCTTCAAACGCGCTCTATGTCATTGACGGTGTCCCTATGTACACTACCGCCCGCGACGGCGGCACACAGTTCGCTTCTCAGGGTTCTACGGATCCGATCGCGGACATCAACCCGGAAGACATTGAAAGCATCTCGGTTCTTACCGGTGCTGCAGCTGCGGCTCTTTATGGCTCAGATGCAGCCAATGGTGCAATCGTGGTGACGACAAAGAAAGGCAAGGAAGGCAAACTCACGGCAACAGCTTCAGCGTCTGTGTAAGGGGGTAAAAACGAAATGTGATTAGTTGAAGATTGGAAGTGATTGAGAGTGTGGGAGTTGAGAAAATTGGTGGGAAAACGAAATGTGACATTAGGTTAACATTGGGTTAACATTTGAGGGGGATTTGAAGGGTGGTGTTTGAGTGGTGTTTAACTTGAGGGGCTTGAAAGGGAGCGAAAAGTTAACGCCGGCTGAAGAAAATGATGGAAGCTGTCTATAAAGACCGTTCTGGCGGTTATATAGGCCGCTTTTATTGTATCCGGTAGTCTGGACTGTCTGGCGTTAAAAAAGCCCTAAAAAGGCGTTCAAATCATCCGAATCGATGTCTCGATAATAGAGCCTTTATACCACTCTTTTCAATATTCTAAAATGTACGGAAAAATAGAGAGGGGTGTCACTTGGGGTGTCACTTGGGGTGTCAGCTATAAAACGAAATGTACTTAATGGGGTGTCACTTGGGGTGTCAAATTTGTGTAAAAAATGACCTTATAATCGCAGGAAACTAACCGAAACCGCCTTGAAATTGCATTAAAAATGCCGTATAAGTACCCCAAAATACACATTATTTTACGACAAAAAACCGCATAATTGCTTGAATAGCAGCTAAAAAGCATTCAAAGGGCATTAAAAAAGCGTGTGTGCGGTATAAAAGAAGAGTCACGGGATCGATAAAAGATGCCGTGACTCTTCCTTGATTATATGTGATTATCTTACTCTATCGTATGGAATGTGATGGAGGCCTTGACGATGGCAAGAGCGTGAACGCTTTCAAGAGGAATGTCTTTCGGCTGGAAACGTTCGTTCTGGCTTACCAGTCGGATGTAGTCCGGTCGATCTGACTTCTGGACATACTTGACGACGGTGAAAGTGTCTCCGCCGGCTTCGAATGAGAGAAGATAGATCTGGCCCCAAAGGATACTGTCAAGGGTGAGCTCAAGTCTCTTGTAGATTATGATATCTCCGGATTTGAGCAGCGGTGTCATAGACTCTCCCCTGACATAGATTGCGCCATCAACCGGAGGAAGATTCGGGACACGAAGATAGTCCTCCGGGTTGATATGGTTGTCTGTGAATATGGCCATCAGACCCGCGGTCGCGCTCAGATCATAGAGAGGAATGTCCTGGACATCCAACTTCCGGTCTGTGCTCAGGGCGAATGTGTGAGCCGGCTTAACTTCGGAAGAAGATTTCAGCATTTCTCCCTCACCTGTAAGAAGCCATTCTGATGAGAATTGGGGATAATTTTCAACTATCTTGCAAATCCATTTCGCTTGAATGTCTGTACTATTCTGAATTGCTCTTGATAACACGCCCTTGCTCGCTCCTATTCGCTTTTCTAGCCCACCAATCGTTATATTGGAATGTCTTGCTAATTCGGATATTCTCTCTAATAAAGTGTCCATAAATATTGATTATTGCGATAATTTTCAACCGTAGTGCTTGTTTGGTTGAAAATTATCCCTATATTTGCAAAAAGTTCAGCACGTGAACTCACTTTGCAAATATAGACAAAAACGACAAACTACAGATATTATGGGAAAATTTATCAAAACATCGGTGATGCTTCGCGCCAAACTGGCAGAGCAGTTTGACGTGTCGGTAAACTGGGTCAAGAAGTCTCTGTGCTTCAAGACCAATTCGAAGACAGCCATCAAGATCAGGGAAGCCGCCATTGCTGCCGGCGGAGAGGAAATGGAAACAAGTTTCTGCCCTGACTGCACGACAGAGCATACTCAGAATGAAATCATCCAGAAGTTCAACAATGGAGTAGTGCTGACGATCAGCAAGAAGGACAGCAGTGCAGTGCTCATCCGCAAGGGTGAGGTTGTAAAGAAGTACCTCAATGTGACTTTTGACAAATGGGGGTTTCTGGTGGAACAGGCGAGTTTGATGGCGAATATAAGATAGGAGGGAGGCAATATGAATACCGATATCATTTTCGAACTAATAAAAAGACTCGCTGATGAGTTAAAATCAGTGAAAGGTCTTACATACGAAGAAGGTAATATCCCCGTACTCGGAGAAGAGGTCATTTCTACTCAATTTCAAGCCTTGCCGAAGTTCGATATTTCTGATAAATGTGGAAGGCACACAGAAACACCTTGTCCAGAATCTCCTTTCGATGTTCATCTTCTCCAATATATCTTATCCAAATTTCAAGACTTCGATTCACATTTATGCAAGGAATCTCATAAGACGCAGGAATGTCAAAGTATTGAGACCTATATCGCACGCCTTGTTTTCGAAGATGGAGAAGAAATTGGGTTAGCTCTTTACAAAACTGATAGCGCTCATCCCCATTGTAGCAAATAAAACGGATAGTCATATAAAGTTGGTTTTTCGCTAAGGTAATAAAAATTGAAGTTTTCGGATAACATACTCACAGTCACTTACACCAATCTCACTCGCAGCGACAACGGCGAGGCGGTAATGAGTACGCAATGTTATAAGAGTTTGTTGCGTCGCTCTCGCATCAATGTCGTCGTGCGTGGCGGTGGTCTGGGCAAGGTCGCCGAGGTGGAGTGGATGAGTCTGCCGGACAGGTTCAAGGTGAAGTATATCGCGAAGTATGGAGATCCGGAGGAGGCACAGCTAAGACAGAACAGTATGATAACATTCGATGAGAAAGCCCGCGTGTTCTTCGCGCAGTATGAGCTTCCGGACGGGAGCCCTCTGAAGGAAGACAAGCAGCAGGAATATATGGTGAACGCATCCGTGCTCAACAAGATGCTTGAGATGGAGACGGTGCAGCGCCGCCAGAGGGCACAGAGAGGAAACCGCACACCGGTGTCGTGGGAGAACATTATGGAGCAGTGCGAGCAGCTCCGCGAGAACTACGGCCATACTCTTCCGAAGAACGCTGCAAGGCTTCGTGAGAAGATGCGCCAGTACAGCCGCGAGGGTTATGAGTGCCTGGTGAGCGGCAAGCTGGGCAATGCCAACACAACGAAGATCACCGACGAGGTGGCCGAATGGCTGCTTGCCCACAAGGCATCCGTGAATCCGGTCTATACGGTGGCTCAACTGCTCGACCTCTACAACAGCACGGCTGCGGAGAAAGGCTGGAAAGCCATCAAGTCCGCCCAGACGCTCATCGAGTTCTTCGAGCGTCCGGACATCAAGCCTCAGTGGTATGCCGTGGAGCAGGGAGCGCAGAGGGCGAACAACCTTTTCCTGCGTCAGAACAGGACGGTAATGGCAAGCTGCCGCGATGCGCTCTGGTACATCGACGGAACGAAAGTGAACCTCTATTTCAAGTATTGGGACGAGAAGAGCCGCAGGACCAAGGTGGGAACCACGAGCTGCATCTACGTGATGGACGCACACAGTGAAGTCTTCGTCGGCTGGTATATGTGCGAGAACGAGACATTCCAGACTACATACGAGGCGCTGAGGAACGCATTCGAGAGAACGGGCTTTATGCCTTACGAGCTCGTTGCCGACAATCAGGCGGGCTTCACCTCAAAGGCAGCTCAGCGCTGGAGGGCGAAACTGGAGACTATCTCCCACACCACCACTCCGGAGAACGGCAAGTCCAAGACGATCGAGTCTGCATTCGGACGGTTCCAGGCGGAGGTGCTGCACAGGCATATCAACTACACCGGCGGAAACATCACGGCCAAGAGCGCGAAGACGAAGGTGGACGTGGCGAAGATCATCCAGAACGTGGAAGCGCTTCCTACCTATGAGGAAGTCCGCGCACAGAACGAGGCTGACATCAACATCTGGAACAGTCTTCCTCATCCGAAGTTCGCGGGCAAGAGCAGGATGGATGTTTACCGCACCTCTGTCAATCCTCAGGCAATCGCACTGACTGACATCATCAGGGAGAAGGTGTTCTATATCGCCACGGAAAAGGCTTCGACGTTCAGGGCGAGCGGCATCGAGGTGACGCTGAAGGGAGAGAAGAGAGTGTATGAGGTCTTCAGCGCACCGAACACTCCGGATCTGGAATGGAGGAGGAAGAACACGGGACGCGAGTTCGTGGTGGAGTATGACCCTCACGACCTTTCAAGGGTCCGCCTGTGCATCGATGACCCGAACTACGGTCTCCAGTTCAACACTTGGGCAGAGCCGTATATGATGATTCACCGCGCGATGCAGGACCAGGTCGAGGGCGAGCGTTCATCCATCATATCGGCGCTCAACGCCAACAAGAAGGAGATTGTCAGACGTGATCTTCAGACACGTGCCCTTCAGATGAAATACGGAGTGGGTTACGAGAGCGCGGGATACAATGCGCCTCATCCTCAGGGAGTGAGCCGGACGGAGTATCTGAGGTTTGCGGAGGAGATAAGGGCAGAGGAACAGGCTGAAGCGATGAGAGAAGTGCCGGTTCGCGAGTCGCTTCCGGATTCGGTAGGGCAGGTGCAGAAGGCGCAGAGCAATTTCGACATTATCGAGGCGCTTAACAGACTATAAGATTTCCGGCATAGCTCAATGGATGAAGAGCGGCGGGTGTGACCTTGACGGAATGGGCACACATCCAGGCGACGGAGGTTCGATTCCTTCAGCCGGACCAAGACAAACAAACACACAAACATTATGGCAAAGTTAAATAACCCACAGAAAAGGGAAATCAGTGAGAATCTGAGAACCTATGTAGGCCGTTATTCTTCTCAGAACAAGGCGGCAAATTCGCTCAAGGGCGTGTCGAGCGCGACCGTCAGCAGCATTCTCAACGGGAACTGGGCACTCATCAGCGATGAGATGTGGATGAAGGTGCAGTCGCAGATCTTCTCGTCCAGAGGCTGGCAGCTGTATGAGACGGTGGCTCACCAGAGCCTGATGCTCTATTTCCTCGACTCACAGGAGGAGAGCAATGTGGTGTGGATTACCGGTCCGGCAGGCATCGGCAAGAGCACGGCGGCAGCACAGTATGCCGAGTCCCACAAGAACGTCTTTCTGCTCACTTGCAGCAGTGATATGACCAAGGCTGACTTTGTCGGTGAACTGGCGTCGAAGATTGGCATCAGAACCCACGGGATGACTGTACGCGAGACCTTGAGGTCCATATTCAGCGAATTGGTGAAGATGGAAAGTCCGCTGCTCATCTTCGATGAGGGCGACAAGTTGGCCGACAGCGTGCTCTATTATTACGTCTCCCTGTACAATGCCCTGGAAGACAAGTGCGGTATGGTGTTCCTCTCGACGAACTATATGGAGGAGAGGATGAGACGCGGTGTGACGAGAGGACGCAAGGGCTATGATGAGCTGGAGAGCCGTATCTGCCGCAGGTTCGTTCCGCTGAATCTCGTGAGCGCCGCCGAGGTGGAAGGCATCTGCATCGCCAACGGAGTGACTGACAAGGCGGCCATCAGGAATGTGGTTGCGGAGGCACACAGTTGTGGCAATGACCTGCGCCGTGTGAAGAAGTCCGTGCACAAGGAGCTCCGCAAGAAGGCCGTTCAAGAAGGATTTGAAAAGTAGTCTAAAACCGTTCAAACGATATTCAAATGCCACGTTCACTCACAGCTAAAGAGATTCTGGGCATACGCCGCAAGACCATCACCCTTGAGGGAGAGTGGGGCAGGTGCATCGGCACGATGGACCGCTCCGGAGTGGTTTTCTTCTGGGGAAATTCGGGCAACGGCAAGTCTGCGGCAGTCATCTCCCTGTGCAAGGAACTGACCAGATTCGGCAAGGTGCTCTTCATCACTCTTGAGGAGGGGTTCTCGCTCTCTTTCCAGAACACTCTGAAGAGGTTCGATATGTACTCCTGCGGGAGCAAGTTCCAGGTGCTGGAGTCCGCCACTCCGGATGAGCTTGTCGAGAGGCTGACCAAGCCGAGAAGCCCCGAGTTCATAGTCATTGACTCTTACCAGTATATGGGAATGACTTACAGGGAGTATCTGGAGTTCAAGGGCAGGCTGAAGAACAAGCTGCTGATATTCGTCTCCCACGCGGACGGCAGGCAGCCGGCAGGACGGGCGGCGAGGTCGGTGAAGTATGACGCGATGCTGAAGATATGGGTAGAGGGTTTCGTGGCGTTCAGCAACGGCCGATTCATAGGCGATACGGGCAAGGCGGTAATCTGGAAGGAGGGGGCGTGGAATTATTGGAACACCAAGACTAAGGAATCAAATGAGTTCTATTATGAAAGCGATGGAAAAAAAGACGAAGAAGAATGACTATTCACGGTTTTATGCTCTGCTGAAGCAGAATCCGATGCTTGAGAAGGATGAAATGGTGAGCCAGTTCACGAATGGCCGCACGACCCACGTTTCACAGATGAGCCGTCAGGAGTTCATCCGGATGTGCGACTCGCTACAGTATGGCAGCCCTACCAAGCAGAGAGCCCGCGAGCTGTCACTGAAGAGGGCAAGGAGCGCAGCGCTGCTGCGAATCGGCAGGCTCGGGATCCCGACGATTGACAACTGGGACGGCATCAATGCTTTCGTGGCCAATCCGAAGATTGCCGGAAAGAAGTTCTACGATTTGGGTGTGGATGAGCTCAACTTCCTCGTGCGCAAGCTGGAGTCCATCATCCGGAGGGGCGGTCTGAAGAGTATGGAGGAAGAGGAGCGGAGGGGCGTGAAGCGGAAGGAGATGGTGGAGAAGTCGGCCGAGGCGATGAGCACGATGGCAATGGCGCTGGCGGAAGCAAGGATCGTGGAATCGAAGTTAAAGAGAAGTCGGACATCAAGAGAGAGTATGAGTTGATATGAAATGGTATTGGTACATTCCGTTCGTGTCCCGGATAATGGACAGGCGGTGGGAGCGCCAGTGTTGCGCAGCATTAAAAAGGGAATATTCAAGATTTATGTTTAAACAATTCTAATAACAGACGTATTATGGAAGAAAACACGACAATGGCCGTTGAAATGACGGCGGATGAGTTTGCCAAGTTCAAGGCATTCCAGCAGAAGCAGCTCGAAGAGCAGCGCCAGGCCGCAGAGAAGAAGATGCGGGAGAACTACAGGGAGATGGTGGATGACGCCATCGAGTCTATGATGCCCAACCTGAAGTCGATTTCGGAGGAGCTTGCGACGTACAAGAAGAAGGTCTTCGATGAGTTCAAGGCGGTCATCGACATCAAGGAGGAGATGTTCAAGCTCAACAACAAGGAGCTGGACAATCAGTCCCATACATTCACGAACACGGCAGGCACCAAGAGGATTGTCCTCGGCAATTACGTGACTGACGGTTATCTCGATACGGCTGATGACGGTATCGCCAAGGTTAAGGCTTACATCGGTTCGCTGGCTAAGGATGATGATTCAAAGGCTCTCGTGTCGATGGTGATGCGTCTGCTTGCCAAGGATGCGAAGGGCACTCTGAAGGCTTCGAGAATCATCCAGCTGCGCAAGATGGCAGAGGAGTCCGGTTCTGCGGATTTCATCGACGGGGTGCGCATCATCGAGGATGCTTATCAGCCGCAGGTGTCCAGGACGTTCCTCAAGGCGTACACGAGGGACAAGGAGACCGGAGCGTGGGTGCAGATTCCACTCGGAATGACTGAAGCATAGGAGGTGTGGTTATGGTAAAATTGACAGAAGAGGAGAAGAGGTGTCTGAAGGATCACCTTGAGAAGAATCTGAGGAATGCGGCTGACGACATTCGCCACCTTGTGAGTCTGAACAATTCGAGGGAGCCGGAGCTGAGGGTGGACACGTTGGCGTCCAGTTTCAGCGATGATGGAGGATTTCTGGTCGTCTGCGGCTCGGCTCACCGGATGGCGGAGAACTTCAAGGAGTTCTTCAGGGCGAGACCGGAGTTCAGGGCGGTAGTCCAGGAGGTATTGAGGGATATGTATAAAGTTGTTGACAGATAGATAATCAAAATGGGAAAGAAAGGAAGAAATAGACGCCTGATTGAGGCGAGGAACAGGAAGATAGCCCAAAGGTATTACTATTGGACCGAGGTCAAGAGACTCCGGTTCGATGATGCCGTGAAGGAACTTTCGGAAAACGAGTTCTTCCTTTCCGAATTTATGATTTGGCAAATTCTGAAGAAGACTTCGGCGCCGAACACTCCGAAGGAATATACTCCGAAGAAACAGCAGTCGAAGTCTTCAGATGATCAGCTCACTCTTTTCCCGGAAGAGGTGATACCTTGATTTTGAGTTCTTTCTTCGTAGTCTCCGGCAGGCACATTTCTGTCACTTCGAGAGTATAGGAAGATTCGTAAACCTTTATCCCGTGGTTCGCAGTGTAGAACCTTGAGGATGTCCTTATGAGAGCTGAACCGCAGCCGATGCAATGACCTTGCAGGAGCCGGTGCAGCTCTCTTCTTTTTTCCTCCCTGGAGAGAATCTTTCCGGTAGTGCCGGAGTTGTAGTGGGTGTCGTCGTAGCAGTCGATGCAGAGACGGACACTGACGGTGCAGAGCCCCTTTTGCGACAGTCCTCCGATATTTTCCCAGGATGTCTCCGGAGCGTCGATGAGGACAGCGGGAAAGATGAGGGGATAGGAATCCCTGCTGTCGTCGAGCATTTCAAGTTGGCCGTAGTCTTCATCCACCGTGCGGATGTCCGGCATATTGTTGCCGATGAGTTCTATGATGTCGTTGAGAAGATGTTCCATTATTTCAGTTTTTTAATGTATTTTTCAAATTCATTGTTTATGATGTCGGAGACAATCTTGTCAACCTGAGGGGACGGGCCGAGGAAGCGTCTCTTCGGAATCTTGATTTTTCGCCCCGGCTTCTTTAGGGCCATAGCCTTCCAGAACTCCGCCTCTTTCGGGATTTCCTTTTTCTTGTCCTGTTTCTTTCCTCCTCCGGATTCATAGTATTTCGCCCAGAAGAATTTCTTCATCTTGGCGGTCACCCTTGCCTCCGCTCCTTCGTTATGGTAGGCGGCGTAAGATTCGGTGTTCCGGATGGTGACCTGTGCGTTTCCTGGCACATAGTCGGTGCTGCTCATCAGATGGGTGGACTTGCTGAGGAGAGGTCCGTATGAGCCTGCCGCACCTTTGAAGGGGACGTCCTGCCTCTTGGTCCGCTTCCATTGGTCACCATAGAAGCCACCGCTGCGGAAGTTCTGCCGGACGGAAGACACGACCTCCTTGCCGACCTTTACGGGGACGACTCGCGAGCGGATGTGCATCAGGTCTTTAACTGCCTGTCGGACTTCATTTTCGATATTGTTAGATGACATTTGGAAATGTGAAAAATGTTTTGTTATTTTGTAATCGGATGCGAGTGCTTAAAAGGCGCGATAACTTCAAGCTGCACCGTCCATATTGAGCCATAGAGAAATCTATGGCTTTAGTCTTTTAAGGGCTTCTATCAGTGTACCTTTGTCTAAGATTTCCTTAGTTATATCTACGGCTTTCCCATTCAATACAACATAACAATGCTCTATTAAGTTTTGTTCAAAATCAGAATATCTCCACTGAATATGGGTTGCAAGACGCTTGTTATTTACACGTTGCATATGCAAATCAAGATCTATTACCACAGCTTTGCATCCTTGTTTTATTGCTCGGTTGAAGGAATTTGAAATTCCCTGTTCACTTTGAATACCCTTACGGTCGGCGATTAGCCCGTTGATTATATATTCCGGGTTCTTTACGCCAACTGCATTGACGTGTTTGCGGATTACGGCTGTCATATCCGGAAAAGAATCAAGCAAAGAGCCGAGACATCTCTTATTTTCTACCAGCTCATTTTCATCGGCGCCTTTGCATATTTTCATTCGTTCACCATATTTCGGCTCGAACTCGTATTCATTAGGCATTTCATTTTTTGCCTTCATATCCCGTATTGCTTGAGCGCACGCCTGACAAGTCGCACAGTCTCTCTTGATGTTGAAGAATCCGTCCAGCCTGTTTCTGAATTTCTTGTTGAACTGACAGTTTCCGCAGTCTTTCGGGAAGTACGGATGGTCTTCGCTGAAGAGCTTGCCCGTGTCTCCGGGGTTGCCTTTCAGCCCACGGCTTGCGGTCTCCGTCTTGTCTTCAGTTACTCCTAGGTCGTTCACCGGTTCATCGGTCTGCTCGCAGGTGCACTTGCATCCCCAGCGCTCTCCCGGATGGTGATGGTCCCAGAACGGGTCATCTACAGGCAGGGTGAGTTTCTGAGTCCAAAAACGGGCGTGAACCGGGTCGGGGTTTGCCGAGGTGGTAGGCATCCAGCGGAGGTTCGGATAGACGTCCTTCTCAGCCTCGAAGTGTTTCCAGTCGGCTGCTCGATGCGCACGGATGATGGCCGTGTTGTACTCGGTGTTCAGCCATTGGTCGCAGTATTTGCCGGTGAGCGGCTCGACATCCTTGCGGAACTGATGGAAAGACTTGAGTTGTCCCTTGGCATCGGTCATCTGCCTTGCGATGGCGTTCTGCATACTGTGTGTCCTGAACGCTGCGAATACTTCGTTATTGTGCCTTATCTCCTCAAGGAATCCGTCGGTGATGGCCTTTTCGTCATAAGCTTCGGAGATGCCTCTTGCCGCGGCACGGTTGAAGATTCTCAAGGTCTCCCGGAAGATGTCCCTCTGGATGTCGTTCTTGACATTGAATCCGTCGAAGATTGCTTCCAGTCCTCGCGTCAGCGCTTCCGGACTGAATGTTATGTGATGTTCTGCGGAGTTGGTGAAACCGCCGCATCGCTCGCACGTGTCGGCATAGAGGGAGTCAACCTGTGCGATGAAGGACTCATCTACAGCGCCCCTCCTTCCGGGGCTAAACCGAAAAAATTCTTCAGTCGGTTGGTAATCTGTCCCGTTTCCTCTTCTTCCCGCTTTGGAGGGTTGTTGAGACGCTCTGCCGTGAGTTGCTCCAACTGTGCCCTCATCTCCTCCTGGCGAGCCTTTTCCGCCGCTTTCTGAGCCTTTATCTCATCGTAGGCCTCGGGCTTCTCGATGTTGAAAGTCTCGTACAGGTAGTCGTCGGAGATTGGCAGCCCCATAGCATTGAGTTTCTCGACGATGGCAATCTGGGCGGTGGTGTCGATGTTCTTCGATTCCACGTAGGTGAACTTGCCGCCACGGACATTGAAGCCCAGGCTCTCGAAGATGTCCGTCATCTCGTAGTTCAGGACATTGAGGATGTACTGACGGTCTTTCTTCTGCTTCTTGTTCTCCTCTTCGGCGTGGACGCTTCCGAGTGCCTCGCTGCCCGTGCTTTGTGCTGCGGTGGTGAGGGTGTTGCCGAGGACGGCAATGGACATCTCGATGTTGCAGGTCTCGTTGAATGCCTTGAACAGTTCGGAGCTGCCCTGCTTGGTGGCGGAGTCGATGATATTGAGGTTGCTGTCCTTCGGGTGGATGTACACGGCGTTGGCTCCCTGCCTGCGGGCATCGCGGATGAGCCTCTGGCGTGTCTCCTCGTCTCCGGCGTCGTAGGTGTACTCGCGGATCGGAATGCCGAATATCTGGCAGTAGTTCGCCCAGTCTCCGAAGTTGCCTCTCTTGTAGAGCACCATCGGGACTATCTTCGCCATCAGTCCGAGGTCGCGGTCTCCCTTGCCCACGTAGAGGATGTTGTCGAAGTTCTCAAGCGGTTCTCCTGTGCTGTCGTACTCGTATCGGAGGATCTCTCTCCGGACGGGGTCGAAATGCTTGTACGGTACTTTGTAGTAGCTTATCCACTCTCCATCCTTGACGAACTGGAAGAGTCCGTATCCGTAGAACTTGGTCATCAGTATGTCCTCGACAAAGTCGGAGAACCACGGAGCCTGTATCTGCTCGTTGATGATGTCATCCGGCTTGCCGTCACGGCGGAACTCGATAGGAACGAGCGACACTCCGTCCTTTCTCTTGTCGATGAGTCCGGAGAGGTGCAGGTCCATCATCGCCGACTCGTACATATCGTAGAGACGTGCCCTGTTGTAGCAGTCGATTGCGGAGGCGCTGTTGTACGCCTGCATAAACTTGTTTATGTCGAAATGGAAGACTTCCGGCGACTGGAGTATGATGTCCAGCTGCCGTCTCTCTTCGGGCAGATTGCTTGTCTGTGTGATGCCGCCCTCATAGATGCGGCCCTTCTTGTTATATTTTGCTTTGCGTGCCATATAGAGCTGTTTAAATGGTATTTGAACGGTGTTTATAGATAAGTCCCGCGGTGGGTGTCACTGGTTATCTGCCAGGGGTTGCTGCTGTCCTCTTCGCTTTTGCGCGGAGCCCCGTCGATGGTGACAAGGCCCTTGGCGACTTCCTTCATCCAGGCGACCGCTCTTTCGTATCGGTCTTTCCGGATTTCCGAAATCTTGTAGGGGTTATGGAGGCAGAAGATATGATATACCGCGATGTCGAGGCACATCATAAGGATGAGCGGATGCCTGTCCGTTCCTCTTGCGGAGAAGATGGCTTCCGTGTCGTAGAACTTCGACAGGTAGGACTTCATTTCGGAGACCGCCCTGTCTTCGCATATTTCTATGAGTATAGGGTCTGACTGTGCGTCGCCCTTGAGCAGCGAGTCAAGTATTTCCCTATGGATGGATGCGTCATAGTCGCGCATTTCGATGAAATTGTCCATATTATCAGAGTCTGTTGTCATTTGATGATACTGAATTAAAGTCTATGGTGTCGATGACAGCCTTGCAGCTGCGCATCTTTTCGTCGATGATCACGATGGCACTCTCGATGCAGTCGGGACCATCGGCGGGATACGGGAGCGAGAGGTCGAAGAGGGTGAACTGGTCGCGGAGTTCCTTCATATTCGGATTGTCCTCCAGGTCTTCGTTGAAAATCCAGCGTCCCTCCCTGTCGATGGGTTCAAGCCGTGCCTCGATACGTGTGGCCTTGTCGGCTTTCTTGCGGTCGTCTCCGATGAGGTGGAGAGTGAATGGCTTGGTGCCGTTCTTCTCTCTCACTATGGGCTTTATGACCTGCTCGAAGAACGGGTCCTGAAGGCTGTTGTTCTCCTGGAAGCAATAGACGGTCGTCTGCATTCCTATCCGTTCAAGCAGCGTGTAGTACCAATCGACGTAATTGGCGTTCGTCTCACGGGCGCAGAAGCCGTCAATGATGTAGTATGTCCCCTTGTATTGTCCGACAGCCCACACTGCCTTGTATGAGTTGCTCTTGTCCTTTTTATTGGAGTAGGACGGGTCGCCGTAGATGACGATGAACTTGAATTTCTTCAGTGACGGGACTTTGCCGAAAGGCAGATTCGTGAAGACCTTTCCCTCGCAGATGGGATTGTTGTTGTACTCGCCCTCGTATGTCTTCTTGGAGACGGAGCTGCGGATTCGTTCAATCTTCTCCGGGGTGTTCTTCTGCGGCCAGGTGCTGTTGCCGTCCTTGCCGGTGAGGTTGATGATGTCCCAGTGGTCCGCCATCTTGCCGGCGCGTCCGACACAGGTGTCTTTCGCGATGATGTTGCCGGCCCAGAGTACAAGTGTCGGCTCGGATACTGAACGTGTCGGATAGTATGCCTTCTCCCACCAGTCCCACTTCTTGTCGAGGACGGACGGGTTGCGGCAGTCCTGGTCAGTGTCGTAGTCGTCGGTGAGCAGGATGTCCGGTCTCACATTTTCGTTCCTGCTGCCTCGCGGCGCCTGTCCTGCGCCAACGGCGGTGAACGAGGCTCCGTTCTTCAGGACGAAGTGCTCGTCCGTCCAGTCGCCGAGGTTGACCTGGTCTCCATAGAAAGCCTTCAGTCGTCCGTTGGCTTCGAAATTGGCGAGGTACGGCTTGAGGAGTTTCTTCGCAGCATCTACCGTGGCGGCTGCAAGCATCACGTTCTTCTTCTGTCCCGTAAGGACGAGATATATCACGCAGAACATAACGATGGTACTCTTCGCGAGCTCACGAGACCAGGAGAGGACTTCGTACCACTCCGGATTGCCGAGTATGCGCTTGATGGCCCTTATCTGGAAGGGTGCGAACTCGTATTTCGTGTATTTCGGGAAGAAGTATTTTATCCATTCTACTGGATGTGCTTCCAGATAGGTCTTTTTCTTCTGGATCTCCGCTTCGGAAAGCGTTTCGACGGGTGTGGAGTTACGGATATCCGCCTTATAGTCGGCCCATTCCTTGAGTTTGAGTTTGTCTTCCTGTTTCATATCACAGCTGCTCTTTCAGGAACGCGTCCCATAGATTCACGAAATCGATTGCCTTCTCCATATTCACAGGGCGCAGCCATTCGGCGAAGCGTATGCCTGCGCTCACGAGATCGGAGATGCCTGTGTCCATCTCCAGTTTCTTGATGGCTGCGGAGAGTTTGGAGAGCGTGTCCGCCTGTGCCGGTGTGGCATAGCGTGTCCCCGGGTCGTTCTGACGTATGCACCTGTTGATTTCCTCTACCTGGGAATACATTCCCTTGAGCAGATGTTCACGGCTCACGGTCATTCCTGCCTTGAGTTCGTCCCATTGTCCTTCCTTGCACCATTTCGATATCGTCTGCCTGGTACTGCCGACTTTCGCCGCCACTTCCTCGAAGGTGTATTGGCCGAGAGTATAGATGTCCTTTGCCAGGGCTTTCTTCTTGTCATTTGTCAATGCTGCCATATATCCTATGTTTTTCGGCAAATATGCCCCTTTTAACAGCCGTTTGAAAATTTTAATTTTATGATAGTCAATATTTTCGACTGTCATAGTCGATATTTTCGAGTATGACAAAACGCCGATTTTGCGGTGTGCCAAATGAGGGTCATATTTGCGGAAAACGAATCAGTATGACCAAGAAATTTTTCAACATAATACCTTCTGAAGGCGAGTCCGCCTGCCTCCTCCTTTATGGACCGGTGGGAGAGGACCAGAAGGTGAGCCCGGCACAGGTGGTGACGGAACTGATGGAACTCCAGCGGGTCTATCGGAAGATTGACATAAGGATCAATTCCGTGGGCGGAGAGGTCTTCGCCGGCATAGCGATATTCAATGCCCTCACGGCATCGAAGGCTGACATAACCATATACATTGACGGCATCGCCGCATCCATCGCCGCCATCATCGCGCTGTGCGGCAAGCCTCTCTATATGTCCAATCACGCGAGACTGATGCTTCATCGAGTCCGTGGCGGAGAGTTCGGCACGGCTGATGAGCTGCGTGCCGCCGCTTCAACTATGGAGAGGCTGGAGAACACCCTTGCAGAGATGATTGCCGCCAAGTGCAAGTGTTCTGCGGAGGAGGTGTCGGCGAAATACTTCGACGGAGTGGACCATTGGTTCACGGCTGCCGAAGCGAAGGAACTCGGACTCATCGAGGGGATCTATGACATCGATGACGACAACGCACCGGGTGCGGATGCGACGAATGACGATATCTACAAATTTTTCACAAACAGGCTTGCCGGTAACGGTTGGCCACTAATCAACAATAAAAATATGGCTTTCATTGACGATTTGAAGGCAAGGCCTTCATTCAAGAACGCGACAACTGAAGAGCAGCTGATGGCGGAGATTGCACGTCTCGAAAATTCAGCGGCGAAAGTCAGTGCCCTGGAAGGCAAGGTCGCGGAACTCACTGCCCAGATTGCGGAATCCCGCAAGGCGGCACACACTGCACTTCTTGACCAGGCGGTCACTGAAGGTAAAATCACCGAGGCTCAGAAGCCCGCATTCCTCTCGCTTCTCGATACGGACGAGGAGAACGCCAAGTCCATCCTCAGCTCCCTTCCGCTTCGCAAGGCCGGCAAGCAGGTCGAGCAGTTCATTGACCAGCACGGAGACAAGAAAAGCGACATCCTCTCTATGAGCTGGGATGAGATTGACAAGGCAAACCGCCTCGCCGAGCTCAAGAGCAATTATCCGGAAGTCTATCAGCAGAAGTTCGATGAGGCTTTCAAAAAGTAACGTTTAAAAACTGTATAAATTATGGCAATTCAGAAAGAAATCTGGAGCAGGGACATCGTCGAGGGACTCTTCCCTGATAACTCCTTCGCATCTAAAGCAGTCAATGACGACGCATTCGTCAATGAGGGCAAGAAAGTGCACGTACCTAATGCCGGAGCGCCTTCCGGAGTGAAGAAGAACCGCCCAACGGTTCCGGCCAGCGCCACCAAGCGAGTTGACACTAACGTTGACTATGACCTTGACGAATACACTACCGACCCGATCTGCATTCCTCACGCAGATACCGTTGAACTCTCATACGACAAGCGTCGTTCAGTAATCTCCCAGGACCGCGAGGAACTTCGTCGCAACGCACACGAAGGTCTGCTTGAGAACTGGGCTCCGAAGCAGGATGATGGCATCGTCTATACTTCAGGCCTTGCGAAGGCTGCTCACCTTAACAAGGCTACCGGCAAACGCAAAGCCCTCACCACCAGTGACGTGCTTACGCTGATGACGAAGTTCGACTCTGATAACATCCCGCAGGAGGAACGTTATCTGCTTTTGGACGCAGTGATGTACGCCGAGCTTCTTGAGTCAATGACCAAGACCGACGAAATCGGATTCCTCCAGAAGGCGGACGCCGCCAAGGGAGTAGTGGGAGAGCTCTACTCTTTCAAGGTGATGAAGCGCTCGACTGTCCTTCGTTACGCCGTGTCAGCAGGAGCGGCCACTGGGCTTGCTTCGACAGAAGCTGCCACCGACTGCGCTGCCGGTCTCGCTTGGCACGCATCCTCTGTCCGTCGTGCACTCGGTGAGGTGAAGATGTTCGCTTCCGAGGATGACCCGACCTACTACGGAGACCTCTACAGCTTCCTCGTTCGTTGCGGCGGCTGCATCTCAAGGTCTGACAAGAAAGGCGTGTGCGCAATCGTGGGCATCACGGCCGAATAGTTAACCGGGCAGCCGTGTTCCGACTGCCCATTAAACTTTTATAACAATGGCATTACCAAAAATCAAAGTGGCTTTCCGTAACGGGATGCTTGGCACGGTGACGACCGGAGAGGACGGGGTTCTCCTCCTCTGCGCGAAGGGAACTGCCGTTGCCAACACATTGAAGACGGATAAGGCATATAAAATCTACAGGCTTTCAGGTCTTGAGGACCTTGGCGCGAAGGAGACGACTCACGCTGCCCTGTACAAGGCTGTGAAGCAGTTCTATACGGAGGCTCCGGAGGGAACACCGCTTTATGTCGCCGTCTATTCGGACGCTTCGATGTCTGCGTTCTGCGACAAGGACAGCGGTAAGCTCCGCTCGATTCTTCAGTCACTGAAGGGTGCTGTGCGCGGAGTCGTCATTCTGCATCCGGATGAAGACAAGGCCGCCACGGTGGAAACGGGTCTTTCGAAGGATGTGTTCTCCGCTCTTCCTAAGGCTCAGAAGCTGGGCGAATGGACGGCGGAGGAACTCTATGCACCGGTGTTCATCGTCCTGGACGGCTATGCCTACACAGGAAACGCAACTGAACTGAAGGATGTTTCCAAAGAGACGTCGAACAGGGTGATGATTTTCCTCGGCTCGGAGAGCTCGACGGAGAAGCACACCGCCATCGGCTACGTCGCCGGACGTATCGCTAAGAGTCCTGTGCAGCGGAATATCGGCCGCGTGAAGGACGGCAGTATATCTGTGACAGAGCTCTATCTGGGCAGCAAGTCAGTGGAAGAGGCGATGGACGATGTCTCCGCCATCTACGAGAAAGGATATGTCACGCCTCGCGTGCACGTGGGCAGAAGCGGCTATTACTTCACCGATGACAGGCTTGTCGTCGCTGTTACTGACGACTATGCTCATCTTACTGCCAGAAGGACTATCGACAAGGTGCTGCGCATCGCTTACGACACCCTTCTGAACGGTCTTCTCGATGAGGTGGAACTGAATGATGACGGCACTATGCAGGAGCCTATCATCCGCAGCTGGGAGGCTGAGGTGGAGAAGGCTGTCAACGCATCGATGACGGCATCCGGTGAACTCGCCGCTGTTGACGGCTCCGGAGTGGAGTGCAGCATTGACGCTTCTCAGAATGTCCGTGCCACTTCAACTCTTGAGGTGACTGTGGCAGCACGTCCGTTCGGCTATCCGAGGGCCATTGTGGCGAATCTTGGTTTCAAAGTAGAATAGGAGGTCAATATGTTCAACAGTAGAGAATATGAATGGTCAGACGTGAACGTCGTCATCGGCGGACGTATCGTCACCGGTATCCGCTCTGTCAAGTACAAGGAGAGCAAGGAGAAGGAAGTGCTCTACGGCAAAGGCAATAAGCCGCAGGGCATCCAGCACGGCAACTACTCATACGACGGAGAGGTGACCATCCTCCAGAGCGAACTTCAGGCGCTGGAGACTGCTGCAAAGGCAGCCGGTGTCAGCAGCATCCTTGAGCTCAGTATGGAGATAGTCGTGTCTTATGTCGATCCCGGAAAGGGAGGCGTCATCAGCACCGACATCCTTCACGGGGCGGAGTTCACGGAGAGTGAAAAGGGACTGGCACAGGGAGCGAAGTTTATGGAAATCACACTTCCGTTCATCTTCCTGAAAAAGTCAGGTATTTAGTGTCCGGGCCGGTCTTGCCGGCCTGGCATAATCAATTAACAAACAGGAATTATGTACACAATCAACGAAAGCAGAATAGCGGAACTGAAAGAAAAACACGGTTCAGTATATCTTATCACGGTGGATGACAAGCAGGCTGTCTTCAAGAAGCCGAGCCGTCAGGACCTTTCCTATGCCACGGCCGTTTCAAGCCAGGGCAAGGACGCGGTGAAACTCGCGGAGACAATCTTGAGAAGCACCTTTGTCGAGGGCGACAAGGAGATTCTCGACAATGACGAATACTTCTTCGGGGCTATGCCCGTAGCGATGGAGATGTTCGAGACCAAACAGGGTGAGATAAAAAAGTTATAGAGCTTGCGGACGGCAGGCTGGAGGCTAATTTCATAGGATACACGGACACGATGATGAGATATTACCTCCATTGCGATCCGGACAGGATGACGGATGAGGAGTGGGCGCAGACCTTTGCGCAGCTCGCTGACATCCGCAAGCGGGAATCAGATGCCAACAAAAAATGAAGCTTATTGATTTCATAATCAAGTTCGCCTCCCAGGGCGATGCGTCGGTAGTCAATGCCGCTTCCAAGATTCAGGGCTCCATTGAATCTGCGGAACAGGCTGCCGACCGTCTCTCCACGACCGTAGGCGGCAAGCTGAAGCAGGCATTTATGAGTCTTCCTGGAGCGGAGTTCATCACCAATCCGATTGTCGCTATGACGGCGGGAATCGGAACGGTGTCAACTCTCGGTATGCAGGCGGAGAAGACCGCCAAATCGTTCGACGTGCTCGTGGGCTCGCAAGACAAGGCTGGCAAGATGCTCGATGAAATCAATGACTATGCGGACAATACGCTTTGGAGCCGAATGGATATGAGTGAAGCCGCTCAGAGCCTGTTGGCATACAGCGTTCCGGCAGAGAAGGTCGTCAAGGATCTGAAGATGCTTGGTGACATATCGCTTGGAGACAAGAACAAGATGTCAACCCTCGCAACGGTGTTCGGCCAGATATCGACCGCAGGACGCCTGATGACTCAGGATTACAGGCAGCTGCTCAACGTCGGATTCAACCCATTGTATGACATCTCACAGATGACCGGCAAGAGTATGGCCCAGTTGCAGGACGGGATGTCGAAGGGCACAATCACATTCGAGATGTTCGAGCAGGCCGTCATTCACGCCACGTCTGAAGGCGGGAAGTACAACAATATGATAGGTTCATTGGCCAGCACCACTTCCGGCAAATTCGAACAGGTGAAGGGAGCATTCATCGCTTCTCTTCTTGAGGTATATAATCTCATCCAACCTCTTGTAAGCGCCGTTCTATCGGGTTTGAACAGTGTTTTAACGGTGTTAAAGAATGTCATTCCTCATATATCGAACCTTATTCCTGTAATCGGAGGACTGGCTGCGGCAGTCGCTGCATACAACACTGTACAAATGATATCCAATGGCATTCTGAAAGGCCTGACGATTACTGAGGGCATTCACTATATGTGGCTGCTGTTGGTGGAGAAGGCTCAGTGGCTGCTGAACGCGGCGATGAGTGCCAATCCTATCGGCCTCGTAGTGGCTGCCATTGCAGCTCTTGTTGCCGGGCTCATTCTGGCGTGGAAGAAGTTTGATGGTTTCCGCGCTGCGGTGAAGGCTACCTGGGACACCATCAAGGGATTCGGAGAGATACTGAAGAATTTTGTCATTGACAGGATTCAAGGGTTGCTCACGGGCATCGGCAAAATCGGTGAAGCAATCGGAAAACTCTTCAAGGGAGACTTCAGCGGCGCGTGGGAATCGGCCAAGGCTGGCGTGAAGGGTATTACCGGAGTCGAGGCAGCCCAAAAGGCGGCAAGTGCAAGCAAAAACCTGTTGGGCGGTTTCAAGGATACGTATAACTCGCGCCTGGAGCAGGAGAAGTCAGGCGTTTCCAAGCCTGGAATTGCAGGAATGGTCGAGACTCCGGATATGAGTCCTTCAGCCTATGGCACCGGCACGACAAAGAGCGCCGAGTCAATAACGACAGGAGGCACACGCAACACCTCAATCAATATGACCATCACCAAACTCATCGAGTCTTTCAACGTGTCGATGGAGACGGCGGAAGATACGAATGAGCTTCAGGACAGGGTGACGGAATGTATGAACAGGGCTCTTGAGATTGCCCTAAGCGCAGCACGATAGTATGAAAGCGGGAGATTACACTATAAACACGTTCAATTTCAGGAAGATTCTGAATGCGGTTCTGAATCCGTATGTCATCATTCCGGAAATGAACACGACCTCCGTCAAGATGAATGACGGACTGGACTATAACTTTTCGTCAATGACGAAGGATGAGGCCCTTGAAGTTCTCGCCGTCAACGCGCAAGGTATGCCGATGATGTTTCCGCTCGACCTCCAGATGGACGGCGGCGACTGGTGGAGATTGCCGTATGAGCCATTGATAACAGTCACGGGAAAGAACACTATCGTCAAGAAGAAAGTGTCTAAGGGAGCCGTAAGAGGCTCCATCAAGGAGAGATGGTGCCAGGATGACTACAGCATCTCGATAGAGGGACTTCTTATGGGTAGCGACGGGCAGTATCCGAAGGAGGATGTGATGAAGCTTCGCCGCTTCTGCGAGGCAGCCAAACTGAAGGTGAGATGTCCTCTGTTCGAGGTGTTCTCCATCAGCCGGATAGTCATCGAGACGTTCGATTTCCCGATGACAAGCGGACCGCAGAATCAGGGATATAAAATCGGAGCACTCTCCGATGATATGTATAAACTGTTGTTGAAGAAAGAAGACCTCAAAAAGATGTAGGTATGTTCACGATGATGTATGACATAGAGATTGGCGGCTATAAGGTCGGTGTCCTGGACGGTGTCGAGGTAAGGCACAGCGTCGAGACATTGGCGGACAGCGCCGTCATCAAGCTTCCGGCTGCGGAGTATAACGCCGCGCTGGAGGTGGAAGACAAGATCCGTCGTGGAGACACTGTACGCATCCGGCTCGGATATGAGGAGGTGGGAATGACGGAGGAGTTCTCCGGCTATGTGCAGAGGATAGGCACGGACAACGGCACCATTACCGTCGAGTGTGAAGACAGCCTCTACAACTTCCGCAAGGAACTCAAAGACGCCCAGTACAAGGACATTTCCTTGCAGTCCCTGCTGAAGAAGGTGATTGCCGAAATCGGAGGAGGCTACACCATAAACTCAACCTATTCGTGGCGTTATTCGAAGTTCGTGGTGTCGTGCGCCACTGCTTATGATGTCCTGAAGAAGGTACAGGAAGAGTCAGGCTCGGACATCTACCTGGAGGGCAAGACTCTGCATATACACGCTCCGGGAGAGAAGATAGGCAAGGATGTACTGTATGATTTCTCTCAGAATGTACAGAAGTGCGACCTCAAGTATTGCAAGGCGGAAGACCGCAAGGTGAAGGTCGTCGTCAAAGCGCTTCTTCCGGACGGGAAGGTGAAAGAGATTGAGACCGGCTCTACAGGCGGAACGAAGATAGAGGTCAAGTGTGCCGCCAATGACGACAAGTCGATGAAGGAGCGCGGCAATGCCGAGGTGAAGCGCAGAAGCTTCGACGGATACGAGGGCAGCATAACGACCTGGCTGTTTCCTGTGGTAATGCCTGGAGACAGTGCACAGCTGCACGACAAGGACTATGACTACAAGGACGGCAAATACTTCGTGAAGGCTGTCACAACCACATTCGACAGTAGCGGGGCAAGCCGTAAAGTTGAACTTGGATTCAGATTGAGTTGATATGGCAGGAGAAGCAAGACTGGCGAAGAATATCCGCGACATCGCAGGAAATTCGCAGATTGCCATCTACCAGGGAATAGTCTCGAAGGTGGATGGATCATCCTGTACGATAAAGTTCGGCAGGCAGGAGATTACGGATGTGAGGCTGCGGGCATCATTGTCAAAGAACGACAAGCAGATACTCATCGTGCCTCGCGAGGGAACGGCGGTAGTGGTCGGCTCCCTTTCCGGAGACCTTTCGGAACTGGTGGTCCTGAAGGTGGATGAAATTGAAAGCATCGAGGTTAACGGCGGCAAGCTCGGAGGCCTCATAAACATAGAAGATTTGACAAAGAAATTAAACAACCTTGTGAATGAAGTGAATGCGCTGAAGAATAAATTCAACACTCACACGCACACTGTGGCGACTACAGGCACATCAGCAGCTCAGAGCGGAACTGCGGCTCCTGTGACATCACCGGCGTCTGCGGCTTCGAAATTCGACAAGGCTGATTATGAAGACAAGACAATAACTCACTGATATGGCAGGATTGCAGCTCATAGATATGGATCTTGACATCAAGGTCGTGAAGGACTCTTCCGGGAAGATAGAGTCCGGATTGGTGTTGGCGGACACATTGTCACAGAACCAGGCACTCATTCTTCAGCTGCACAAGGGTGAACTGAAAGATGATGTCTCAGTGGGCGTCGGCATCGCCGATATGCTTCTTGATGACGATGTGCTTGGCTGGAGAAGCGAGATTCGGGAACAGATGGAAATGGATGGCCAGACGGTTAACTCCGTGGAGATAACCTCTGACGGAATAGTGATAGATTCAAAGTATTGACGGCTATGGACAAGAGAGTAACAAATGACAATTCGAGTGAACGACAGTTCATTCTTGCCGTATGCCTCATCTTTTTCGGATGTTCGCTGTTGCTTGCCGGCTTCATCGTAAGCCCTACGGGTGTCATTCACAACTCCGTGCTTGCAGCGTTCGGCGAAATCTGTACGATGGTCGGGGCTATACTTGGCATTAACTACGCCTCGCACAAAAAAGTCGAGAAGATAAGAGAGGATTTGTATGACCAGATAATGAAAGGAGAGAAAAAAGATGAAGATTCTGATTGATAACGGCCACGGCATCGAGACGCCCGGCAAACGCTCACCTGACGGGATTCTCAGGGAGTACAGGTATAATCGTGAAATAGCAGCTGCGCTCGTCCATCAGCTCCGCGAAAGAGGGTACGATGCGGATCTGCTTGTGCCTGAAGATGAGGACATCCCTCTCACCGTTCGTGCCAGGAGAGTGAACAGGATGTGCGAGACGCTCGGAAAAGACAATGTGCTGCTTGTTTCCATCCATTGCAACGCTGCGCCTCCGGATGATGGAGGGTGGCACAAAGCTAGAGGCTGGAGCGCCTACACCACGGAGGGATTTACCGAGTCGGATGTCTTTGCCGATTTCCTCTACGCAGCTGCTGAAGAGGTGTTCACGAAGGAGAAAGGATTGTCGGTCCGCAAGTTCCGGGACGCAAAGTATGATAAAGACTGGGAAGCCCAGTTCTATATCCTCAGAAAGACCTTGTGTCCGGCTGTGCTCACCGAGAACTTCTTCCAGGACAACAAGGCGGATGTCAAGTATATGCTCTCGGCTGCCGGAAGGAAAGACATCGTGAGTGTCCACCTTACAGGTATCGAGAATTATCTGAAGAACAGAAAGAGATGAAACGTTTGTTTACCATAATGCTTGTTTGTTTGGCAGCCGTTTCCTGCGGCACGGCATCGAAAGTGTCGCAGGAACAGACGGCTCAGACAACGGTTGCGGTGGTTGACAGCTTGAGGCTCCGTCGGGAGATTCAATCAGCACTGGAGGAGACGATCATCGCAAACCTCACATTGGAAAAGGCTGAATCACTTGAGATGGTTACAGAACGGTTCTCCACTCCGGACAGCACAGGTGCGACGCATCTTCAGGAGAAGACGACAGTCAGGTATAAAGGTGAAGCCAAAGGACACAAGGCGACCTCAGTGGAAAAGGCTGTGAGCGCCTCAGAGAGTGTCGTGAAGGACAGCATATCAACCGGCGAAACCAAGTCTGATTATCACGAGGTGATTTCAAGCGAAGAAGCGCCTGCCAAGACTTCCCGTACTCCGTGGATTGTCAGAGTTCTGGGGTGGATTGGAGGATTCACTGTCGTGTTCCTGGTGTTATGGGTTCTCAGAAAATTCAGAGTAATATGAAAGTGACAGCAATGAACGGACAGACGCTTGCCGACATAGCAGTGCAGGTGTATGGAACAATAGAGGCAATGCCTGTCATTGCCAATGCCAACGGCATCTCGATGTCTGATGACCTGGCGACAGGGCAGATAATCGAGTGTCCGGATAAGGTCTTCGACCAATACCTTCAGGACTATGTCCGAAACAATAATATCAAACCTGCGACAAAACAATGACACGAACAATATCAGATATCAAAAGAAGTATGACCGACCAGTTTATGGCAGAGCCGGTCATACGGGAGAAATACGGCTTGAGTGCGAATGACTCGTTCGATGAGAAGTTTTCCAAGGTCAGTCTTGAGAATATATACTTCTTCATCGTAGCAGCTGCCATATTCGCTCTTGAATCCATTTTCGAGCAGTTCAAGGCAGATGTGGACAATCGGATTGCTGAAGCAGTGCTTGCGTCCATTCCTTGGTATCACAAGGTATGTATGGACTTCCAGTATGGTGACGAACTGGTCTATGATGAGAAGACCAAGACCTTCGTGTATGCTGAAGTGAACGAGAGCAAGAAGCTCATCAAGTACGCAGCTGTCAGGGAGAATACTTCAGGAATCAATATCCTTGTGTCCGGCAATGAGAATGGAGTCCCTAAAGCCCTTTCAGATGATGTTTTAACGGTGTTCAAGACGTATTTGAACAAGCGGAAGCCTGCCGGAGTACTCTTTCAGGTGTACAGCTATGACCCTGACTTGATTCAGCTGGATTTGACGGTGCAATATGATCCTATGCTGCTGAATGCGGACGGCTCGATAATCGGGGACACGGCCAAGTTTCCGGTAGAGAGCGCCGTGAAAGAATACCTGTCAGGCATTGTATATGGCGGCACCTTCAACAAGACTAAACTCGTCGATGCGGTCCAGGGCGCCACTGGCGTCGTCGATGTCGTTTTAGGTGACGTGCGCACAAAGCCGATGACCAGGTCGGAGTTCCTCTTGGCGCAAGGAAATAATGTGGTGTCGGTGAGTGGTGCTTTCGCTGTGGATTCACTTAAAAATACGATAAGTTATGTTCAAGAACTTTAACATACAGGCCTTTTGCCTGAAGCTGCTCCCTCCAATTCTCAGAAAGGATAGGATTCGGGCATTCCTCCGGGTCCTGCTTTCTCCACTTGAAAGCATCCTCGCCCGGTTCAGAAATGTCGTGGTGGATACGGATGTGCGTTTGTCGCACAATTCTTTCACGATATATCTTGAAAAATTTCTCAACGACCTTCTCGATGCCACAGAAAGAAGAATATATATAGCAGATATCATCGATGATTTCTCAGTGCATCTGTCAATGAAAGATGAAGCTGCCATATATGAAGATTCTATGACTCTCAAAGCGGAAGACCTGGATACGCTGATTGTCCCATCGGAGAAACCAGACAGATTGACGGGGCGCTTCGGCGTTTATATACCCAAGGCGCTTGATTCGGAGAGCAATCGACGGCTCATCAGGCAATGGGTTGATTATTACAAAATGGCAGGAACCAATTATTCGATAGAAACGTATGGATAGATTTTTAACTTTCGAAGGACGTCAGCCTATATGGCTCGATGACTTCAATTTTATGCAGGATGCTGTTGAGTCGGACATCAAGAAATTGGTGGACTCTCTTTTGGAGGCACTGGACTATGATGGAACTTCGGCCGTCATTTTGTCCGGATGTAAGACATCGAGTGAATACACAGCTACATCAACCTATACCGAAGGTGTAATATATTCAAATGGAAAGCTCCTCAAAGTCAAACAGTCAACCGTGAGTAACAGGAATAATCTACCAGGTTCATATCTGACATTTACAGTAAATAAAGAATATGATACTGCTGGAGATCGCACTATGATTGACTCCGGGGAAGAAAAGTCTTGTTATGAGAAACCGGTCGCAGCGCTTACGAAGACGAACTCTGGGCCTCACCTTGTGCGTCTGATGAATCTCATCAGGGCCAAATATGGAGAAAAGTTATTGTACGAAGGCACCCGGGACGGATTTAAGTTTCGCTTGGTTCGAAAAGATGAAACCTATTTTCTCTCCGGAAGATTCGCTACGGAAGGAGGCCCATTTACCAAAACATTTACTGTTGTCGACGAGGAGATGCGTCAGGAAGTAAGGTTTTTAATTCCTGAACAATTCCTCTCATCGGGAGAGACGATCGGTATAGCAGGTTATCGCTCGAACAGCGGACAAGGCTCAGCAGTGGTCTATGTCACAGTCAAGCCTGGCACTGCGGAGAATGCGGTGGATGTTACGGTATCTATACCATCGACACTGCCGGAAGCTGCACAAGGTTCTTTTTCTATGATTCTTAAAACGCGGATCTGATGGAAGCAATAAGAATTGGAAATGACATTGTGGTAAGGTGGGATATCTTCCGCAATGGTGCTCCGGCAGAGCTGGAGAAGATAGATGATTTGGCCATCGTGCTTTCTTGCAGAGGAGAGCAGAGACGAATCACTGACTACCTGATTGAGGACAATACATTGGTATTCACTTTCTATGGCCGCGATCAGAAGAAGACGGGAGCCTATACATTGACCTACATCGAGAACGAATCCCGCTCCGGAATGTACACAAGAGATGAAGTAGATGCGTTCATCCTTGTGGACTCATCTGCTAAAGCAGGCTCCGATGGCTGCCAGTGCTGCGTGCAGGCGACCGCTGTCGTGGAATTGAGCTCAAAAATATCTGTCCCTTCAGATGGATTGTCTGCCTATGAGGTGGCGCTGAAAAACGGCTTTGTAGGCAGTGAGACCGAATGGCTCGCGAGTCTGAAGGGCGATGCGTTCACTCCTGATGTGGCGACAGAACAGGACATCCTCGATATGTTTGGGGAAACATTGTAGAACATTAAAAATTCGCATTATGACTAAATTCATAACACTTGATGCACTGAAGGTATTTCTTCGGGAAATCAAAAGGCACATCGCTCTGGCTGTAAGACAGCAGGTCGATGTGACCTATGCTGAACTGGTGGAACTGCGCGATAATGCCAAGCTCATTGCCGGTCGCTTGTATCGCATCACCGACTATGTGACGAAAGTCTATTCCGCCTCCGGATTCGAGCGCAGCGCAGAACATCCATTCGACATCATTGTTCGTGCTCTTTCGGAGAACACTCTTGCTGAGGAGGCGTATGTCGCACCTCGCAAAGGCGATGAGTATTTTGTAAATGCAAATCTCAACGCCTGGAAAGTATGGTACTGTCTGGACAATGATGTCACAAAATATACCTGGGCTGATGTTACGAACGGAAAAGGCGTCATCTACAGGATGATTGACGAATGGCAGAACGATATGCCATACGACTTCAAGAATGTGCAGTATAAGCGTTTTATGGTGAGTGACCATTCCAATAATGGCGAACTCGCGACATTGGAGGGACGATATCTTGCGTGGGGGCTTGAGACAGACGCTCCAACGGGTCTTAGCGTAGATTATACAGATTTTGAATGGAGGTATACTTTCGGCGTAGAAGCAAATGCTGAAGTTGATTATTCACTGAATAAACAACCTGTGCCATACACCGAGGATAAGATGTATTGGAAGCAATCCAATAAATTATGCTGCGCTAAAAATAGATGTGGAAACTATTGTGTGCTTGTTTGTGTGGACGAAAACTTCCATAAATCATTCTCCTTGAATGACGTGGTTATGATGGCGTCAATGACTGAAGATATTTACGGAGAATGTCTGGAGAATACGTTAGGTGAAAACAACTATCATATAACATTGCATTCTAATCCTGAAGACATTCATTTGGGTAACAGTTCGTCGGCGAATATCATTGGTGGGTATAGTATCACATTCGGGAACGGTTGTTCTGATATGACATTCGGGAACAACAACCACGATATGACATTCGGGAACGACTGTAATTCTCTCACATTCGGGAACAACGTCCATAATGGTACTGTGTTTGACGGAGTTCTAAACTTGGAAATACTTGGAGCCGAGGATAGTGCAAAGGCAGTACAGAACTTCGTAATCCTCACAGGAACATATCCTTCAGGTAACAATAAAGTAGTTGTTCCTTTCGAAAAAGGAAAGAGTTACACCCAGATGGCAGGCGTAAATTCTGCCGGGAATTTGGCTGTTTGGATACCCGCTGACGTTGCATAAATTGTGATGACATTTGCCTATTGTTGCAAATATAGTGTGATAATAGGCAAATATTCTTCCACTCATTCGAGAACCATAGCCGTATAAGAGATTGACAGCAATGATTTTGCACATATAAAACAGTAACAGGCAAACTAATTGTTCCCGAACTAATTTTAATAAATATGTTGCAAAAGATTCGTTATCGTTTAGTATTCAATCGCTCTGGCAGACTCAACGCCAGAGGAGAAGGCTTGATTCAAATCGAATGTGCCCAGGCCTTGCGAAAGATTTATTTCTCAACACACACCTACGTGCGCCCTGAAAGATTTAAGCGCGGCCAAGTGGTTGGTGATTGTGCAGACAGTTTGAACTATGCTCTTTATCTGATGATTCAAGATATTGAGCGCGTAGAATTGGAGTACATCAAACGAGGTGTCGATGTTAATTTAGTGACTTTAAAAGAAGCGGTGAAAGCCCATATATCGCCTGCTGCGAAATTATGCGATTTCGGTATGGAAGTAGTCAAGCAAAGCGACAGAAAGGATTTGACAGTCGCCAATTATAAGACACTTCTGAACAACATTGAACGCTTCAGAAAAGGTGCTCTAATTACGGACATAGACTATCAGTTTATCGTCTCATACGACAAGTGGCTTCGAGAAAGTGGCATTATGCACAATACCAGAATATCTCGTCTTCGTCTCTTGAGGGCGTTGTTGAATGAAGCTAAGAAGAGGGATATCATATCTGTGAATCCTTTTGACCGCTTCAGAATCCAGCAGATGGTGTCAAAGAAGGGTTATGTCACGGTTGACAAGCTTCATAAGCTTGAGAAACTGACATTGAAAGGACGTGAGGACATTGTACGAGATGCTTTTCTCTTTGGCTGCTATACAGGGCTCCGTTTCTCTGATATATCATCCCTTAGACAAGACAACATCAACGATGGTTGGTTGTCAAAGAAAATGCAAAAGACAGGAGGTGTTGTTGAAATTCCGTTGAAAGAAATTTTCGGAGGGAAAGCACTGCTTCTCATTGAGAAGTACAAGGGAGACATCGGTAATCTCACTAAGAAGTTGGGGAATAACCAGTCTGTGAATAAAGTCCTGAGAGGGCTGCTCGATAGAGTGGGTGCGGATCCGAAGATTACCTTTCACTCATCACGCCACACCTGTGCAACGTTGCTTGGACAAAAAGGTGTGGACATATCAGTAGTTCAAAAGATTCTCGGACATACCAAGATGCAAACTACTGAAATATATAGAGAGGTGGACCGTTCCACCATAATTAACAGTTTAGGAAAATTAAAACGTAAATCAAATGGAAAATAAACGATTTTTGATTGGCTCTAAAGCATTCTTCACTGGAATGGAAGGCTTCGAGCCGAAAGATTCGGACTTTCTGACATTAGTCAAGACAGGCAATGGATTCTCTCACTTCTATCAAATGACAGATGGTACTTGCTGCCACTACATTTTTATCAGGAAGTCGAAGAAGGAAATGATTGACTATGCCCTGAATAATGGACCGGCAATGCAGGTGGGAAAATTTCTCGTGCCCGCTGTAGCTGTTGAGCTGAAACTTACCATCCAAGACCTCAAAAAGCTCAAACCACTCATAACAAAACTCGATGTCGAGCATATTTATGAGGAGGCAATCTATGAAGCCTATATCGAGAACAATGGCTTTTTCCTCACTGACGAGCAACGCCAAAAGGCATTCGGCCTCTATAGGGCAGCAAGGCCTTATCCAATAGGAAAAGGAAGACGCCAACGCTAAGATGAAAGAAGCGCCGTTTAAATGCGAATCAAACCACATTTGAACGGTGCTTTACTATATGTGTGTCAAATATCTCTCACATCTCGTTTTCAACCAAAACCATCGCATTTCGTTTCCCTACACGACACATTTCGTTTTTGCGATTATATGTGGAGTTCATGACACCATTCGTATTGCCACGTTTCCAGAACCGCTACGGAACGGGCGACCTCAATTCCTCCATCGGCTCGGATGTACGCAGCTGGGGAAATCTCATGAATGAGGCCAACAACCCTAAATACGACCCTGCGAAGGATTATTTCCAGACAGGTGTGACTCACAACGAGACAGTCTCCGTATCAATGGGCAATGAGAAGAACCAGAGCTATCTTTCAGGTTCCTCGATCGACTCATACGGTATGGTTCCCAACAACCGCTACAACCGCTACAACTTCACATTCCGCAATACCACATCTTTCCTCAAGGACAAGATGCATCTTGACTTCAGTGCCAGCTTCATCAGCCAGAGGGACAAGAACATGACCAACCAGGGTACATACAACAACCCTCTCGTCGGTGCATACATCTTCCCTCGTTCAAACGACTGGGATGCTGTCCGCATGTATGAAAGATATGACGTGGTACGCCGTCTGTCCACACAGTATTGGCCTATCGGAGATGCAGGTATGACAATGCAGAACCCATACTGGATCAACTACCGCAACCTCCGTGAAAACCGCAAGGACCGTTTCATGCTGAACGCTCAGATGAGTTACGACATCCTTGACTGGCTGAACATTTCAGGTCGTGTGAAGATGGACCAGTCTGCCACCAAATATACCGAGAAATTCTATGCCTCTACATTCACCCAGCTCACGGAGAGTTCGCAGAATGGTCTCTATGGCATTTCAGAAATGACTGACCGCCAGATATATGCGGATTTTCTCGTAAATATCAACAAGCGTTTCGGCCAGGACTGGAACCTTCAGGTCAACCTCGGTACATCCATCTCGGACATGTACTATGACGCTTTGAAAAACCGTGGTCCTATCGCGGACGGACAGATGTCTGCGGAGCGCGCAGGTATCGCCAACGTGTTCAACGTTCAGAATCTCAGCAACTCCACCAAGACCACCAGACTTCAGGAAGGATGGCGTGAGCAGACACAGTCGATCTTCGGTTCAGCCGAAATCGGATTCAAGGGAGCTTACTATCTCACCCTCACAGCCCGTAACGACTGGCCATCCCAGCTTGCAGGTCCTCACTCAAACAGGAAGTCATTCTTCTATCCTTCAATCGGAGGCTCAGTGGTGCTTTCACAGATCATCCCTAATATGCCTAAGGAACTGGAGTACTTGAAGATCAGAGGCTCATATGCGTCAGTAGGTACCGCTTTCGAGCGTTACATCGCCAACCCTATGTACAGCTGGAACACAAGCGGTCTCAGCTGGAATACCCAGACACAGTATCCTGTATATGACCTCAAGCCGGAGCTTACCAACTCCTTCGAGATCGGTCTGTCAATGAGGTTCCTCCAGTATTTCAACATTGACGCGACTTATTATCATACAAATACGAGGAACCAGACATTCAATCCTCAGATTTCCACAGGTTCAGGCTCATCCGACATATTCATCCAGTCAGGAGACGTCAGGAACCAGGGACTGGAACTCACATTGGGCTTCGGCAAGACTTGGGACAAGTTCACATGGAACAGCAACTACACATTCTCATTCAACGAGAACAAGATCATGTCCCTTGCCGAGAATGTCACCAACCCTGCGACAGGCGAGAAGTTCTCCGTATCGCAGCTTGACATGAACGGCCTCGGCCTTGCCCACTTCATCCTCCGCGAAGGCGGCACTCTCGGTGACCTGTACTCGCTTGGTGATTTCAACTACGACAGCAACGGACGCATCATTGTCAATGAAGATGGAACGGTGACTACCAGAACATTCTCAGACACAAAGGATTATGTCAAGCTCGGAAGCGTTCTTCCTAAGGCGAACATGTCTTGGAGAAATGACTTCAATATCGCAGGATTCAACTTCGGATTCCTCGTGTCGGCGAGACTCGGCGGTATCGTTTACTCCAGCACCCAGGCGATTCTCGACTACTATGGAGTATCCGAGGCCTCAGCGCTTGCACGTGACAACGGCGGCGTGTACCTGAATGGCGGCGACAGACTTGACGCAAACAAATGGTACAGCTCTGTCGGCGGTTCCAACCCGCTTCCTCAGGAATATACCTATTCCGGAACAAACGTCCGTCTCCAGGAAGCCTCTGTAGGCTACACCTTCCCGAGAAAGATGCTCGGCAATGTCTGCGACCTGAACATTTCCGTCGTAGGACGCAACTTGTGGATGATTTACAACAAGGCTCCGTTCGATCCTGAGTCAATCGCCACGACCGGCAACTACTATCAGGGTATCGATCATTTCATGATGCCTTCTCTCCGCAATTTCGGATTTAGTGTACGTGTAACATTCTAATTACGAGGAGGTATGATTATGCGAAAAATAACAATGACAAGAAATTTCCATTCGCTCGCAGGAGTCATAACACTTGGGCTTATGACTCTTTCATGCACGGGCAACTACTTGGATATCAATACGAATCCGTATGAGGTAAACCGCGAACAGACCCTCACTGACGGATATGCGACTGCTGCGGCGATTGCTGCAATGGGCGGAGCGGTAGTCTCTACCGATGTGAATACCGCGCAGTTCACGGACTGTCTGCTCGGAGGCCCGATGGGAGGATATTACTCCACGACAGGTGCATTCGAAAAGACCATTGACAATTACAATGCGACAGACGACTGGACGAGAGTATTGCTCGCAAGTGACAGGATTATCCCTACACTTTACTCCAACCTTTCGGAGCTCAAGAGCATAACTGACGACCCTGTCACACTTTCCATCGCAACCATCATCAAGGTGACTGCAATGCTCAGAGTGACAGATACATATGGCCCGATTCCTTACTCGCAGATCGGTCAGGGCGGAAAAATCACCGTAGCCTACGACTCACAGGAGAAGGTATATGACACGATGTTCGCTGAACTTGACGACTGCATCAAGACCCTGACAGAGAACCGACTTTCCGGCATTCCGTCCACAGCGGATCCTGTATATGACGGAACAGCTGTAAAATGGTGCAAGTTTGCCAATTCCCTGAAACTCAGAATGGCGATGAGGATTGTCTATGCCGCACCTGAGAAAGCGAAGAAGTATGCTGAGGAGGCAGTGAACCACGAAATCGGTGTAATGGCAGACAATTCTGACAATGCAGCTCTTCAGAAAGTGGCCTTCGGTGACAAGGGAAATCCTCTCTACACGGCCATCAAGTACAACCAGCCTACAGGTAGCGTGACCGGAGGTGATACCCATGCGGCAGCAGACATCATCTGCTACATGAACGGATACAACGACCCTCGTCGTGCAAAATACTTCATCAAATCGGAGTTCGACGGCATTGACTATGCCGGCATCAGAATCAGCATCGAAAAACCATCTCTGAACAGCGTAGGACGCAAGTATTCCGGAGTCAATGTCACTACAGAGGACCCTCTCGTCTGGATGAATGCGGCTGAGGTTGCTTTCCTCAAGGCAGAGGCAAAGGCAGTGTTCGGATTCAACATGGGTGCCGGAACCGCGGAAGAGTTTTACAATGAAGGTATCAAGCTCTCATTCGAGCAGTTCGGTCTTTCAGGCTATGCTGAATATGCAGAGGACAACGAGAACAAGCCTGCAACATATGCTGACCCGGCTGGTCTCAACAGTTACGCCGGAGTGCTCTCAGCCATCACGGTAAAATGGAATGATGCAGCACCGGCAGCTGAAAAACAGGAGAGAATCATGATACAGAAGTGGATTGCGAACTTCAACAACGGAATCGAGGCCTGGTCTGACCATCGCCGTACAGGTTATCCTAAGTTCTTCCCTGCAACAGACGCAGGCAACAAGAGCGGCGGCTCAGTGTCCAACGAATTCGGCGCACGCCGTATGGTCTATCCGCTTGCTGAGTACTCGAACAACGGTGAGAATGTGAACGCAGCAGTAGCTTCCTATCTCAGTGGCCCGGACAAGATGGGCACACGCCTCTGGTGGGACTGCAATCCGGCAGTTGTGATAAAGTAATCTCAACTGGTAAGACAGGATTAAGATTAATTCAGAAACAGATTTACTGAAATGAAAAAGATTATAAATATATCACTGGCCGTCCTCACTACAATGCTCTTCGTTTTCACGTCTTGCAGTGAATGGACCGAACCGGAAAATCTCGATTTCCGTCACCAGACTCCGGAGGAGATCGACCCTGTGGCTTATGAGGCATATCTCTCAGGCATCAGGGAATACAAGAAGACGGAGCACAAATTAATGTTTGTGACAATGAAAGCTTATGCGAGCCATCCTTCGACTCAAAGTATGCACATTGTCGCAATGCCTGACAGTGCTGATGTGGTTTGTGTGACAATGATGGATGAGGAAATCAACCCTGTCATCGCCGCTGAAATCGACGAAGTTTTCAAGAGAAAAAGCACTGAAGTTTTTTTGAATGTGGATTATGCACCTATTCATACCGCTTGGGGATTGCTTGAGGATAAGCGTGCGGATGAAGGACGTCCTGCCGCGACTGATGAGGAAATTACCGCATTCTTCAAGGCTCAGACTGAAGCTCAGCTTGAGAATTGTGGAAAATATGGCTTTCACGGCATTCAAGTGACATTTGTCGGTAATAGGGCAACGCATTATGCGCAGGTCTCTCAGGATGCATACATCGCTGCTGTGATGGATTACTACAAGAAGAATCCTTCTATAAAGTTAATGTTTCGCGGAAGTGCCCGAAACATCGAAAGTAAGGAATTCCTTGATGTTGTGAGTCATATTGTAATCATTGCCGGCGAAGAGAAAAAACTCAGTTCTCTTGTTACTCGTCTCGGAACAGCGCCTACCAATCGTATCATTATGGAAGTGACTGTACCTTCAGTAGATAATCCCGTGCAGATTGGTCGTTCTGTTGTTGAGGCTGCTGAATGGGTGATTGCGGAGAGCGCTAATGAAAAATTTACGCCACTCGGAGTTGCGGTCTCAAACGCTTATGATGATTATTTCAATAAGACGCTTGAGTTCTGGAACATCAAGAAGGCGATGGCAATTATGAATCCATCACAGACTGAAGAGTCTGAAAAATAAATGATTATGAAAAGAAATATAGTAATATACGGCTTTATCGCTGCGGCTCTTGCCCTTGTAGGTTGTTCTAAGCAGCAGGATAGTTTTGAGAATAAACTGTTCGTGAATGCCAATAGTTACAGAAATGAAGTTCGTGTCGCTACTGACGAGGGTGTAAAGACTCTCAACCGCAGTGTTGAATTAGGAATCGCGCAGCCGATGTCGAATGACATTCACGTGAATTTTGTAAAGTCTCCAGAACTTCTTGACATATACAGAAGAGCTTATTACGATCCTGAAGTTGAACTCCTTCCGGAGAATGTTTGTGATCTTTCAGGAGTAGAGGCAGTTATCCGTGCGGGGGATGTGGCAAGCAAACCTGTGACCCTCACATTCAATGGACTTGACAAGCTGGATTACACCAAGTCATATGTCCTCCCTGTCTCAATCAAGTCGGATGGAATAGAGGTATTGAACAGTTCCAGAACACTTTATTATGTCGTGAAAGAAGCTTCGCTTGTCAACTGTGTGGCAGAACTCAAGAGCAACAGAGCTTGGCCGGTTTGGGATAACTTCGACAAGGTCAAGAATCTTGAGACCTTCACGATGGAAGCACTCATCAACTGCCATGCATTCAACAATGACAGCAAAATTGAGACTGTAATGGGAGTTGAGGACCATTTCCTTATTCGTATCGGAGATGTAACCATTCCTTCAAACCAGATTCAGATTGCAGTTGCATACAAAGATGTTGAGGGCGGTTCTACGTATCGCCGTGATGTAACGGACGCTGCTCTCCAACTCAGGACGGACAGATGGTATCACATAGCAGTCACTTTCGATAAGGGCAATGTAAAAGTCTATCTGGATGGTCGTCTTCGTGCTCAGAATGATATCTCTGCAATAGGAAACAGACCTGGTAAAGACGGAAATCTCGAAACGGTATATTTCAAGTCAGTTGACTTCGGCGCAGCTCATTCTGAGGAGGATGACGGTAAGCCGCGTTGTTTCTGGGTTGGATATTCCTATAACCAAGACCGTTTCCTTGACGGTATGATTGCAGAGGCCCGTTTATGGAATAAGGTATTGACAGTAGAAGAAATCAATAAACCGAACCATTTCTATAAACTCTATGCTGATGAAATTGACGAGTCACTTCTCGCCTATTGGAAGTTTTCCGATGGTACCGGCAAGTCAGTAAAAGACTGGTCCATCTACGGAAATAGCCTTACGGCTGAACAGGAACTCATCTGGTATCCGGTTTCACTCCCGACGAAATAATATCTAATTGATAATACATTATATACAAAACATTCAATTCTAATAATCTTATTATGCTTAAAAGATTTTTTAAGGGTCTGGTCGGCATCGCATTGGTGTCTCTTACCCTCGCATCCTGCAAAAAGGATCCAAACGAAATCACTGCAACGCTTACAGTGACTCCAGACGCTACTTTGACATTCAAAGCAAAGGACAATGCTGATGTTGTCCTCACAGTGGCCACAAACGCTGACGAGTGGAAGTACACTGCTGACGAGTGGATTCTTCTTACTAAAGATGGAGACAAACTTACCGTCAATGTGAAAGAAAACAATGCTTCTGCCGCAAATCTTGGCCGTATCAAGATTACTGCCGGACTTGCACAGCCTGTTTCAATCAATGTTTACCAGGAAGCTGCTGAATCAGCTGGCGAAACTCCAGCTCAGGGTGTTGCTGTTAAACTTAACGCCAAGTCAAGCGTTGACATCAAGACGAAGACTGAAACTGAGGTTACAGCAACTGTTTCTCTTTCAATTGCTGAGGCTGCAAAGAAAGACGTTGAAGTTGAGTTGTTCTTTGATAACGGATATCTCGCAGAATACAACTTCCTGAATGAGGCGGAGGCTGTTCTTTTCCCTGAGGATAAGGTAACGATTCCTGGTGGCGGAAAAGTCGTGATTCCTGCCGGCAAGACAGAGTCTGATGACATTGAGATCAAACTTGACGTAACAACTATTTCTCTTGGCAAGTCATACCTCGTACCTATCTTCGTGAAGGAAGTTAATAATGCAACTGTAAAACAGGCAGATTGCCGTGTGAACATCCTTGTCGGCAAACGTAATCCTAAGGATGTGAGAAACGTTGTTTACATTGAGGTCAACGACTGTAATCCGCTCAATGCTATCGAGTATGAACTTGAGGACGGAACTCCATTCATTGATGCTGTCATCCTCTTCGCTGCCAACATCAACTACAATACAACTGACGACCTTGTTTATCTCAAGAACAACCCTAATGTACAGGCGCTTCTCGACGAGTCTGAAATTTATCTCCAGCCTCTCCGTAAGAAAGGTATCAAGGTCTATCTCGGTCTTCTCGGAAACCACGATGCTGCGGGTCTCTGCCAGCTCTCGGACTGGGGCGCACAGCAGTGGGCAAAAGAGGTTGCAGAAGCTTGTAAGACATACAAACTTGACGGTGTGAACCTTGATGACGAGTATTCAAGTTCTCCGGATCTCAACAACAAATGGTTTGCTTCTCCTTCTGGAAAGCAGGGCTCACGCCTGTGCTATGAACTCAAGAAGGCTTTAAAGGAAACTTGCCCTTGGGAGACAGAAGTTTCTTATTTTGCTTGGGGAAACTTATACCAGTGTGAAAATGTCATTGATCTCGAGGATAAGGTTGAGCACCAGCCTGTAGATTTCATTGATTTCTATGTAGCCAACTATGGTAGCTCTACTAATCCGTATGGCGGTATGACTATGAAGAACTGCTCAGGAATGTCAGTTCAGCTCAATTACGGACAAGGCTTGTCAGTTGACTCTGCGAGGAGAATCAAGGACGCAGGTTATGGTTGGGTGATGTGGTTTGCTTGGGATCCTTCAGGTACAGGTTCAATACCAAGCAACTATTCTCATTCCCTTAATCAATTCCAGAATGCTGCTGAAGGACTTTATGGCAAAAAACTCAAACAGCCTACAGGAGTATATAACAAAATCAAAGAGGGAAAATATGACCCAGAGCGTCATTCACTCTAATCACCACAATAATATTAAAACAGAATAATTGAATATGAAAAGATTTTTTATAGCGGCTGCTGCAGTACTTGCTATCTTCAGTTGTCAGAAGTCTGAGGATGTGATAGTGGCTCCGGAGAAAGCCGATAAGATTACCGTTACTCCAAAATCAGGAGATGTTACGGCAGAAGGCGGTGTTGTCAAGGTTCTTGTTTCAAGTTCAGCAGATTGGACACTCGCAGGTAAAACAGACTACAGCTCTTGGGCAGTTCCGTCAAAACTTGGCGGCGAGGACGGAGATATTGTCGAGTTCAATGTCAATCCTAATGAAACCGGCAATAAATTGGTTGCTGAATGGACTTTCACTTGTGGAAAAGCAACTGAAACATACATTCTCACTTCTCTTCCTAAGGTTGTGATTCCTGACCATCTAAAACTGGTTTCTCCTGCAGCAGCTGTTGTAGATTATAATGAGGGACGTTATGAACTCGTAGTAGAGTCTTCTCTCCACTATCGTCAGCTTACTGCAACTTTAAGTGAGGGTGCATCTGAGTGGCTTACCTATAGAGCTACGCTTGAGGGTGATAACAAGGGCGAGGCTAAGTTTGTGTTTGACTACAAGGCGCTTTCTTCACTTGATGACAGGACTGCTACCATTACAGTCTCAGCAGAAGGTGTTGACCCTGTGACTGTAACATTTACTCAGGAGGCTAAGCATCGTCTTGAGGCCGTGAAGTCTTTCATTAGCGCAAAACCTGCTGGCGAGACTGTTGCAATTCCTCTTATCGTGAATGTCGCTTATAAGGTTGAAATTTCTGCAGATGGAAAGAGTTGGATTGAGCATAAGGGCCTTGTTGATGGTGTTGATAATTTCGCAGTTTCAGCATTTAGCGGTGAAAAGCGTTCGGCAACCATTACCTTCACTCAGACTGATGCACTTGCCGGAGAAACTCCGCTCTCTGCAAAAGTTCAGCTTACTCAGCAGGAAACTCTTATCAAGTGGGCAGCAAATATGTACGAGAACCGTCTCTTCCCTAAATGGGAAAGCACTACAGTTGAGAAACTCGGAAAAGCATCTGCGCTTACAATGGAGTGTCTGATTAAGCCAAGCGCATTGACTCAGGATATTTCAACAGTTATGGGTATTGAAGGAATGTTCCTTCTTCGCTTTGGAGATTCTGCAAAGAAGAATGAACTTCAGGTTGCAACACTTGCCGGCAACTACACTGTTCCTTTCTCTTTCGAGACAGGCAAGTGGTATCATATTGCTTGTACCTATGAAATTGACAACGCTTGGAATGCAAATGTAAGAGTTTATGTCAATGGAGAACTCAAGGGTGAGAAATTGAATTGGAATTTGTCAACATACGTTGGTTGGCCGTTGTGGGAGTATGTTTATGGAGTGGACTTCTCTCCTGCATGGAGCTATGAACAGGGTAGTACAAGAAGCTTCTGGATGGGTTACTCATACGATGCAAACCGTTCGTTCAATGGGCTTATGACTGAGATTCGTCTTTGGAAGAAGGTCCTCTCTGCCGAGGAAATCAATGCGGATGGTCACTTCTATTCAGTGGATCCTAAAGCTGAGGCTCTTTACTCTTACTGGAAATTTACGAAGGGAGAGGGCACAAGCATTGAGGATGCTACAGGAAATGGCAACGCTCTCTATGGTGAGTTGAACGTGCGCAGTCAGAGTAGCGTAAACAAGGGAGACGCAGGTATTAAGTTTGAGGCTGTTTCTCTTCCTGAAAACTAATGAATCTATAAATTAGATTGTCTATATGTAAGGTGGCTGGAGAGTCCTGCGAGGACGATTCAGCCACCTTTTTTATCATTGATGCGTAAATAGTGTCGTTTCAGTCGTCTATATGTATGTAAAATCACATACTTATGACCAGAATCAAGTCGGCACTGTCGTCGGTGCTTCTTTTTATGCTCATTGCTTTTTCTGCGTGTCAGAAATCGCATGAAATCATTGACCCGACAAATCCTTCAGAACCTGATGAGCCGGAGATCAGGCCTGAACTCATATTGGATGAAGAAGAGATTGTCGCCCATTCAGAAGGAGGCGTATTCAAATTTGACTTCCGCTCTACCAGAAAGGTCAGCCTCAGCATCTCTCCTGAGCAGGACTGGTGCAAGGCAATGATATCTTCCACTGAGGAAGAATACTCCTTTGTGCTCATCGTGAATGTCGCCGCAATGGATCTCAATGAAGACAGGAGCGCGACCATCGTGCTTTCTGCTCCCGAATGTGAGAGCCGGAATCTTGTCGTCAAACAGGAAAGGAAGAAAGCTTCCACCAACAGCCTCTCCTCCCTTGTTCTGAAGGCGGCACCGAACAGTCTTTCACAGGATCTGGTCTTCAGCTACGATGAGGCGACCAAGACATTCAGTGCCAAGTATCTCAAATGGATTGACAAGGCTCAGCCCGAGATGCTCATTCCGGAATTTGTTACAGATGGGGAGACTGTTCTTGTAAATGGCCAACCGGTGGTTTCCGGTCAGACAGCCATCTCGTTCGCTGATGATTTCGATCTGGTCGTGAAGGCCGAGAACGGCGACGAAAACACCTATCGCGTGTCTTTCAACTGCCCGCAGATCAATACCGAACTTCCGGTAATAAGAATTCATATCTCGGTTTCAAGCATAACGGACAAGAAGACATACAGGAAAACTAAGTTCGACATCTATCGTCCGGGCTCTGATGAGGGAAGATGGACAGCATCGGATGCGGAGATTGAAATACGCGGAAGAGGGAACTCCACCTGGGGCCTTCCGAAGAAGCCATATCGTATCAAATTCCCGGAGAAATTCAGTCCGATCGGTCTGAACCATGCCAAGGCGAAGTCTTGGGTGCTTCTCGCTCACGACATGGACAAGTCCCTGCTGCGCAATCATCTGGGCTTCGAACTCTCAAGAATTCTGTTCAGTTTATCTGAAAAATACCACGATGAGGCGGCTCTTGATTTTACTCCGTGCTCCCAGATGGTGAACGTGTATTCCGGAGACAATTATCACGGAGTATATCAGATGTCTGACCAGATGGAGGTTGCCAAGGGACGCATAGATCTCGACAAACTTGTTGCAGCCGACGGCTCCGATCCGGTTAAGATCACCGGAGGGCATCTCATTGAGACGAACATCCACCACGACGAGCCTTATCCTGTGTCATTCACTTCAAGCAAGGGCATCTATATGGACCATAAATATCCGAAAGATGACGACATGGACATCTCCCAGTACAAGTATATTGAAGATTTCATCCGCAAGGCTGAAGCAGCCCTGTATTCATCCAATTTCACCGATCCTGTCAATGGCTGGAGAAAGTGGTTCGATGAGAAGACATTGGCGGATTTCATCATAGTGAAGGAATTCGCAGGTGATATGGACGGCTATACCAGCACATATTTCTACAAGAGGCGCGGAGTGGACAAAATCTTCTTCGGACCGGTTTGGGACCTTGACAAGGGTTGGAACAATGACAAGCGCACTCCGCACGGCAACACTCTCAACCAGCTCATGATATACGGCGGCTTCTATATGCCTCCTTACATCAATCCTGACTGGTTCCACCGTTTCTGGCAGGATGCGGAGTTCCGCAAGTTTGTCGGCAGGAGGTGGGCTTCCAAAAAGGAGCAGCTGAAGTCCAAAGTCCTTTCAGAACTTGATGAGAAGCCTAAGCAGATGCGCAAGGCCATTGCCGCCAATTTCAGTATCTGGGATTTCTACTATCAGTACAGTGATGAGGCGAATATGCCTGCACGTACATACGAACTGGAAATACAGCGGATGAAGGACCTCACCGTGCAGCGCGCAGCATTGCTTGACACGAAATTCAAATAGTAAAACTGATATAAACACCTCGCCGGGACATTCCACCATCGAATGCCCCGGCTTTTCGTTTTTTTCAAAAACGATTTTTCGCCCTAAATTCGTTTTTATAAAAATGAATTTCTATATCTATGATCTATGATTCAAGACTTTGACATCTGAGTATTTGTCCTCTCTTATTTCTCCTTTCTTGCTGAGTTCTTTCAGGTCTTTTTTTGCGTCTTCGGTAAAAACAAGAGTGTACATTTCAGTCTTCGCTAATCATTCTGTCAATAAAGTCCTTGGTACTCTCGCCTTCGTTCATTCTGTATACTTTTCCTGCCTCGTAATCGGCAATGCCCTGACGGATTTTGGCGTTCAAAGTTGTGCTGTTCATGATGGTGTCGCCATCCTGAACAGGCACAAGACGATAGCTGCCGTGAGTTCTTGAAGTAATCACGACATCATTGGTGCGAGCCAAATCAAAGTATTTTCGCTGATTGGCTCGGAATTCTCTGCTACTTACTACGACCATAATATTTCTTGTTTACTGCACAAATATAGTAATTCTCAAAACAAGTACCAAATTGGTACACATTATTTCCTGTAGTTTAACACTTTAAAAGCCGTCCACCAAGTACGTAGAGCGCCTCGGCACTCTTGAGGCTCTGGAGAAGCGCTTCGGGGGAGAAGATCCCGTAGGAGAACGCTCTTTCATCACGGTTCTGCCGGCTTCAGCTCTGACACCCAGATAGTGACAAGGAAGGCCATGAAGAGCGTCATAGCCTCCATCAAGACTTCAAAGCTTCCATCAAGCCTTCAAAAGATGAAAAGGACAATGACGAGGCGTAGCCGGACAGGCGGTCAGCCACGGCGGACGTGGCCAGCCCACGGCCTCGGGAAGTGGGAGGTGCCTGCCGGATACAAGTTCTCGCGCGAGCGAGGACGCAGGAGACGGTAGGAGGGCCGAACGAAGCAGCGCGGAGTGAGTTTCGCCGTGACTGACTGCCTGTCGGCGTAAAATCACCGTCAATGCATTACATAGTTGCACAATTGCAAAAGCCCAAGAATCGCCATTACAGTGCTCTGGGGCCTTTATATCTTAAAATTAAAGTGTCAAAGATGAGTTTTTCATTGAGCATCACCGACATAGGACGTGGCGAACTCTCCGAAATTAAGGGAGACCGTCAGTTTGCCGGCAGTGATTTTACCAGTGAGCGAGGTCACTTTATATTTTGCATAAGGCATTCCCATGGCCAGCGGAACGATGTCGTTGCCTGAAAGAATGATCTCATTTTCGCGACATTCACACTTGACTCCGGGGACAGTGACATCCAGAGAAACAGGCATCTGAGGAACGAACTTGACCTTGTTGAAGATGATGGTTGCCGTGCCGTCATCCTGGAGATTGACATTGACATTGACATTTTCGGAAACATTGTCCTTGCCGCCGGCTACTACCGTCAGGGTGCCGGAGTAAACGGTTTCGGCCGGGGTTTCGATGATTTTCACCGGTTCATTCTTGGAACAAGCGGCAGCAACTACTGAAACGGCCGCAATCAAAAAAGCATTTAATAATTTCATAATGACTATATAATTAATTTATTTACAATCACTTAAAAATCCAGAGCAATGCCGACATTGAAGCGCCTCGGCTTGCCGGTCTGGAAAAACGAATTGCCTACAGACTTGAAATAGAACACGCTGTAGGATGTATCGGCGAGGTTTTCCCCGCGAACGAAAAACTGGACTTTACGGAAAGACAGCCTTGCGTCGAAACCCAGAAGAGAATACGGCGGCTGGACCAGGGTTCCGCTTTCGTTCCAGGAGACGGAGCCGTTCCAGAGAATGTCGGCAGACAACATCAGGGAGTTCAGGAACTTGGAATTGAAATCGAACCTGTACCCTGCCCTGGCATATAGTGAAGAAGACGGAGAATACGGAATTCTGTTTCCGGAATAGTCTTCATGACCATCGTCATACGAGACGAAACGGGCATCCATGAAAGAGGCGGAGAAATTCACATTCAGGCCTTTCCATCTCCATGAGAGTTCGGATTCCACGCCACGGCTCCGGGATTTGGCAGCATTGGCCATCATGCGTCCTGTCCCCTTCCCACGCGGGAACACGGTAATCTGCTGATTCCGGCAGCTGATATGGTATGCGGTCGCGGATGCGGTCAGAAGATGTCCGGCAGCATTGATTCCGAAACGCAGTCCGGCCTCGTAATCCATGCAGGACTCCGGCCTGTAGCTGGTGGATGATGCCGGAATCTCCTCAGCAGCATCGAGATACACGCCAAGTTCGGACATCATTCCGTTCATCATGCGATTCTGCAGGATGTCAGAAAAAATCTGTGTATTGAAACCTCCGGATTTGTAACCGCGCGAAACGGAGCCCGTCAGTTTCAGGTCAATGCCGCGATGCCGCATGGCTTCAGTGGCGGCATCGAAAAGGACTGACGCTTTCGGAAGAATCTGGAAAAACGACATGTGTTCATTTCCACGGTAGCGGGTCGGGAAATCCTTGTACGAAGGCATTGGCGTAAGCTTGAAATGGATGTCCGAACTGGAGTCGTATGACATGTGGTCGCCTTCATAATCCACACGGATCCCGGCGGTAAAGAGCCATCTGGACAGTCGGAAATATGACTCATGATAAGCGGCCATATTGTAGCTCCAGAGGACGAAATCATTGGAAATCAAGAAATTGTCCTCCTCGATAATGAGCTTGCCGAACTCCTGCGGAATGTAGGCATTGGCATTGTCCAGGATGAGGGAACGGATGCCGTCGCGGAGGAACGTCACGGGAGCGCCCATGCCGTTGCGGCGGACGAATGCGAAAACACCGCTTTGATGGTTCCACCAGGCGGGATGCGCCTGCGGACGTAGTACAACTTCTTGTGTCACAGATGCTTGCCGCTGCGTCTGGTTCAATGTGAACATCGACGCGGATGTAAAATCCTGGTCCAGGTCCATGGAATCAAACAACATCTGCAGGCTGGTTACCGAACTCAGTTTCCATTTGTCCAAATCGACATTGACGCGCAGCCCGTCCATCACGAAAAGGCGTCTGTAAGCACTTCTGTCATTGTAATTTACTGGATAGAGCCAGCCTCCGGCCAATGATTCCCCGCCTTGTGACGCATCCGTGGCATCAGCCTTCCAGAGCCGGTAAGGATAGCCGCCCTGATCCGTATAAGATGCATGTAAGGTATTGTCAATGAAAGCATTGTCGCGGTTTTTCACATATCGGAGACGCACGGATACTGCATCGGAAACATCACACTTGCTGCCTGAATATTCATTGGTATAAAATCCGTCAGAGTGGCCGTATATTACGGCGGCACCGAGATTGTTCTTATACATGGAAGCATTGACTCTCAATGAATTGGCGCTGCCGTATTCGACATTGGCCCTTACTCCCTGCCATACCGCCGGGGACAATGTTTCCACAGCCATGACACCGAGCATGGAATTGCGCCCGTAGAGCGTACCTTGGGGACCGCGGAGCATGTCGATCCGCCGGATGTCCATGAATGAAAAATCATAACAGTTCTTGTCCAGTACCGGCACGTCGTCGATATACAGGCCGATTACCGGGTTTTCCATACGCGAGCCGATGCCGCGCACATAAATGGTTGACGTCATCGACGACCCGTAATCGGGCATCGCCAGCCCGGGGACAATGCCGGCCAAATTCTTGGGAGAGGCAAGTCCCGCTGTCTCTATCTCCTTCATAGTCAAAGAAGTAACCGGGACAGCAATCTCATTTTTCATCAATGTTTGTTTCAATGATGAGGATACGACAGCGCCCGACAATGTATCTTTCACGACAGGTGTCGCCGTCACCAGCATCACTGCCACAATAAAATGAATCATAGTTCGTTTATTAAGCGGCGGCAAAAGTACAAGATACAATGATTTCCGTCATTGCACTATTTGCACATCCTAAAGGACGATTTATACCATTTTTTCGCGGAAAGCGGAAGGAGAGATGCCGGTCATCTTGCGGAAAAACCGGGAGAAATATGACGCTTCAGAGAAACAGAGACGTTCAGCGATTTCCGACATTGGCATAGACCTGTCGCAGAGAAGTTCGCGGGCAAGGGCCAGACGGGCATTGTCAATCCATTCGCCGGCACTTTTTCCGGTTTCGGCCTTGACGGTGCGGTTGAGATGGCTTGGAGTGACGCCCAGAAGCGAAGCGTAACCGGCGACACTGGAGAAGGGCTGCGAAACGTCGAACACTTTTTCGAGGTAAGACGAGCATAGCCTGGAGGACGCGGAACCGCCAGGGGCCGGAAGGAGCTCATCGAACTGGCTGAGTATCACCTCTATCAGGCTTCTGACGATGGCGACCTGACCCGCATGACGCATGAGACGGATCATGAGTTCATCGTAGAAAAGTTTGTCCTCTACGGGGATGGAAAGAACCGACGGTTCCTTCATGCGAAGCACTGAATGTCCGGCATTGCGAAGCAACTCTGTAGAGAACGCGCCCATGTAGCCTATCGTGTCCTTGAAATACTTCACGGAATAGTGAATGAACGGAGGTATCAGGGCGAAGTCGCTGGCTTTCAACAGATAAGGGCGTCTGTCAATATCTATGAGCACCTCTCCTGAAAGGAGATAGACATACGACCAATCGTCTCGGGCAATCGAGTGCATCGGATGCGCAGTCACTTGCCCGGCAGCATTGAGTGGACGTATTACGAAGAGGCTCATAATTCTGCGAATTTACTCACTTTTTGCAAAAAATCGTTTTTTTCGACCAAAATAACAATATTTAAGCAAAATTTAATTGAAAAGAGCACTATTTGGCAACCTTTTTGTATCTTTGCCCCGACGTTTGAACAGAAAAAACAGACATTGAAAATAAGAAATTATAAAGATATGAACAGACAACGACTTAGACTCGGACTCATCACAGCGGCAGCGCTTCTGCCTCTGGGCATGATGGGACAGGAAACACTGACATTGGAACAGTGCCGGGAAATGGCTTTGCAGAACAACAAGAGCATCGAACAGGCCAAGACCCGTGTGGAAATGGCCGGCTACGACAGGAAAATCGCAAGGGCGAACTACTTTCCGAACATCAGCGCTACCGGCGCATATATGTATAATGAGAAGAACCTCGCACTGATAAGTGACGAAATGTCAGGTAAACTGACAGGTGCAGGCGCAGCTCTCCAGGGCGCCGTCAGCGAGAAGGTCACCAATGTCATTGAGGCATTGAACAAGATTCCGGGAGGCTCTGACATCATCAACAGCGAGATGGGACAGGCCATTCTCGGTGCGCTCCAGAAAGGCGAGATCAGTTCAGCCATCACCAAGATAGGCACTGAAATCGACGACGCCTTCCATCTGGACATCCATAACGTGTTCGCAGGTATGGTTTCACTCCAGCAGCCGGTATTCATGGGCGGCAAGATTGTCAATGCCAACAAGATGGCAAAACTGGCGGAAGACCTGTCCAAGGCCAAATACGACAAGGAGTATCAGGATTTGCTGACCACCGTGGACCAGGCTTACTGGCAGGTAGTCTCCGTTGCCAACAAGAAGAGAATGGCCGAGAACTATGCCGACCTTCTCGAGAAGATGGAGCACGATGTGACCATCTCTGTCAATGAGGGTGTAGCGACCGAGTCCGACGCATTGTCAATAAAGGTCAAGGCCAATGAAGCGAATATGCTCAAGACCAAGGCCACCAACGGGCTTGTGCTCGCCAAGATGCTGCTCTGCAAGGAGATAGGCATTGACCTGAATTCTGAAATCTCCCTCGCTGACGAGGAACTGAGCGCCGTTCCTGCACCTCAGCTGACTGCCCAGAAGGATCTGGAACAGATCTACGAAGACAGGCCTGAGACAAGGAGCCTGGGACTTGCCACTCAGATTTATGATGCGAAAGTGAAGATCGCACGCGCGGACATGATGCCTAAAGTGGCATTGACAGCGAACTATATAGTAAGCAATCCGAACCTCTACAACGGATTCCAGAACAAGTTCGGCGGCATGTTCAATGTTGGCGCCATGATCAACATCCCTATTTTCCACGGAACTGAGGCGCTGCAGAAAACACGCAAGGCAAAGGCTGAAGCGACATTGTTCAGAAGCCAGCTGGAGGAAGCCAAAGAGCTTATCAACCTGCAGGTTACACAGCTCCGCAAGCAGCAGAACGAGGCGCTGGACAAACTCGACATGGCTGAGAGCAACCTCAAGAGCGCGGAAGAAAATCTCCGCACCGCATCCATCGGTTTCGAGGCCGGAGTCGTGACTGCCAATGTGGCTCTTGCCGCACACACGGCATGGCTCAAGGCGCAGTCAGAGTACATTGATGCAGGCATTGAACTTCAGATGAACTATGTGAACCTCCAGAAGGCAGAGGGCAATTATAAATCAGATATCGATTCAGAAAAATAAAAACAGAAAAATACTATGGGACAGACTAAGAAATCTTACAACCTTGTAATAGGTGTTGTAGCGCTGCTTGTCATTATTATGGTTATAGCAGTGGTGGGATATTTCGTATCAAAGCCGAAACCGCTGGTTATCCAAGGCGAGGCTGAGGCTACAGAGTACAGAGTTTCCGGAAAGGTGCCGGGAAGAATCGAGGCGCTTTTCGTGAAAGAGGGCGAGATGGTGCACAAGGGAGATACTGTCGTATTCATCGACTGCCCTGAGGTCCATGCCAAGCTCGAGCAGGTTACTGCATTGAAGAACGCAGCCAAGGCTCAGCAGAACAAGGCCATCAACGGAGCAAGGAAAGAGCAGATCACAGGCGCCTACGAACTCTGGCAGAAAGCTATCGTGGCTGAGAAGGTCATGAAGAAATCCTACGACAGAATCAAGAACCTCTATGACCAGAAAGTCGTTTCTGCACAGAAGTATGACGAAGTGGAGGCTCAGTACAATGCTGCAGTAGCCACCACGAAGGCAGCCAAGAGCCAGTATGACATGGCTGTCAATGGCGCGCGCTCAGAAGACAAGGCTGCCGCTGCCGCTCTCGTGGACCAGGCCAACGGTGCTCTCATGGAGGTCAATGCAGCTCTCGCTGAGCTTTACCTCACTTCTCCTGCATCCGGTATCATTTCCGCTACTTTCCCTAAAGTCGGCGAACTTGTAGGACAGGGCTCACCTATCATGACCATCACCGACCTCGATGACATGTGGTTCACTTTCAATGTAAGAGAGGACTATCTCCACAGTCTGAAACAGGGCGACAAGGTAACCGTAAGCGTTCCTGCTCTTGACGACAAGGAGTGCACCGCTACCGTGACCTACATCGCTGTCCGTGAGTCTTATGCCACATGGAAAGCCACCAAGGAGACAGGCATGTACGATGCCAAGACATTTGAAGTGAGAGCTGTTCCTGACACTCCGCTTGAGGGCTTGCGTCCGGGAATGTCAGCAATCGTGAAAGACAGCAAAATTCTTAAGAAATAATCAGTTATGAGTTTTTGGCATAACATAGCCGCAGTAATCCGCCGTGAACTGAGGATAATGAGGAACAGACCGATTTATCTTCTCGGTTCAGTGGTGACTGTGGCCTTCTGCGCCATCTTCTTCCTGACCTTTCTGAAAGACGGACTGCCGCACGACCTGCCTGTAGGCATCGTGGACTATGACAACTCGACATTGTCCCGGAACTTCGCAAGGCAACTGGACGCGACACAGCTCGGAAAGGTGATCAGATATGACACTTTCGCACAGGCGAGGGAGGATATGCAGAGCGGCAAGCTTACAGCCGTCTGCGTCATCCCTGAGGGCATGTATGCAGATGTACAGGCAAGCCGCCGACCGACTTTCACATATTACCTGAACGGTCTTTATTTCGTCGGAGGAGCATTGTCCTACAAGAACATCCTCACGATGATCAACCTTGCCGACGGCGCCGTCCAGAGAGAGGTGCTCAGGGCGAAAGGTGTCAATGAAGATGCTATCATGGGCAGAATCCGTCCAGTGGACGTGGATGTGCATCAGATCGGCAACCAGTACACCAACTACGGTTACTATCTGACCAACATCTTCCTGCCGGGCGTATTGGAGATGGCTATAATCATCATCTTGATCTACTCATTGGGAGCAGAACTGAAATACGGCACATCCAGACATCTGCTGCAGACGGCCGGCGACTCCATGTTCACCGCGCTTCTCGGCAAGATCATAGTCTATACGACGCTGTTCTCGATACTGGGACTCATCCTTATACTGCTGATGTATGACTGGATGCATTTCCCGATAAACGGCTCGATATGGAACATGTTCCTCGATATCCTGCTGCTGGTGCTTGCCAGCGAGGGAGTGGCGATATTCATCATCGGTATGCTGCCGATTCCGCGACTTGCACTGAGTATCGGCGCCCTGTACAGCGTGCTTGCATTCTCAATGTCAGGCTTCACGCTGCCGGTAGAGGCGATGCCGCCATATATCCAGGGACTTGCAGAGGCATTCCCGCTCAGGCATTACTTCCAGTTCTACTCACGTGAAGTCATCTTCGGAACAGGTTTCGCGGGATGGTATAAAGAGGTGATACACATGCTCATTTTCCTCTTCCTGCCGGTATTGGCCATCTGGAGACTCAAGAAGGCTTATATTTTACAGAATTTCCCTAAAAAATAGTCGATATGAAAAAAGACAGTTACATAAGTACGTGGTTTCGCGACTTTTGGGGAATTTTCACCCACGAACTGAAACTCATATTCTCCGACTCCGGAGTTATGATCATATTCTTCCTTGCCGGACTCGCCTATCCGCTGCTGTACAATGTAATGTACCTCAACGGCATACTTAACGAGACTCCTATTGCCGTCGTGGACAATGCCGACTGCTCAGCCAGCCGACGTTTCGCCCGCGAAGTCGATGCCACAAGAGAGTGCGCTGTGAAATATCATTGCATCAATGTTCTTGAGGCTCAGGAGCTTATGAAGGAAGGCAAGATTCGCGGCTACCTGTATTTCCCATCTGACTACGGAGACAAACTCGCAAGACTGGAGACCGCTACATTGTCAGTTTATGCAGATATGAGCAGTTTCCTCTACTACAAGAACATCCTCATGGCAAGCAACCTGGTGATGCTCAATGAAGTGGGCAGCATCCAGATGGAACGGTACGCGGCGGCGGGATTCAGCGGCGAACAGGCCGCATCCCTCGTGCAGGCCATCCCATACGAGGAGAACAACCCTTACAACAGGGCATTCTCCTACTCGCTGTTCCTCCTGTCAGCCATATTGCTCGTAATCGTACAGCAGACGCTGTTCTACGGAATGTCGATGCTGGTGGGTACGGCACGAGAGGAGAACCGCAGTTTCGCCACGCTTCCGGACAGGCTTGAAGGCCACGGAGTAGTGCGCGTGGTTCTCGGACGAGGACTGGCCTACTGGCTGATATACATGGGAATCGCCATATACATCGCTACGATTGTGCCGGCCATATTCGGATTGCCGCAGAGAGGCAACTTCTGGGATATCATACTGTTACTGCTGTTCTTCGTGACGGACTGCGTGATGTTCTCGATGACATGGAGCGCGCTGATTACCAGAAGAGAGTCAGTATTTCTCCTGTTCCTTGTGGTATCGCCTATCTGCCTGTTCCTGACAGGTTTCTCATGGCCTACTACAGCATTCCCTGAGTTCTGGAAATGGTTCTCATACCTATTCCCGACCACATTCGGATGCCAGAGTTTCATAAACCTCAACACTGCCGGCGGCGACTTGTGGACTTCACATACTCAGATGTTCTGGATGACAGTACAGACCATCGTGTACTTCTGCACAGCCTGCATCGCCATCTTTGTAGAGAACTGGGTTATCCACCACAAGGCCATGCTGGAGGAAAAGAAAATGGAACTGGCCAAACGTGCCGGCGTGGACTTGGAAGAAGACCGCAAAATCATCGCCGGAGAATAATTTTCCATATATATATCGAAAAAGGCCGTGCATTGAGCGCGACCTATTTTCGTATTATAGCGACTCACGTACTATAGACGCTGTCCCCCGATGAATTCACGCATGATGGATGTAGGCGGAATCGCAGATATCTCGTCCGGCGAGAGTGCCACGATATAGTCCAGGAACTTGAGCAGACGCACCGCCTCAGTATATGCAGGTGAAGACGGGGCAATCCGGCGCAGCAGCGGCTCAGCATAGTATTTGAGCATCGGAAGTTCGTAGATCAATGCTGAATTGAACGCCGCATCAGCATTTTCCTGGAACGGGAATATGTTGCAGTTCTCTCCACGGCGCACACTGTACCAGCGGGTTATCGTCTCCTCCGGAGTGATTCCACGGACGCGGTTGTCACGCACCATACGGCGCAGCAGACGGTTGTCTGAAGTGGAGATATTGTTGTTCTCATCCACATTGAGAGAAGTCAGAGCAGAGGCATAGACTCTGAAAATCTTGGAATTGTCCACATCCGGAACCATAGCTGGGTCGAGGGCGTGGATACCTTCCATTATAAGTATCTCCTTTTCACCCAGCGAGATACGCTTGCCGGACGGCATTGACCTGCCTGCCTTGAAATCAAACTTGGGCAGCTCGACCTCCTTGCCCGCGAACAGGTCGTTCAGCTGGCTGTTGAGAAGTTTGAGGTCCATCGCCTCCAACGCCTCGAAATCATAGTTCCCCTCACTGTCCTTAGGAGTATGCTCCCTGTCCACGAAATAATTGTCCAGCTCGATCACCTTAGGAACAAGCCCGAGCACACGGCACTGGAGCGCAATCCTCAGCGATGACGAAGTCTTTCCGCTGGAAGACGGCCCGGCAATGAAAACAGCCTTGACCTGACCCCTACGGGCATATATCTGGTCGGCAATGGCCGCATATTTTCTTTCGTGCAGAGCCTCCGACAGATTTATCAGCTCCACGGCATGTCCCTCGGAAATGGCCTTGTTCAATGCCCCGATACCATTGATCCTGATAATGGAGCACCAGTCGGAATACTCAGCGAGAGTGGCAGCAATCTTGGACTGCGTCTTGACAGGAATCACTTTCGAGAAATCACCCTCCGACGGGAACTGCAGACAGAAGCCTTCAGCGAACGGTAGAAGGTCGAACACTTTCAGATAACCGGTCGAAGGGAGTAGCGGTCCATGGAAGGTATCTGCGTGACCATCAAGGAAATACACACTGCATATAAACTTGCCGAGAGACTTCTGGAGCTCAGCTTTTTCCGGCTGGTTATTCTCCTCGAACATCTTCTCCGCAGTTACGGCATCTATCTTCTCCTTCCTGAACGGCATGTCGGCGGAAACGATTTCCTGCATCCTGCTCTTGACAGACGCCAACTGCTCCTGCGTCAGTGCCAATGTCCAGCAACGTCCGTCCTCCTGTTTCCTGGTCTCTATCACCTTGCAGTAGAGGCCGCTCGGAAGAGAATGGTCTATCACCAGGACCTTGTCCGGAAACAGCTCACGTACAGCGTTCTGCAGCACGAAGCACAGGGAACGCAGGTAAGTGCGCCTTCCGTCAGGATGATTGTATCCGATGAACTCCACCTCGTGAGTCATCGCCAGCTTGAAGTCGAGTTCCTTCAGTTTGTGGTCCACCAATGCCGCGAGCACGGGATATACCACTCCTGTTCTGTCATCTTTGACGACAGGGCAGACCTGCTTGGAGAAATCACCGAGTTTCTCGAACAGAGGCAACTCATAACGCCTCCCGTCATTGACAAGGAGAACTTCAAATTTGTCAGCAGTATTGTTCATAATTATGTGTTTAACGCTTGCCTATTATGCCTTCGAGCGCATCCTTCAGATAAGGTCCTGTGACGGATGCCGGATTTGCCGCAAGTTCCTCGGGGGTTCCCTGAGCCACCACATAACCGCCTCGGCGTCCGCCGTCCGGCCCCATGTCGAACATATAGTCCGCGCATTTCAGCACATCGAGGTTATGCTCTATGACTATCACGGTGTTACCGCAGTCCACCAGCTTCTGAAGCACGCCCAAAAGCACCTTTATATCCTCAAAATGCAGGCCAGTGGTAGGCTCGTCGAGTATATAAAGGGTGTTTCCTGTGTCCTTCCGGTAGAGTTCCGATGCAAGTTTCATCCTCTGGCTCTCTCCTCCCGACAATGTGACCGCAGACTGACCGAGATGGACATAGCCGAGTCCCACATCCACGAGGGCCTTAAGTTTCTGGGAAATCTTGGGAATCTCCTTGAAAAACTCATAGGCCTGGGCTATCGGCATCTCCAGCACGTCATTGATACTGCGCCCCTTGTACTTGACCGCAAGCGTATCCTCCTTGTAGCGGTGGCCGCGGCACTCATCGCAGACTACATTGACAGAAGGCAGGAAATTCATTTCTATCACCTTGATACCGGCCCCTTTGCAAGCCTCGCAACGGCCTCCTGCGACATTGAAAGAGAACCTTCCGGCTCCGAATCCGCGCACTTTGGCGTCAGGCGTTTCGGCAAACAGGGTACGGATATCATTGAACACACCGGTAAATGTGGCCGGGTTGCTCCTCGGAGTCCTGCCGATAGGGCTCTGGTCGATTTCTATGAGCTTGTCGATGTTTTCGACTCCGATTATGTCCGAATACGGCAGAGGATGCATCTTGGCATTGTAGAACTTATTCTTCAGTATCGGCATCAATGTCTCGTTTATAAGCGAGGATTTGCCGCTGCCGCTGACTCCGCTAATACCGATAAAGACGCCCAAAGGGAAGTCTATGTCAATGTCTTTCAAGTTGTTGCCTGATGCGCCGCGGATTCCGAGCACCTTTCCGTTCCCTTTTCTGCGGACGGCCGGCACTTCGATACGCCTCTTTCCGGTAAGATAATCCAAGGTCAATGACGGCCCGATTGTATAGGATGACAAGTTTTTCTTGTCATTTTCTCCGATAGCGTCTCCTGCAGCCTCTTTTCCCGATTCGCCCAACAGAAGGGAAACAGGAGCATTGACACAGATCTTTCCGCCGTTCTCTCCCGCGCCCGGTCCTACATCGACAAGCCAGTCCGCGCTGTACATCGTCTCGGCGTCGTGCTCGACTACCATCACGGAGTTCCCCTCGTCGCGCAGTTCCTTGAGCGAATGGATCAGTTTCCTGTTGTCGCGCTGATGAAGTCCGATGCTCGGCTCATCCAGGATGTACAACACATTGACCAGCTTGGAGCCGATCTGTGTCGCGAGTCTGATGCGCTGGCTCTCACCGCCTGACAATGAAGCGGTTGCGCGGTCGAGCGAGAGGTAATCCAGTCCCACATCCAGCATAAAACCGGTACGCTCGCCGAGTTCCTTCAATATGTCGCGGGCGATGATGTTCTCCCTATCGGACAGCTTGGAGGGCAGCTCCTTAATCCATTTGGCAAGGGACGACATCTCCATCGCAGCGACCTCGGATATGGTTTTCCCGTCGATTTTGAAACAGGTGGTCTGCTGGTTAAGCCTTGTCCCGTGACAGACAGGGCAGACGACCTTGTCCTCGATGTCCTCCACAATTCCGGGAAACGACACCATTTCCGACATATTCCCGTCCCCAACACGGAAAAGTTCGTCCGAGCCATAGACGATCAGCGAAATCGCCTCGTCCGGCACATCCTCTATCGGATCGTATAACGAAAAGTTGTATCTCCTTGCTATAGAGCGTATTATATCGAACTTCTTCGTCTCTCGCATCTTTCCGAGCGGGACGATTCCGCCATCCGCGATAGAAACGCTGCGGTCCGGAATAATCGTGTCAATGTTCACATCGACGATCGTTCCGAGTCCTTTGCAATGTGGACAGTAGCCTTCCGGAGAATTGAACGAGAACGAATGCGGCGCCGGCTCCTGAAGCGAAATGCCGGAATCCGGATCCACCAGATGCTTGGAATAATGCTGTATCTCCCCCGTCTCCAAGTCGAGCACGGCAAGCGAGCCTTTTCCACGTCCCAATGCTGTAGCGACTGAATCCTTCACCCTCTTGTCATCACCTGTGGCAGGCTTCATCTTGTCCACCACAAGCTCGATGAAATGGGCCTTGTACCTATCCAGAGCCGTTACTGTGGCGAGGTCACGGAGTTCCCCGTCGATGCGCACCTGAGTAAAGCCACGTTTGCGGAGATTGTCGAACAGCTCCTTGTAATGACCTTTTCGGCCACGCACGAGAGGCGCGAGAAGATAACATTTCCGCTGATTGTACTTCTGCATTATGAGCGAAACAATCTGCTCATCAGTGTAGCGGGACATTTCCTTCCCCGTTACAGGAGAATATGCCCGCGACGCCCTCGCATACAGAAGCCTGAGGAAATCGTAAATCTCTGTTATAGTACCGACCGTGGAACGCGGATTGTTGCCCGTGGTCTTCTGCTCGATGGCGATAATCGGACTCAAGCCGTTGATTTCCTCAACCTCCGGCTTCTCCAGCACTCCCATAAAATGCTTGGCGTAGGCGGAAAGCGTATCCATATAACGCCTCTGCCCCTCCGCATAGATGGTATCGAAAGCCAATGACGACTTGCCGCTGCCGCTCAATCCGGTTATGACCACGAACTCCCCTCTCGGAATATCCAGACTGACATTCTTGAGGTTATGGGCCTTTGCGCCCCTAATTTCTATGAAATCTTTTTCTTCCAATTTATTGTGCTCCAAACATTAGAGCCATCCGCCGCCGGAGCTTCTGACTCCCCTTACAACAATCGAGAGTTTCCTGGATATCTTCATGCCTCCCATGGACGAACCTGTACCGACATTGGTGCCGCCCGCTACCGCATTGACAGTCAATATGGCATTGCCGGAGCGCTTCGGGGTCAATGTAAGTTTTCCTTTGTTCACCACAGGCGCCGATTTCAGTCCGAGCGTGCTCATGTCCTCTGCCGAAATCTCGACTCCGGTATAGGTCAATGACTCATATCCTTCACCGAACAATGACTCGAGGCTGACCTCCTGCGTCTCTCCCACGACCAATGCCTCACAAGGTATGCCTTCTATCTGCATCAGCAGTCTCCACGCATTGACCTTGCCCGTTCCCATCTTGCCGGCAAACTTGGAGAAATTATAAGAACGGACACTATTTTCATCTTCATAATAATAGCCTTTTCCGGAGAAAGCCGAGTCGCTGAACTTGTCCACGGAGGTAAGCAGCATCGACTTGAACTCATCTGTCGTGCACTTCACGCCCAGTTTCTTCATATACGAAAGGCCCAGCGCAGCCACGCCGCTCACATGCGGACAGGCCATCGAGGTTCCGTCCATATATGCATATCCGGAGCCGTCGAGATATCCATCTTCATCTCTCAAATCCGGCGGCACGGTGGACAGGATGGAGGCTTCATCCATAGGGTCATCAGATGAACTCTTCATCGGAGAACAATAGTCTCCACCAGGAGCTGCGATATTGCAGCCCGGTCCGTAATTCGTGTAAAAAGCCGGCTTGCCGTTGCAGGCGAACGCTGTCACGGAGATATAATCCGTCATTCCGCCGGGATAGCCCGACATGGCCGCCATTTCATTTCCGGCAGCGAAAACCACTATTCCGCCGTTGATAGGGTTGTCCCTGCTTGATCCTACGAAATAATTGTAAGCTTCTACCTCTACCTTGTTCTCGTTTATATAGGCATTGTCCGACCTGACCTCGCCTCCGTCCACGCCAAAAGAGCACTGGAGTACAGAAGCTCCGTGGTCCGCAGCATATTTCGCTGCACGTGCGACCGTCGATGCTGTAGGCTCAGCGTCGCCCGAGAATATCTGGCAGGACATGATACGAACACCGTCGCCCTTGCCTGTTCCGCCTGCCACACTTGAAACGCCGGTGCCGTTATTGTTCACAGCTGCGATGATACCGGCCACATGTGTACCGTGTCCAGTATCCCCATTTTCCAGCCAGGATATCGAGCCGTTGCTCTTTATGAAATTGTAGCCGTGCAGGTCATTGTTCGTCGGAGACGGATTGGTCCACATGTTCACGCTCAGGTCAGGATGCGTATAGTCCACGCCCTCATCCACGACTGCGACAATGATGGACGGGTCGCCGCCCGTAAGCGCCCAGGCATCCCTTACATTCACGTCCTCACCGATCACGGCTCCGGAAGGATAGTCCTTGGTCTGGTTGCTGAGGTTCCACTGCTTGCTGAAAAGCGGGTCGTTCATAGCTGCGCCGCTGGCACCTGCCTTGGTGGCCATAGTCTCGGGGCACGGTCTGACGCGCTTGCTTATCACTCTGTCCATCAATGTATTGTACTGAACTTTAGCCACCTTCTTTTCAGAGGAAAGCCTGGCAGCGACCTTCTGAACATCCGTCTTGCCGTCCAATGTCAGTTCATACCACCTGTCCAGACCGAAGCGTTTTTCCTCAGCTTCCCTTCCGGGAAATGACTCGAACAGCGGAGCTATCGATACGGCTCCTGCATTCTCTGCTATCCTGCTGAGTTCCTCAGTATCTGAAACATCACCATCCACATAGACGAGGATGGAGTTGCCGTCAGCATTGTGACTTGTATTTACAATTTTTCCATTGGCCTCTCCTTTGCCTGAGGGAGAGACTTCATTCGTGAGAAATGATGAACATCCTGTCAGAACCAATGAGAGGATGCCCACCGAAAAAGCGAATTTCTTCATAATTATTTATCCAGTGCGTTTGCCTTCACGTCTGCAGGGACCTCAGCCCTTACATACGTGGTCATTTCATCGGTGCCGTTCTTAGCGGTAAGCACCATCGTATTGCCGTCAATATCAACATTGTACGTAGAGCTGCCCCATGCAGAGCCGTCGGTATAGACTCCGGTTATGCCCTTCTTTACATACTGCCAGGTTCCGGTATAATGAAGATAACGTCCAGCCTGCATCAGCTGCCAGGTATCGAATGTACCGTCTGACTTGAAGTCGATATAAACAACGATTCCGTAGGTCTGTCCCGCCTTGGTGACAGCACTTATGTCATCCAGTTTCCAGGAGCCTACGACATTTATGTCCTTGTCTTTTTTATTGCATCCCGCAAGCAGGGCAAGAGCAGTCAACATGAGGACTGCGAATTTCCAAATTCTCATATTCTATTTTCTTATTGTTCAATATTTTACAACCATCCGCCATTTTCACTTGACACGCCTCTCGCCACAAGTGACACTGTTTTGCTTATTGTCAGACCACCCATGTTCTCGCCATTGCCCGGAGTCTGTCCGCCGGCAACCGCGTTTATGGTAATCTTCACGTTTCCTGACTTCTTAGGGCATATCACGAGGCGTCCCGCCTTGATTTCCGGCATCGCCGCCAAATCCAATGTCCTGTAATCTTCGTCAGATATGTCCACGCCCAGATATTTCAGCGAACTATATGAGCCGCCGAATATGCTTTCAAGACTGACAGCCTGCTCCAGACCTACCACAGCAGTCAGACAAGGTGTTCCCTCGATGTTCATCAGGAATTTCCAAGCGTCGATGCTTCCGGTTCCCATCTTACCTCTGTATTTGGAAAGGCTCAGCGGGCCGATTGCATAATTGGCTGCATACAGACAGGTCTGCTTGATGCCGAGACACTGGGCATTCATGTCATTGACAGATGTCAGCAACATTGACTTGAACTCATCCTTCGTGCAGGTCTTGCCGAGTTTCTTCATGTAGGAAAGGCCGAGTGCCGCCACACCGCTTACGTGCGGGCAGGCCATGGATGTTCCCTGCATGTAGCCGTAGCCTTTTCCGTCATAGTCGGTCGAATAGATATATCCTTCAGGCATGGTGGAGAGCACGCAACCGTCGCAGAGGTATGTATTACCGTCTGAAGAAGTGTAGTAGAATTCTCCGCCAGGCGCTGCTATATTGCATCCTGGACCATAGTTGGTATAACCTGTCGGCTTGTAATCTGAAGCGAAAGCTGTCACGGAGATGATGTCAGCGAGCGCTCCCGGATAAGCGGACATTTCCTTGCCGTCGTTGCCAGCAGCGAAGAACGCCACTCCGCCATTGATAGGATTGTCGAAGCCAAGTTCCTTTCTGTCAGCGTTTTCGAAGTATTCGATAGCCGCATAGACAAGTGGCTGTCTGGTCTTGTAGGACTTGTCAGAGAGGACCGCACCTGCCTGGAAGCCCCATGAGCACTGGAGGATGCTTGCGCCGTTGTCAGCCGCATAGCGGATAGCCTTGGCAAGGTATTCTTCGGTACAGTTCTGGCCGCCTGAATAGATCTGACAGGACATGATGCGCACGCCGTCACCTTTTCCGCTTCCGCCGGCAATTCCGCTTATGCCCACGTTATTGTTGTTCACGGCCGCCACGACTCCGGCCACATGAGTGCCGTGTCCCTGGTCTCCGACTCCGCCACTTGAGGATCTGAGTTTATTCCAACTGATCTGAGGCTCATTCATGCTGAAATTGTAGCCATAGACATCATCCACATAGCCGTTGCCGTCATCATCGATTCCGTTGCCGGGGATTTCCTTCTCGTTTTTCCACATATTGGCCGCGAGGTCAGGGTGATTGTAAGCCACACCCTCGTCCACGACTGCCACGATGATGGAAGGGTCTCCGGTCGTAAGTTTCCATGCATCATAGACATTGATGTCCGAGCCCGGTACGGATGTATCGACCGGCTTGCCTTTCTGTGTGGAATGATAATGCCACTGGGAAGCGAGCGCAGGGTCATTGAAAGGAGTCTGTATGTTACTTGTGGCCTTTGTCGCAGGAGCCGGTTTCCAGGATGCTGATTTCATCTCGTCCAGTCCTTTCAGCCTGTTGTTGTACTGTATCCTTTCGATTCCGTCCTCCTTCGAGAGCAGTTCCACAGCCTGACGGAGGTCCGTTTCAGGAGCGAATGTCAATGTGTACCACCTGTCAAGGCCGAAACGGCAGATCTCGCTTTCTGAGGAAGCCAATTTCTGGAACACCCTGTCATAGCTGACCGCACCGGCCGCTTCTGCGATCCTGTCCATTTCCGTCGGCACAGCCACGTTGCTGCTGATATAGACTATCAATGAATTTTCACCTGATGCATCAGGCTGATTCAAGACTTTGGCAGCCGTCGGATCGGCTCTGTTCTCGGAATATTCTTCCGCACAGCCGACTGCAGCCAACGTTGCAGCCAAGAATAAAATTTTTACACCAACCTTCATAATTTGATCTTATTGTCTGTAATTGTACTTGTTTCGTATATGTATGTATCTTTCTTGTCAGGGTATGTACGCATCGTCAAGTGTCCGTCTTTGGTCTCCACGAGATACTCGCTGCTCCATTCCTTGCCGTCCGAATAGATACCGCTCAGTACATTGCCGCTCAGTACCCACATTCCCTCGTACTTCTGGAAACGTCCCGCTCCTTTCTGCTGCCACATGGCAAATGAGCCGTTCTGGCTGAACCTGAGATATATCGTCACCGTTTCATTGCCGACCATCGCGCTCCTGGTGGAGAATTCCACACTGGAGAGTTCCCAGTCGCCTATAATGTTCAAAGGCGCATCATCCACCTTGTTACAGGACACGCCCAACAGCAGAAATCCTGCCAAAAGTGCCAAGAATCTTTTCATCATAACCATCCTCCGTTGGCGCTTTTATGGGATTTCACTATCACGGAGACTTCCCGGTTCATGGACATGCCTCCGATGGCGTCGTCCGTTCCGATGGCGGGTCCGCCACCCACTGCATTGATCCGGATCCTGCAGGAGCCGCATCTGGTCGGATGCATCCATAGTTTTCCCTGCTCGATATAAGGGTTTTTCTGGAGGCCCAATGCCATTTTGTCTTCGGTGGAAACTTCTACCGACAAGTATTTCAACGACTTGGAGCCGCCGCCGAAATATGGCGAGAGGTCCAATGCCTGATTTTTCCCTACCACTGCGTCAATGCAGGGAGTGCCCTCGATATTCATCATCAGTTTCCATGCATCCACCGCTCCGGTACCCATTTTTCCCTTGTACGTAATCATCGAGACGCTGCTTATGCCCGCTCCCGCAACATATTCCTTGGATGCCGCGGTAAGGCGCGAGTCGATATCCTGGACCGAGGACAGCAGCAGGCTCTTGAATTCCGGCAATGTGAATTTTCGGCCGAGCTTCTTGGCATAGGACAGGCCCAATGCCACCACGCCGCTTACGTGCGGACATGCCATCGATGTTCCGTACATAAATGCGTAATCCGTTCCGTCGAACAGTTCGGAAGGCACGGTGGACAGTATCATCGCCTTGTATGAGGTGTAGGGTGCCAGGCCTTGCTCTCCGCCCGGGGCCGAGATATTGCATCCGGGGCCGTAGTTCGTATAGTTCGCCGGAAGGAAGTCCGGTGCAAATGCCGAGACGCTTATTATGTCTGTCAATGCACCAGGATAGGCAGCATAGCCCTGCGAGTCATTGCCTGATGCGAAAATCGCTATGTTCCCGTCGAGGACAGGGTTGTTGGATGCGGCCTCGAAATAGCGAATGGCGTCATATTCGAGGGCATTGTCTCCCCCGTTTCCGGTTTTGTATGCCGCATCCGACTTGAACCGGCCTGACGGATAGCCGAAGGAACAGGATATTATGGAGGCTCCGTTGTCGGCCGCGTACTTGATGGCATTTGCGACTATCTGGGAGGTTCCGCCGGTGTTGTTGTCGAATATCTGACAGGACATGATGCGCACGCCGTCACCGTTTCCGCTTCCGCCGGCCACACCGCAGATGCCTTCAGCATTGTTGTTTACTGCCGCCACGATCCCGGCACAATGTGTTCCGTGTCCGGAATCCTGCTCCGACGCCCACGATATCGGTCCGTTTTTCACGAAGTTGAATCCGTGAATATCGTCTATATAGCCATTGCCGTCATCGTCATTGCCGTTCGCGCTCTCCTTCGGGTTGGTCCACATGTTGGCCGCCAGGTCTGGATGAGTGTATTTCACACCTTCATCGACCACGGCCACGATAATGGACGGGTCACCGGCAGTTATCTCTTTCCAGACATTCTCCACATTGATATCAGCCCCCGCGTAAGCGGCAGTGGCAATGTTCTTGTCGCCGGTATTCTTGTAGTTCCACTGGTCCTTCAGGGCAGGGTCATTGAACTTGCCGGAAGCGGCCATCAGGACCTTCTCCGGCTGAATGAAGTACGGAAACGCCTTACAGTCAGAGGATTTCTTATAGGTGATGCTGTACTGGACAGTCTGCACCGACTCTGACGCGGCCAGGAGCTTCACGCCTTCGTCCATGTCAGTCCCGCTCTGATACGAGACCTCGTACCATCTGTCCAGACCGAACTTCTTTTCCAGATCCTTTCGTGAGGGATTGCTGTGAAAGACCGGTGTCAATGCCACGACGCCACTCTCCATCATATCCGCCACCTCGGCTTCGGACGGAAGAGAGGAGAACTTTACCAACAGATTATGCCCGGTAGAGCCGGGGGATTTTGTGTTTATGATCTTCAATGCATCCTCAGCATTGCCCGCAGATACACCATCATTGACCTTGGCGCACGAAGCCTCCAGAAAGGCGATGCCCAAGGCCAATGACATCAGTTGAATATGTTTCATACACATATATCGGGTCGATTTTTTCAGCCCATAAAGTTATCTAAAAAATATGGCCCGACAAAATTATCAGAATGAATATCCCAATGTGACTCCCAAACTGTTTTTCAGCACCTGGGAACCCACCAGATAAGCCACATCCAGACGCACGCCGAAGAACTTCACGCCTGCGCCGAGTGAACCGTAACTCGGAATCGCTTTCTTGTCATCCCCATAGTGGTATCCTGCACGCACGAACACCATGTCATCGAAGGAATACTCTGCGCCCAGCCCTGCCATGAAGCCACCTGAGAAGAGGACGTCAGCCTCTGCATTGACAGCAATCGAAGAAGTCCCCAAGCCTATCGTGTATCCTGCTCCTGCCTTCACGAGAGACGGCTGGGAGTAGGTGTTTTCGCCATATTTCACCTTGCTGCCGAGGTTATTGGCCGAAATGCCCGCACGGATATTGTTCTTCTGGAAAAACACACCTGCATCCACGCCAAAAACATTGGACGAAGCCTCCGGGGCAATGTCCGACTTGGTCAATCTCGCAGACAGTCCGAGCGACAGGAAATCCACGATTCTGTAAGAGACGCCCACTGCGGCATTGAACTCTTTCGGAGTGTAGGAGCCTTCACGAGAGGCATTGCCGCTTTCCGTGGTAATATCGTATGACGGCTGGGCGAAGTACTTGAATGACAAGCCTATAGCCAGCCTCTTTTCACTGCGCCACATCGCACCTGCACTGATGACCTTGTCGGAAGCATAGGCCGGCTGCCACATTCCGTAGGACACGCCTGCGGAAAATCTGGACGGGCTGAACGACATGCCTGCAACATTGTTTTCCACCTGATAGGCAGTAGGAGTCGCAGCGACATTGGCAGAGGCAGTTCCAAGCCCGGCCGCATCAGACGGGACAAGCAGAGAAGGCAAGGTCTGGGCCGATGAAGCCACTGCGGCAAAAAACATCATTATAGTCAATACTTTTCTCATAACTGTCAGAGTTTTACGATGTTGGACTTGATCTCCTTACCGTCCGCATTCACCACTACGGTATATGCTCCGGCTGAAGCGGCGGACATATCCACCTTGACAGGCTCGAATGGCGTCACGCCTGTGAAACTGCCCTTGAAGAACACGGCACCTGAGGCTGCTATCACCTTGACAGAAACGGAGTTGCTCTCCTTGCCGAGTCTCAGGTTCAGCACATTCTTCACCGGATTAGGGTAGCAGGTCAGCTCCTTGGAACCGTCCGTGACCATCACTTTGAACGAAGCAGACACGGATTCTCCACGCACATCCGTTCCCGTTACCGTAATTTCAGACGTGCCGTAATTCATCGTGGTAATCAGGAATTTTCTGTCGGAATAGGTCATATTGGCCACATCCGGATTGGAGAACTCGAATTTGTAGGTAAGGTCTTCACCGTCCTCGTCATAGAAATAGTCCGCTACATCGACTTCCTCGGTACCGGATGCCTTGGAAGTATAGAAACGGTTCTCCATCTCCTTGACCAGCACCGGTTTATGATTTTCCAATACGGTATATTTCACCTTAGCCGCAGCTGCCAGTCCGTAATAATCAGTAACCGTCATCTCTGCCGTATATGTGCCTGAAGGCGTATTCGGGCCTGCGATTTTCACCTTCGGATTTTCTCTTGTCAATGTATCGAGGACAGCACCTGCAGAACCCGGATTCAGGTCAATGTTATAGAAATGTCCGTCCGGTTCCTCGATTTCAAAGGATGCCGTCACCGTTTCGTGAGGCTTGAGAGTAAACTCCACCGGAGACAATGCCTTGATAACCGGAGCATTGTTTCCGCCTGTAGATACTTTCACTCTTTCGGTCAATGCTGACTTGTTTCCGGCCAAGTCCACTGCCTGGGCTGCCACATAATACTCCGTGTTGAATTCAGCACCGGTAATCGAGCCGCTCAGCACTTCGCCCACTTTCTGGTTCTCAACATAGAACATACCGAACATCACGTTCTTGGTCGATGTGAAATTGGTCTTGGAATAGTAGATGCATATCGCGCTCGGCTTGCCGTCATCCGCATCTTCAGGGACAGCGACACTGAACTTGATATTGTTCGACTGGGTGCTGACCGAGAGTCCGGTAGGCATTTCAGGAGCCACACCGCCGCTGCCGGCAACTGCCTTATAAGCATTGACAAGACCTTTTCCGAGATAATAACCCGCGTTCTGGGCACTGATGTCGGTCACTGATTCCTCCAGCCTCTTCCTGAGTGCATCCGGCGTATATCCCTGTCCGCCGTAACGTGCAAGTATCAGCGCGGCAATACCTGACACGTGCGGGCAGGCCATGGACGTTCCCTGCATCTTGCCGTATTTGTTTCCCGGCAATGTGCTCAGGACCTGATTTCCTTTCTTGACATCTCCGCCCGGAGCCGCCACATCGCACCATGAACCATAATTCGTGTAATATGCACGTTTATAGTCAGCGCCTACTGATGTGACGCTCACCATCCCGTCGTAATCGGAACTTGATGTATTCTTACTGTCATTACCTGCCGCGAATATGACAATGCCGCCCTTTATCGGGGAGTCCGACCTCTGTTTTCCGTTCTTGTCACATCCCGCATTCTTTATGAAATAGTCCACCGCGCTCTTCAGTGAAGAAGGAGCGGTAGTCACCTCCGTATATCCCCAGCTGTTCTGCGATATGACAGCGCCATGGTCTGCACTCCACTTTATGGCTTCCGTTGCCGAGCCCTGCTTTTCCCCGTCGAATATCTGGCAGGACATCAACTTGGCGCCTTTCACACCTTTTTTAGAATTACCTCCAGCCACACCGCAGACGCCCTTTCCATTGTTGTTCACAGCGGAAATCGTACCGGCCACATGCGTACCATGGTCCTCAGCGTGGATATTGTAGCTGGAAGCCGCGAAATTGTAGCCGTATGCATTGTCACCGGACTTATCAGGATTCTTCCACATATTGGCCTTGAGGTCTTCATGATTATAGTCAATGCCGCCGTCAACCACGCCGACAACGATGTCTCCGGTAAACTGCGCATAGTTAGAGTAGTTCCTCCATACAGGGAAAACATTTATGTCACAGCCACTTACGGAGGATGATACCGTTCCGTTATTGTAGTAATGCCACTGTGCCGAAAGCTGCGGGTCATCGAAAGGATAAGACCCTGAGGCAGCCTTTGTGGAAGCATCCGCATATGACACCACTGTCGGATTTCCGACAATGGAGAGTTTAGGACAATATTCCACTTCATTGACACCTGGTATGACCAGACCGTCAGCGGCCTTCGTCATTGACTTTTCCGGGTTGTACTCCAGGACATACCAGCGGTGCAGTCCCGCCTCGCGTGTACGCTCCTCATACTCACCGGCATACGGGAAGAGCCTTCTCATTTTCACCACGCCCTGTTCCCTCAACGACGGAAATGAAGACAGGTCCACATATCCGTTCTCCCCGGTCGCCTTTTCCAGACTGAGCGCCAGAGTTTCATCCACATTGATGTTCATTTTCGGGAGCAGTTCTTCTTCCGGGATATCCTTTCCGAAGACATTATCCTTCTCGGTCAATGTCCCGTTTTTCTCAAAAGGGTCATTACCGGAAACGGCACAGGAACTTATCGCCCCGATGCATACAGCCGTTGCGGCCAATCCTATTATTTTTTTCATAAGGTACTGAATCATACTTGGTTACTCAGAAAGATAGTCCACAACTGACAGGACGCTCTGAGGATTTTTCCACTTGATTTTATGTGCTTTGAGGAAGGTTTTCCAGCCGTCAGCCTTGTCAGCAGGAAGTGCTTCCCTGACATCCTTCTCGGCCGCCTTCACTTTCAGCTTCTGCGTGAAGATATAATATGTGCTGACCGTCCGGAGCGGGACTCCGTGGTCTTTCTCATTGAGAATGTTCATATAGTTCTGGTTCACCTGGGCATCGGTCTGCACGGATGTAAGTTTCATCGTGGCAGACGAGGTGGATGACGTGCCGTAAGCGCCGGTCGCCTCCCGTGAGGCCTCGAAATCTCCAAGTATTTCGACCACGACCATGCCGTTGTCATTCTTGGCCACGACTTTCATCATGCTTCCATAGACTGGGACAAACACGTCATTCCCGATTTTCACGGCATTGACATCCTTCAGGAAGGCTTCCTTGATGATGCCGCCATCGATATAATGAAGTTTGTCCGCCCTCAGATGGATGTTCAGCTTGCGTGCTTCTTCCTTGCCGCCGTCCAGCACGACAGTGCCGTCAGTAAACTGCGAATACAGATACGGATATGTAGTCGTAGGCTCCTGTGCGGACAGCGCAGCCACCACCCAGAGCAGGCAAGACAATGTCAATATCAACTTTTTCATACTCAATCGCTTTTAGTATTCTTTAAAACTTCTAAATATACGCATTTTTGCTCGAGTTTTGCAAGAATCCGGACATGATATTCATTTGTTTTTTCGATGGGGAATCCGTTGGCGCTCACAGAAATAGGGAGACATCTCCTAAGAAACGTCTCCCCATAAATCAAGTGTTCAGTTATCGTTATTCCCGAGTTGCCCTGAAATTCGCAACTGCAACATCTAAACCATTTTCATCCGTAGCGAATCCTGTAACATCCTTTCCTTCATAAGTCAGGACAATGACATACGCATCAGATGTCAGCACTCCCGGTGAAGGTATGCTGAAGAGCTGATTGCCCTCACCATTGAAGGAAACAAGGTTTTTATCATTAAACGTGTCACCCTCGTAGATTTTCACAGTACCGTTGTCAGGATCGAAATCCACATAGAGTTTTCCTTCAAAGCCGAGGAAATTTGTTATCAGCAGATCGCCTTTCTCAGCGTCGTCCGTTTCTGCAATCACGAGTTTGTAAGAAACAGGCACTCCATACTTGACAGCCACGCCGGTAACGGTATATGTTCCGAGCACGTCGGCAAGTTTATAACCGTAAGAGCAGAAATAAAGTTTCTCGGCTGTGAATTCAGAGTTGGTGTTTCCGAAGATATCGACTATAGAGCCGGCCGCAATCTTGTATGACACATAAGAGCCAAAGCCAGGATCCTCGTCAATCTTCACGCTCAACTTATTGGCAGCCGCGATCTTGAGCTGCTGACCGGTATAAGCTACTACCCTGCCGTTCGCGTCTTCTGTTTCAATAGAGAGTTTGGCAGCCTTGAGAACACCTGCGAGAGGGTACTTGTTGTATGAATATGTAACCATATCAAGCTCTTCCCAGTCGCTGAAGAATGTAACCTTAGGCTCTTCTTCCTCTCCACCTTCTATTCCGCTTCCCTCCTTAGGCTCATCTTCAGTCAGACCAAGTGCAAAAGGCTGAGTCTTATAAGATGCCACAAGGCCTTCAGATTCACCTTTGGCATTGACTGCCACTTCAGTAAATGCCTCTGCTCTGCCACCTACGAGATTGGCCACGAGGCCCTCAGTGTAAGAGATGGCTACAATTGCTCCCGGAATAGCTTCAGCAGCGTCAAGGCTGACGTAAAGGTTTTTGCCGGAAATGACGAGGCTGTCGGCAGGAACCACTGCTTTCTTGTATTCCACGAGATTGCCGTCTGCTCCGGCTTTGGAATACTTGGCATAGTAATGAGCCGTAACTGTGCCTTTTCCGGTAAACGCGATAGGATCATCGAACTCCAGCACGTAATCAAGATTGGTCGCAGTGGACTGGAAATCATACTTCTTCAGAACAGGTACTGTACCATCAGTGGTGACAGCTGTCGATGTAGCCAATTTACTTACTACGCCCTGAGAGTTGGAAGCCACTGCATATAGGGTATATGCAGTATTTGACTTCAATCCTCCTACCTGAAAACTTACAGACTTGGTCTCGGATGCCTTGAGGACAGCCGCTACAGGCTCCTTCTTTTCATTTGCAACAGCATCGCTTTCATAGCCTCCTTTAAGGACGGTCTCGGCTTTAAGTGCTTTTGCCGGTCCTGCAATGAGAACATAAGAGTAATAGACATTACCCTCTTTCGGGGTGACTGACACGCTTACAGTATTGTCATCCACTACTGTCGCAGCCACTACAGGCGCGTCGGTTGCGGCGAAATCTATCTTTTCATCCTCCGCAAAGTCCGTGCAGGCAGCAACAGTTGCTGCAAGCGCCAACAATGAATATAATATCTTTTTCATATCTTAGTCGGTTTTATTTTTTAACGGCCTTAATACCAGGACTGACAAGGTTCAAGGTTCCTGCACCATCAATCACTACAGCAAAACCCCATTCCGTACCGAAATCAAGAGTAACCTTGTCTCCATCACGAACAATCGCAACATCTACCGAACCGGTATCATATCCGTTTTTTCCATCGAAGCCAAGAAGAGAAACAGGGTTACCATTCGAATACTTGTATTCAGACTCCTGACCGAAAGGAATGTTCAATGAGGTAAGATCTTCATTGACAATTCCGTAATAGCGCGTATCCGCGGCGGCCCAACTGTCTTTCTGGAACAAGTTGTCTATCCAGACCTTATGGTCGTCATCAGCATCCTTGAAGAATGTCATCGTCCAGGTACAAGGACCATCCCAGTAGTTGACGCCCGTAGCGGTATATTCTCCGAGCATGAAGCCGAGAGGGTGGTCAACATCGTTCAATGTCACAGTACAAGTGTTTTCAGAACCAGCCTTGATAGACTCTGTTCCGTAGATAACTACAGAGAACTGCAAGTCCCCGGTATATTCCCCATCAGGAATAGCCTTCACTTCGATATAGCGGGTGCGGTTTTCCGCATTGAAAGAAAGAGTACCCGATTTGGTGAGGACTTCGAAGTTCACTCCCTGCTTTGCAGCTTTCTTTTCAGGTTCCTTGACCTCAAATTTGATGGTTTCCTCCAGTCCGGCAACAGAAGCCAATGTCACAGGAATCTTAAGCACATCTTCAGAACCCTCTGAAAGTGTCAAGGAAGTCTTGTCAAATGCCACGAAGGCATCTTTGTCATTGAATTTGGATGGCTCGTTCTTATCGCAGGAAGCAAGAATGGACGCTGCCGCGAGAACTGCTCCAATATATGTATATAAACTTTTCATAACAATACGCTAAAGAGGATTTTGTACAAGGTTCTTATTCAAATCAAGCTCTCTCTTAGGAAGAGGAAGTGCCCATTTCTTGTCAGGGAACGGAACATCGAGATTGGCTGAGCAAAGAGGATAATTATCTGCTGAGCGGGATACGCCCTGGCCCCAACGTGCGAGGTCGTAGAGGTAATGGCCTTCCCAAGCGAGCTCTCTACGGCGCTCTTTGGCAATATCGGTCTGACCTACTGAACCATAAGCAGATGCTCCTCTGAGGGTAGCCACAGCATTGATGTCATTTACGGCGGTGGTCCCAGGAACAGTCGCTCCACGCATAATGGCCTCAGCTCTGTTCAGATACATCTCAGAAAGACGGAGAACGATTATGTTGTTGCAGTCAGGTGTGTTGTCACCCTTTCCAGGATATTTGCCTGTCCATTTGATTCCGGACTTATTATCTGCATCTGTGCGGTAAAGTGCCAGACGGACATCACCTTCCTCATAGGTTTTGATAAGAGGGTCAGCTGCCTGCGCATCACCGGAACCTTCAGGGCTTGTAAGGTAAGAAAGGTCTTCCCAGCTGCCCCATGCGGCGTTCGTACGCTTTCCGTAAACTTCGAAGATGACCTCACCAGAGCCTTTTTCTGCGCCCCATACGGTCTTGTACTGCTCTGCATTCCAAAGGGAGAACTTGCCGCTTACGATAACCTTGGAAGCATAGTCTGCAGCTTTCTGCCACTCACCCATATAGAGGTAAACCCTGGAGAGCAATGCCTGGATTGCATACACACTGACAACAGCAGCTGGATCGGCAACAGTCGCACGTGTATATTCAGGGTCGATTAGGCTCTCTGCCTCAAGCAGGTCGCGGACGATCTTCTCATAGTTTGAGATCACAGTCTCACGTGCCGGAAGTCCTGCAGGATCAGTATGTTCCACGTAAGGGACACCGAGGCTTTCCTTATCGCTTTTCACGCAATAAGTATATGGCTGGCCATAAGTAAGGACATTGCAGAAATACGAGAACGCCCTTATGAAGAGACACTCGGCTTTCAGATTGTTCAAGTCCTGAGTTGTAACAGTGCTTGACTCTTTGCCTTCGAGATTGTCAATCACATTGTTAGCCCTAGATACGACCTGGTAGCAAACTGACCACATCGGAGAAGTACTGGTCTCTGTATAATTCCAGATATAAGGGATGACACACCTTCCGGAGTTCTTGAAATCAGACTTTTTACCGTTTCCGGAACGCATTTCAGCATCCACGATCCACTGCTGTCCGTACCAGCTTGTCGAAGCGAGAGCTGAATAAGCTCCGAACGTCGCGTCATTGAGTCCATCGTATGTGGACAATGTTATCTCCGTACTCTGCGAAAGCTTAGGATCTCTTGTGAGAAAATCCTGGCAACTTACGGCACCGAGAAGCGACGCTATACCGCAAATATATAAAATTGTTCTTTTCATAATCTTCGTTCTTTTATCAGAATGAAACTTCTATACCGCCTACGAAAGACTTGACCATAGAGTGGGATGCTCCAATAGAATATCCGAGAGGACCAAGTTCTGGGTCAAGAGCTTTTACGTGATGGAACGTGCAAGGATTCAGCGCGCTGACATAAAGTCTCACGCCAGACATCTTGATAGGCTTCAGGATACGCTCAGGCAGGCTGTACGAGAGGGATACGTCCTTGATTCTCAAATAACTTCCATTCTGAAGCATCCTCGTAGAATATACGTATGGCTTCTTAGGAGCGCCTGCTACCGGTTTTGGCTGCACGCCTGTATCTCCCGGCTTTTTCCAGTAGTTGAGTGAAAGTGTGGATACGTTGGTGGTCATATCGGCACCGTCCGTGTCTTGGTTCAACCTGCTTAGCACCTTGCTGCCGGCCACGAACTCGAAATATCCAGAAAGGGTGATGCCTTTCCAAGAAATGCTCGTGTTGAAACCACCTGTGGCCTTAGGCTCAGGTGTACCTGCATAGATATAACGGGCCTTCGCTGAATCGGATGTGAGATTACCATCCTTGTCATACCAGATAGGGTCGCCATTTGATGGATTCACACCGTACCAGTCTCTCAGGTAATAGGTAAAGAGCCTGCGTCCAGGAGCTATACGGATAGGTGTACTGTCATTACCGTGTGCTCTTGAATCAGCTACGGTCAAATACTCTGAACCTGCAAGGTCGAGCACGAGAGAGCGGTTGAGCGCGATATTGAAGCCAGCTGTCCAGTACCAGTCATTGTTGCGGAGAATCACACCCTCCAACTGGAACTCGATACCCTTGTTTCTGATAGCTCCTACGTTCATGAAGTTACTGCCGAAACCTGTGGTGTAAGGGACCTGCTTGGAGAGAAGCATATCCTTGGTCTTTCTGAAATAGTAATCCAAGCTACCGGTGAGTCTGTCATCGAAGAAACCGAAATCTACACCGATATTGTATGTGGCGTTCTTTTCCCAAGAAAGGTTAGGGTTTGCAGGGCTGGAAGGAACCATACCGGTAATACCGTTGTACTGAGTAGTACCATAAAGTCCATAGGCCTTGTATGGAGAGATATTGTTGTTACCGTTCACGCCATAGGATGCGCGGATCTTCAATGCGCTGAGCCACTGTCTGCTCCACTTCATCCAGTTCTCTTTGCTTACGTTCCAAGAACCGCCGACTGACCAGAACACACCCCATTTGTTGTTGGAGCCGAACAGTGAACTACCGTCTGCACGGACTGAAGCCTGCAGGTAATATCTGTTCAGATAGTTGTAATCAAGTACTCCGAAGAAAGAGAGAAGTGATTCATCCACGAGATTGTAATCTCCCTGGTCGTCTGCAGCAGGCGATGTGGTAGGATATGGAATCAAAGGATTCACCTTAGGTGAGCTCAAGCCCAACAGGTCCATTTTGTCACGCATAGCTTCCTGTCCTGCAAGCAATCTTACAGAATGGTCACCGTACTTGTCCTCAAATGTGATGGTGTTGGATGTAGTATATCGGATGTCCTTGCTCCAGTAAGAAAATAGGGTAGCCTTACCCTTATTAGTCTCCGGGGCCCAATACTGGCGGGAATCCACATATACGAACTCAAGTCCGTTGTTTGTCTTGAAGGTGAGCTGTCTGATAGGTTTCCACTCGAGATACATGCTGCCCTGAAGACGGTAGTCCTTGTCATTGTATGTATCATACTCGGCTATCGCACGTGGGTTGGTATCTGAGTTCTCAGGAATATTCACATTGAGACTTCCGTCCTCGTTGCGGAATGGAGTCCACGGCAAGATGGACCACATCGCTACTGTAGGATTCGAGTAATAGAGGTCACCCATCTGGCCGGAATTGGAGTTAGCATAGCTCAAGTTGAATTTCGCTCCGGTCTTGAGTGATCTGGTAAGCCTCATGTCGGCATTGACTCTGGCTGTAAGTCTCTCATAGTCCACGCCATAGAACACACCCTCGTTCTTGTGGTATGAAACTGAGGAATAATAGGAGGCCTTGTCGGTACCGCCGGTGGCATTGATCTCATACTCCTGGAGAGATCCGACTCTGGTCAGTTCCTTGTACCAGTTGGTAGTGCCGTTGGCAAGGAGAGACTGAGGATAATAGTACTGAGAAGTAGGATCATCAGGATTGAAACCTGCATTGATGGCGCAGTCACGACGATAGGCGATAAGTTCAGAACCGGTAAGAGGTCTTACATTATTGTCATTGATAAGCTGCTGAGCACCGTATTTGGCTCTTGCGGTAAATCTTGCCTTTCCTGCCTTTCCGCTCTTAGTGGTGACGAGAATGACTCCGTTCGCTGCACGGGAACCGTAAACTGATGCCGCAGCAGCGTCCTTGAGGACTGTGATGGACTCGATGTCGTTAGGGTTAAGGAATGTGGATGATGAACCGCCGCCCACACCGGTATTTGAGAGCTGACGGAAGTCCAATGACATCACCGGAATACCGTCAACCACCCACAGAGGCTCGTTACCTGCATTGATGGAAGAGGTACCGCGCACACGGATCGAAGAGGTGGAACCAGGCTGTCCTGAACCGGATGTGATGGTCACACCGGCCATTTTTCCTGAAAGCATTTTATCAACGGATGTGGCAGGCACTTCTGCGAGCTCCGAATTCTTGACTGATGAAACAGAACCGGTATTAGCCTCTCTGCGGACTGTTCCGTAAGCCACAACGACTACATCGTCGAGGACGTTCTTGTCCGGATCGAGTCTAATGTCCAATGCTGTTCTGCCGTCCACGAGTATCTCTGCTGTCGCATAACCTAAACAAGATACCGTGAGGGATGCGCTCCCCGGCACTGAAATGGAATATGCTCCGTTGGCGTCAGTCATCGTATAGACTTTCGTACTGCCCTTAAGCTGGACAGATGCATAAGGGACTCCTTCGCCGGAGCTCGCATCTGTGACGAATCCTGAAACGGTCAGATTCTGCGCATTCAATGCAGAAGAAATCCCCAGAAACAGGACTGCCGTGAAAAGAAGACAAATCTTTTTCATAAGCATTTACATTAGTTTAACATATATTGATATTCTTTAGTTCAAGTTTTTCCAAGCACTCTTGAACTGCCCTTTTCGGAAAGGGCGTTTACGCAAATATCAAGATTAAATTCAAAAAAAACAATATGTAAGTAGAACAGATTCGCATAATTGATAGTGATTTATACCGTTTTAACTAAAATTTCATAAACAAACAAACTATTTTAGGTTAAGTTTTGAAGAAACGTAACGTTTTAATGTTTGTTTTCGTAAGTGAATAAAAAATAAAAATCGACTGCCTGAGCAGCCGATTTTTCACCTAAAACGTTATTTTATCCCTTTTACGACAGGAACTGTCGGATTTCTTACATTATCCTGCTCCTTTTCCTCCGGAAAACCCTATTTTTTCTCCGGCTCAGCAGTAAAAAACTTATACTGGAACAGTACCAAATAGAAAGCACCTACGGTGACGCAACTGTCCGCGAAGTTGAATACCGGCTCGAAGAAGCGGAACGGATGTCCTCCTATAAAAGGCATCCAGGTCGGCCAGGTCGTGTCGATGAGCGGGAAATAGAACATGTCCACCACTTTGCCGAACATCACAGGCGCATAACTTCCTCCGAACTGCGCCACCTCATATGGTGTCGAAGCAGAGAAAATCTGGCCGTAAAGCAGACAGTCCACGATGTTGCCCAGGGCGCCCGCTGTAATCAATGTCAGGCCGACAAGGACTCCGGTAGGCACAGGGGCATACTTGAGGACCTTCCCGTCAGCATCGATTTCAGCCGGCCGTCCACGCCGCACGAGGCGGGTTATCCACCAGCAAAGGAATCCGAAGAGAGCCACGCGGAACGCGGTCAGCACGAATTTGCCTACCATCCCGCCGAACTTCATCCCGAATGCCATTCCCTCATTTTCTATGAAGAGAATCTGGAACCAGTTTCCGAAAACGCTGAAATGCTCGCCCAAAGTCATATTGGACTTGACCAGCAGTTTTATCACCTGGTCCACTACCACGAGAAGAATTCCTAGAATCAGCAGCCACCTGCCTTTGGAAATCCTGAATCTATTTTCCGCCATTATTGAGTTTTTCCTTCGCTTCTACTGTAAGGGTTGCGTGAGGTACCAGACGGAGACGCTCCTTAGGGATGAGCTTTCCGGTCACGCGGCAGATACCGTAAGACTTGTTCTCGATACGCACGAGCGCAGCCTCAAGGTTCTGTATGAACTTGTACTGCCTCTGAGCCAACTGGCTTGCCTCTTCACGTGAAAGCTGCATTGCGCCGTCGTCTTCTACAGTCTTGAATGAAGGGGTGGTATCCTCGATGTCATTTGTACCGTTGTGCATCACGACATACCTGAGAGTATTGTACTCTTTCTTGGCCTTGTCGAGCATATCCAATATGATCTTCTTGAACTCCTCAAGTTCTTCATCACTGTAACGGGTCTTTTCTACAGGCTCGAGGTTTGCTTTATTTTCTTCCATAAGCGTAAGTGTTATCTGCGTGTTACCGCAATCATTATTGTATTCTCGTTCCACTCCACTTCTGTTGCCTTACCAGTCGCCTCGCCCTTTCCGGCCAATGTGACTGACAATGACAATGTCTGTGCGGAAACGTATTCTTTATATGTTTTTAAAGAGGATTCTATCTCTGCAGCGTCGTCGCCGTCCGCGTAGATGACTACATCTACCTTGTCGGTAACGTCGAAACCGCTGTCTTTGCGGATGTTCTGGATTCTGTTCACGAGTTCGCGCGCCACGCCTTCGTTCTTCAGTTCAGGGCTTACTTCGATGTCGAGGGCCAATGTGAGCGGGCCTTCTGATGCCACGAGCCATCCCGGCATGTCCTCTGACGAGATCATATAGTCTCCAGGATTCAGCTCCACGTCACCGCCTTCGAGTTTCAATGTATATGCAACAGACTGAGCCTCAGCGTTCTGTATGGCATTGATCTCCTGCTGCGGTATGTCGGCGAAAGCAGCGGCAATCTCTTTCATTCTCTTGCCGTAAACTTTTCCGAGCGTCTTGAAGTTAGGTTTGATCTTCTTGGTGATGATGCCTGTCGTGTCGGAAATGAATTCCGCATCCTTGACATTGACCTCACCCAAAAGCAGGGCCTTGACCTTCTCGAGCTGCTCGCGGACCTTGTCTGAGATGACAGGGATCACGAGTTTGCTGAGCGGCTGACGCACCTTGATATTGACCTTCCTGCGGAGCGCAAGCACCATTGACGAAGCTCTCTGAGCGAGTTCCATCCTCTCCTCGAGGTCCTTGTCAATGACGGTTTCGTCGCAGTCAGGCATCAGCACGTAGTGCACTGACTCTTCTCCGTCCGGAACCAGGTCGAGGTAGAGCTGGTCCATGTAGAACGGCGCTATCGGTGCTCCGAGCACGGCTACGGTCTTGAGCACTTCGTAAAGTGTCTGGTATGCAGCGAGTTTGTCCTCATTGTCAGCACTTCCCCAGAAGCGTTTTCTGTTCAGACGCACGTACCAGTTGCTCAGGTGGTCGCACACGAAATCCTGTATCATTCTTCCTGCGGAAGTCACGTCGTAGTCCTCGTATGCAGCCTTCACGTCTTTTATCAATGTATTGAGGAGGGAGATTATCCACCTGTCGATTTCCGGTCTGCGGCTGTACGGAACTGCCGGAGCCTTAGGATCGAAGTTGTCCACATTGGCATAAAGCGCGAAGAATGAATATGTATTGTAGAGCGTGCCGAAGAATTTTCTCCTGACTTCATCCACGCCGTCTTCATCGTAACGGAGGTTGTCCCATGGCTGGGCATTGGTAAGCATATACCATCTGAGTGCGTCCGGGCCGAATTTGTCGAGCTGCTCGAACGGGTTCACGGCATTGCCGAGGCGCTTGCTCATCTTGTCGCCGTTCTTGTCGAGGACTAGACCGTTGGAGATGACGCGCTTGAATGCAGGTGTGCCGCTTACCATGGTATGAATTGCATGCAGGGTGTAGAACCAGCCACGTGTCTGGTCAACGCCTTCCGCAATGAAGTCTGCTGTGCAGCCGAACTTCTTGTCGCCCAGGGCACGGAGGCCTTCCTGTGCATATGGCATTGAACCTGAATCGAACCACACGTCGATAAGGTCGCTTTCGCGTACCATCTTCTTGCCTGAATCAGATACGAGGAAAACATTGTCCACATAAGGTCTGTGGAGGTCGATCTTGTCGTAGTTCTCCTTGCTCATGTCTTCCGGGTCGAAGCCTCTGTCCTTCAACGGGTTGGACGACATTACACCGGCAGCGACAGCCTTCTCGATTTCTGCGTAGAACTCTTTCAGGCTTCCGATGCACTTCTCTTCCTTGCCGTCCTCTGTACGCCAGATAGGAAGCGGTGTTCCCCAGAAACGGCTTCTGGAGAGGTTCCAGTCCTGGATATTCTCCAGCCACTGTCCGAAACGTCCTGTGCCGGTAGATTCCGGTTTCCAGACGATGGTCTTGTTCAATGCCACCATCTGCTCCTTCACGGCCGTAGTCTTGATGAACCACGCATCCAGCGGATAGTAGAGTACCGGCTTGTCGGTTCTCCAGCTGTGAGGGTAGCTGTGGACGTGTTTCTGTATCTTGAACGCTCTTCCGTCCATCTTCATCATCATACACAGGTCGATGTCCAGTGTAGGCGCATCTTTCGGAAGGGAGTCGTCAAATGCGTTTTTCACGTAACGTCCGGCATATTCTTTATATTCCGGTGAAACGTGCGTCTTAACATATTCAGGGTCAAGGTCTTCCAGCGGATAGAATCTTCCGTCGTGATCGACCTGAGGCTGAGGATTGCAGTTTCTGTCCAGCACCATCATCGGGGCAATGCCTGCTGCGGCTGCGACTTTCTTGTCGTCGGCACCGAATGTCGGGGCAATGTGGACAATACCTGTCGTGCCTTCGTCCGTGGAGACGTAGTCGCCGGTGATTACCCTGAACGCGTCGCCTTCAAGCGGCTTGAACCAAGGAATCAGCTGGTGATATCTTACGCCTGCGAGCTCTGAGCCCTTGAATGTTCCTTCGAGGACCTTGAACGGGATCAGCTTGTCGCCCTGCTTGTAGTCGTCGAGGGAGAGTTCCGCCGCCTTAGGATTGAACCAGTCTGAGACCAATGCCTTGGCTACGATGTAGATAGCCTCCGCACCGGTGTACGGATTGAAGGACTTCACTCTGACATAGTCAATGTCAGGGCCGACGCAAAGTGCTGTGTTTGAAGGCAATGTCCATGGTGTGGTGGTCCATGCCAGGAAATATACAGGAAGTGTCTCCAGTCCGAAGAGCGGCTGTGACTTGGCATCCTTGATGACTTCGAACTGCACTGTGGCTGTGGTATCAGTCACATCTTTATAACATCCCGGCTGGTTCAGCTCGTGTGAACTGAGTCCTGTTCCGTCGGACGGAGAATATGGCTGTATGGAGAATCCCTTGTACAGGAGTCCCTTGTCATATATCTTGCGGAGAAGATACCACAATGTCTCGATGTAGCGGTTGTCATAGGTGATGTACGGGTCGTTCATATCCACCCAGTAACCGATGCGCTCGGTCATGTTCACCCACTCACGAGTGTATTTCATCACCTCGTGACGGCAAGTATCATTGTATTCTTCTACCGATATCTTCTTTCCGATGTCATCCTTGTGGATTCCGAGTTTCTTCTCCACACCGATCTCCACAGGCAGTCCGTGGGTATCCCAGCCTGCACGGCGGTTTACCTTGAAGCCGCTCTGGGTCTTGTACCTGCAGATGGCATCCTTGATGGAACGCGCCATAACATGGTGAATACCAGGCATTCCGTTTGCAGAAGGAGGCCCCTCGAAGAAAATGAACTCCGGAGCGCCTTCTCTAAGTTCGAGTGATTTCTCAAACGCATTATGTTTCTTCCACCTGTCCAGCACTTCACTGCCGACAGTTACCAGATTCAAGCCCTTGTATTCTTTGAATGTCATAGTTTTTTATATAATTTTGCAGTCTGCAAAGATAGGAATTTTTAATTAAGAAGAAAAAATATATAATATAATAGGTATGAACACATTGGATATCATATTGATTATCTGTCTCTCCGCCGCCCTGATCGAAGGTCTGGTCAGGGGTTTCACGGAGCAGATCATCGCATTGGTGTCCATCATTGCCGGTACCTGGGCAGCGTTCAAGTTCTCGCAGCTTGTCTGCTCCATGCTCCAGCCGTATCTCCAGATTTCCGAGAAGGTCCTGTACGTGATTGTCTTCGTCCTGATGATTGTCGTGGTCATTCTGCTGCTGCGGCTTCTCGGCAAGGTAATCAAGGCCAGCATCAAGTTCGTGATGCTCGGATGGCTGGACAGGCTGCTCGGCGCGTTGTTCGCATTGATAAAAGTTTCATTGATCATAGGAATAGTAATTATACTTTTCAATACGATAAACTCCTCGTTTCATATTGTCTCTGAGTCGGTTATGGAGAATTCCGTCATATACGCGCCGATGAAGAGGTTCGCGTATGGAGTTTTCCCTTATTTTAAAGAACTTCTTTTCAAGAATTAGAAAATATGTCACGTATATTATTTATAGAAACATCTACTGCATTGTGTTCCACCGCCCTTTCTGAGGACGGCAAGATAGTTTCCGTCAGGGAAAACGCTGAGCGCAAGCACGCATCGCTCACGGCGCCGTTCATCAAGGAGATGCTCGATGAAAGAGGCCTGAGAGTGAAGGACTGCGATGCCGTATGTGTAAGCAAGGGTCCCGGGTCATATACCGGTCTCCGTGTGGGTGTATCTACTGCCAAGGGCCTGTGCTTCGGCGCGGGCATTCCTTTGGTCGCCATAGGCTCGCTGGACACTCTCGTCTGGCAGGCTATCGGGGAAGGTCTTCTTCCTGAAGGGTGCAAGTACATTGTCCCGATGATAGATGCGAGAAGGATGGAGGTCTATACTGCCGTTTTCAATACCGATGGCAGCCAGGCGAGCGAAACTGAGCCGAAAGTCATTGACTCAGAAAGCTTTGCCGACATTCTGAGCGAGGGTCCGGTCCTGTTCATCGGCGACGGTGCGGACAAATGCAGGGAAACCATCCTGTCTCCGAATGCGCACTTCGTCCAGGCTTGTCCGAAGGCTGAGTCAATGCTGGTTCCGGGATCGAAACTGCTGTCTGAGGGCAAAACCGAGGACGTGGCATATTTCGAGCCGTTCTATCTGAAGCAGTTCGTGCCGACTGTGTCCAAGAAAAAGATTCTGTAGTTGATTTTTATGGTTTTTCGGGGATAGGTTTCTTTCGGAAGAGGCAGTGCAGCGGGTATGCGCGGCTGATGAAAAGGAGCTGGACCGGAAAGACACGCAAAGATCCGCATTATGTTTGCGGAAGGTGTAGCGAAAAGTGTTCCGCTGCGCTGTAATAGTATATATAATCAGTTGAAAATGAAACGAACAATTTACCAATCTCCCGCAATTTCCGTCGTGGAGGTTTTCGCAGAAGCATCATTCTGCCAATCGAAAGACGTTCATCAGAATTCTTTCGTTTTTTCACCAAGTGAAGCTTTCGGTCTTTTGGAAGAGGAGGATTAGGGATGAGGAAGATATTGACTTTCGCGGCCATTTTGGCTGCCGCCATTTCCTGCAACAAAGCGGAAATCATCGTCCCGAACAAGCCTCTCGGCGATTCGGTAACTCTCACTGTTACAAGCACTAAGGTCGGCATTGACGGAAACTCCTATGTATTCGAGCCGGGCGACCGGATTTTCGCTAAGGCTTCGAACGGAAGCACTGCCACGCTGAGCAACACGGCCGATGCGCCGGGCACTTTCTCCGGGACTTTCAGCGAACCGGTCAGCGATGACACGGCCATCGATCTGTCCTACAACTGCGACGGTTTCACGCAGAACGGCAAGCCATGGCTCTCCGCCCACGATGAGCAGTTCTCAAGGGACTCCGACGGCAGGATTCTTCTCAATGCTGAGTTCAGCGCACCTGCTGGCGTCCGTGCCATAGCCATCACCACCGGTTTCGACGCGACTGTCGATTTCCACGCCAAGAGCCCTGTCTCCGGTTTCGACGGCAAGACGTTTTCCGGCAATGCCTCAGTTACCGGCCTGAGCGTGTCCGCCGCCAACGGCTTCACGACTTTTGTCAATGTTCCTGACGGTCTCGAGGGTGGTTTCTACCTGAAATTCTCCGACAGCGAGGCCAGGTCAATGTTCAAGAGCTACGCTTCCGGCAGCGTCATCAGCCAGAACACCAGGGTCTCTGTCAATGAATTTGTGCCAGCGGATGTGCAGTTTGACGTGAACATCTCGGGTTTCCCGACTTCATACAGTTACTATGCTGCAAACGAGGGCATCGAGGGCATCTCCGCAAAGGATGTAGCCAAAGCCAACAGCATCTCCAACGACTGGATGGGCTCAGGCTCAGCGTCTTACGTCATGACCTCAACGGGGATTCCATCCAGGCTCCTTACTTTCGAGTCTTTCACGCTGAGTGTTGACGGCAAGGAATATGTCAGCTCTGAAGCAGGATCTTCACGGAAGGAGGCTGGGACGCCTATCGTGGTGGAGGCGACTACGGGCCACAATCCGTGGGGCCAGAAAGACATCACCGCCACAGTGACGTACAAGGACGTGGAAGGCAACGAATACACTGCCACCAAAACCATCACGCGCCACATCACCGGCCTGCCATACGTTGCTGCTCCGCCTAAGAACAATGGGAACAATCCGTGGACGAGCAATTATAAGTGGGGACTTAATAACGTCACATTCGGAGCTGATAATGTGGCCCTGTCAGCGACTTCCAGAGCACCATCCATAACATCCCCGGCTTTCCACATCCCTGAGGAGCTGGATGTGACGGTAAACACCAATCACAGTCTGGCTTACAAGAATATTTTTGGCGTAAAGAAAACTGTCTTTGAGGTCGCAGCTAATAACGTGACCATAATCTCAAACGGCGACGAGTGCACCAAGTTAGCCATGTCCGGCAACGGCAGACTCTCCCCCTCAGGCAACACGGTCACCTGCAGAAGCGTCTACACCATGGCCGGCCCGTCCGTCACGATCTTCTCCGTCGCCATCAACTACCGATAGCAAACTCGGACTCTCACATTCAGAATGCCTCCGCGGTTCAGTCCTCCTCTATAATTTGTTCTGGTTCCCAAATAGAATTCATTATATCGATGGCTTCTACCACACCGTGAGAGGCGGCTGTGTCGAGCACTTCGTAATATAGATCCATGTCTTCCATGAAGCAGGCAGGATTGTTATATTTGGCTGCCACCTCCAACCATTCCCATCCATAACAGTTGTCAGGTGCGAGGCAGCCATGTTCAATACCTTCGAGTAGTTCCTTTTGAAATGTATAAAGGTCGCTTATTTCACATGTACTCCAATCGTTGTATATGTTCAGCAATGCCTTTGCCACGTAAAGTCCCGTATTACCATGTTCTATGGCGATTTCGATGAAATGTAATATTTCATTCTTTTGAGCTGCCAGTATGCACCTTTCTGTTTTACGCTCCATCTCATCGCGCCCCAAACTTGCTATCATGTTCCAAATCCCAATGTAATCAGGAATCTCGCGATAGGCGAAAGTCAGTTGCAGTGAGTCCAAGCTCAATAGCTGATTGTCAATCAGGCTACCATCCGTGCTGACCTCCTCACCGAACCTGACACAATACATCCGCCCTCCCCATCGTAGAGTAACGGCATCGGCCGTGGCCGCCACAACCTCAATTTGTCCACCATTCAGGGCGGTGAGGTCGATGTATGATATATTCTTGTCATCGAGACGGTCGATGTCAATATAGTAATCGGTATCGTAGGTATTGCCGATCGACATATCACGTGTTATATGCGTTGCTCTTATACGAAGTTCTCTGTGCGTTGCTCGTGAATCATATCCTTCGGTGTCGGGTACAACAAGGGGAGAGATTTTGTCGGCACATACCTCAAGTTCTTGCAAGCTGTATAGGCAGTCATATAGCAGGACCTGCGTCCGCTGGAAGTCTTCGTCGGAAATGTCGTAGGTGTCGTAAGCCCATTTAATGCTCATGCTTATATCGATATATCGACTCTCATTGGCCAGTCGTCGATGGCTGGCAAAGCGCTCAAGAGCGTAAATGGCCTCTTTGAGCAATATGCCAAAGCTGTCTGAGCCAACCGATGAATGCAAAGCCTGCTTCACTAACGCATAGACCGTTGCCAGATCATTGTCCTTAGTACATATATATCGGCTTTTGATGACAAAGCACTTGTATTTGCTTTTCCACATGTTGCACATTAGTTTATTATTGGTATAAATTACGTTTTCCGGTCGATACACGTTCAGTGATTCCAGTGTTACCCGTTCATTCTGGTGACAGTTTCAATATGGTTTTTACAAAGTTAATATTTTTTCGTAGTCTATTCTCAGTCGCCATCAACTACCGATAGCGAATACCGATAGCGAACGCTCACATGCAGAATGCCTCCGCTCAACACGGGCGCATTTTGGAACAACCTGAATGTCACCCGTTCAGACAAATCACTATCAATAACGCGATTACACCAAACGCTCAAAGCCAGAGGCAGATCAACTGCACGCCAAGACGTAACTGCGGAGACGCTTACATAATTTCTGAACCAATGAGCATCCCGATAAGGCTGTTGATGCCCGCATAATGAGTTGATATATAACTAATTACGCATAGTAGCAACCAAATGCAAATATGCTCATCCCCCTAATTTTTTATGGGAGTGAGCATATTGTCACGCAGGATTAAACCATCGTAACAATCTATAATTCAACATGTTATAGGCGTTTTTACCGCATTAAGGATATGCTCATTGGTTCCAAAACCAAGAAAGTTCCAAAGCCAAGAAAATTGGTCATAGTAACGGATATTGTCCCACGTCTGTGCATTGGTGAGCACTTACACGACTTCTCGGCTCGCAAGTTGTTCCAAATACTGAACTGCCGGGGTATAACCACCCGAAGCAGCCATAGCAATCCATTCTTTTCCTTTATAAGGATTGTACATTGCCCCATCGACCTTCATAAACATCAGGCCGTATTCGTATTCATATTTTGGGACATGCGACATTGCGCCTATTTTATATGCGCGCCGCAAGCCTTCATCGCTTGCAATTCCGAAACTATTATCAGAATATAAACGGATCAAGTAGTTCAATGTACCTTCATTCACGCTCGATTCTAAAATCGATGCCAGTTCCTTAACGCTGACGGATTCCGGACGATAACCTTTTTCAATATATAACCGGCCGAGATTTTCGCCTCCTCTATGGAAACGATTATATCTTTCATAGTAATATTTCCATGCTTCTGAAAGATTGCCCTCCTCTTCATTAAATGAAGCCAGATAAAAAACTGAAGCGTCATCATGGCATAACCTGCCTTGCTTTGCATATCTGTATGCCTCTTCACGATTGCCGTCTTTCCAATAGAAGTCGGCTAATGCAGAATACGCTTCCTTTACGTCAAGCAGTGATGCTTTTTTGTAATATTCGACCACCCTGTCTTTTACACCTTCGCCGCCTTGCAGTTCAAGCAAATGTCCCATAATGCAATATCCCTCCGGACAACCCATATCGATAGCGACTCTGGACCATCCCATCGCCCTGTCCATTTCATTGTTTTGCCATAGGTATTTTATCAAGCTCTTCATCGCCTTGATATCACCGGACTTAGCCCCTCTTAAATAATACTCCATGGCCTTTTCTTCGTTCCGCACCAGTTTAGTGTTACCTGATTGGTACATCATCCCAAGAAAGCCACATGCATCAGTGCACCCCATATCTAATGCTTTGTTATAGTAATGCAACGCTAATGTGAGATTTTGCTTAACCCCGATTCCATAATTGTAAAACATTCCCAAACGCAAAAAGGCAAATGGTATTTTATCGTCAGCAGCTGCCTTCTTTAAGTATTCAAATGAAATTATTCCGCTATCAGATGGGTCTGCAAAATATTTCGCATGCATGATAAATGCGGCATAACTGTCACCATACCTTGCCTGCCGTTCTGCGATAGTCCAGATTTTTGCAGACAATTCATTGACACGAAGCTCGAGTTTGTAGAAAATTCGGCATAGCTGCTCCTTCGCCTTTTCATTGTCATTCTCGGCAGATGCCATCAATGCCAGTATAGCATCATCATATTCATTCTCCTTTAGAAGGACCATTCCCTCCTCCAAATCAAAATCGTGGAAACAGCCGGAATCACGCATAATAGAATATGACTGGCCATCCGTCCTGGTTCGGTTCAGCAACAATTTGATATTATCCAGAAGCAATGTCAGCTTTCTTTCAGGATCCGGCCATGCATCTATCCAATGCTTGTTATCCAAGCGCATTCTCAACCCATTATCGACCAGCACCTCTTCAATCACATATGGAATAATTGTCTTCTCCTTTTTTTGAGCATAAGCTATCTCATTCTTGACCCAATCAGACGAAAGTGCATCATCACAAAGGAGCACGACCACTATTCGTGCTGCATTTATAGCATTGACTATAACATCATCATAGTCTTTTCCTGCCGCCTTACTGTCAAGATCGCGAGGAGCATACCAGCATCTTATCTTCTCTTTTTCGAGAAAATGCACTACTGCCTTTACTATATTTACGTATTGGCTTTTATAGCTGATAAATACATCGTACTTCAGAATCTCCTGATTTTTAGCTTTAGTTCTCATATGTTTTCGTGATTTTAGAAGATGTCGTCCAACCACCGCTTCAGCATCTCTGCCGCTGCGATATCTGCTTTAGCACGAGCAGTGAGAATAGTGTCGGACTCAGTGATTGAGAACTTATTCTGTATAATTATTTCTCCGTCATCCGGTATTTGAGAAAGGCGATGCAATGTTACTCCACTGACAAAAGGATCTGCAGAATGGAGACGATGAACTTCAACGTCATGAAACAATGCCGGCCACGGATTAAGCCCCGGATATGACGGGAGCAAAGTCGGATGAATATTAAATGCACCTGTCAATGCTGAAAGATACAGCTCCGGTGAAAGAATATAGGGACAGCGATAGGTCACTATCATGTCCGGCTTCTCTGCTGAAGGGTCAAGTGCAGGGCGACATGACGACACGTCAACTACAGTCAGATCAATCGCATCCATCACGGCAAGCATATCATGCACAGCATTCGGCAATGTCGTGAATATAGTCATGCGCAGCTGTCTCTTCTTCAACATTTCAGTCTATACCTGGAATAAATGAACGACATCCGGTTTCAGCCATCATACGTATCGCGGAGTAAATCAAAGATATGACCGACTCGACATCTTTAATCGAACAGACTTCAACAGGAGAATGCATATATCGGCAAGGCACGCTGACATTTAATGTGGCGACACCCTTCCCCGCCGTCTGCAAAACAGCCGCATCAGTACCTCTGCATATGAAACGGCCGACATTGACCTGATATGAAATCTCCTCTTTTTCAGCAACATCGCTGAAGATTCGGAAGAGTACCGGATTATTGTCCACTTTGCGTGTAAGTCCGGCTCCATGTCCCAACACAAGACATCCCATCTGTTCCGGATGCGATAGTGGAGTATCCGTGGCATAGTCCACGTCCACTACAATACAGGCATCCATATCACAATTCGCACCGATAATTGAAGCTCCGCGCAATGCTATTTCTTCCTGCGCACTAAATATGCAGTGAAGATTAACCGGAAGTTTATGCTCATTGACAAGGCGAAGTATTTCCAATAACGACAGTACTCCAATCCTGTCATCCAATGAAGTTCCACTCAACAGATTTCCCGCCACCTTTACCTGCGGTTCCATCACAGCAAAATCGCCGACTCTTACCGAAGATCCTGCTGTAGATAACGTGTCAATCCACAAATCACTATCCACTAAACCTTTAGGCTGTCCGAACTGAGAAGTCTGATCAAATCCTATAACACCGTCAACAATACCTGACCGAGTAAGAATTTTGACTCGTTGGCCTAAAAGCACATGGGGAAGCAAACCTCCTACTATCCTGAACCGGCACATGCCGTCCGAGTCCACGCGGGTTATTTGAATTCCAACGGAATCAATATGAGCGACCAAGCCTATAGACACAGTTCCTCCAGTGTCATATGACGCGTACACATTTCCTAATACATCTGTGCTTACTGTCACTCCCGGCATCATCTCAAGATAATTTCTTAAGAATCCGCCCATACGGATTTCATCACCTGAAGGAGCTTCCACATCTACAAGTTGCCTCAGAAGCGATTCAGTTTTCCTGCCAAATCTCCAGTTATTCATAATAGGCATAGTTATAAATCCTTCCGTTTATCTTCCCGACAACTTTCAGCAACATCTCATACTCTTCTTTGTTCATTTTTGAAACATTGACAATCGGGCATCCGTCCCGTAGATATCTTGCTCGATCCGGAATGATTCCATTTTGACAAGCCCGTTTGTACAATATCGACCCCGGGAACGCAATAATCATATCAATGTACAGGTGATATTTGTCCTTGTTCTGAAGATACCATTCAACCGAACGCATTGCAAGTTCATAAGTCTCAGCGCTGTCGCCAAGAATTATCCCCGACCTCGCAGTCAGCCCGGCTTCTTTCAGCATCTTCATCGCCGACTCTATCTGTTTTAACGTAATACCTTTGTGCATACTTTTAAGTACCTCATCCACAGCACTTTCAATGCCGACAAACAGATAACGGCAACGAGTACCTTTCAGTGTAGAGACAAGTTCTTCATTTACATTGTCAATCCTGAGTTGTATCGACCAGTCAAAATCATATTTCTCCACACGGCGGCAGAACTCCGCGACTCTCTTATTGTCTGTTGCAAACAACTCTTCGCGCAGTGCAATGTAGTTGATGTTGTAGTGTTCTACAAGGTAATCTATTTCATTGAAAACAGAATCCAATGAGCGCTGGCGATATCTTGTTCCGGACGGATGAAAGCAGAATGTGCAGTTGAACTTGCAGGAACGTCCACCTATAACCGAAACTTGAGTGTATCTCTTGGACAAATCGCTCAAATCGGGATTCTCCTTCAAATAGGCAGCATAGTTGAAGCCTTCGTAATCCGGCATTGGCAAAGAATCCAAATCCATAATCTCCGCTCGAGGTGAAGTTTTGACAAGTTCGCCTTCTTTCCGGAATATAAGGCCGTCAATGAGTTCCAATCTTGGACTATCCGCAGACAATGCTTCGACCAGCTCTACCGTGGTTATTTCCCCTTCACCGATCTCACCATAGTCAGCTTCTTCCAAAGCCTCCATCGCAGCTTCCGGATCAGCGGTGATTATACCCCCTCCGACTATTATTTTTATATCCGGCTTAATCTCCCGCACATAGGTTATTATACGTTTGATGTCACGATACTCTCCGGAAAGTCCTCCTATCGAAAACAGTTGGATATCATTGGAAAGAATGTACTTTTCCAACACCTCACGCTCCGAGCCAGCCTCGTGGTTCAGATTAAGCGTAAACACGTCAGCAATATCCGCACGCTTCAAATAAGCGCTTACCGCAAGCACACCGACAGGCATCACATAATGTCTGTCCATCCCATAAGTCTGATAACGCGGTATCGTGAAAAGGACTTTGATCCTATCTTCAGATTTCCCCATTTTCAATCTTCCCCCTGATATATCCGTCAAAATCTCTTCCAGTATTCTTTTTGAATCTTTCCGCAAGGACAACTACAAGTTGTCGTTTCAATGACTTCTTTACGAAATCGCATCTGACCTTTTCATATTCCGGACTGAATGAATGATGAAAGAGCCTGCATCCTCCTCCACAATTCCATTTTGCAAAACAGTTCCTGCAGATTTCTTGAGAATAGATATTGCTTTCACTGATGATTCCGGAGAACCTTTCGTTATCGAAATCCACCTTGCCATTTTTCACTTCTCCATACGTATATGCACCATACAATGATTCTTTCGGGGAAGATACTCTGGCACAAGAAGATATGGTACCCATAGGAGTCAGGACAATCTTCCCTTCGCAAGTGCGGTCTCTTATCATTGACAGCATTTCCACCGCTACGCTGTCAATCTGGATTCCATAGGTCTCAGCTATTTTTTTCGCCGCATAGAACCCGTTAAGGAAATCATCATAGTATTTTTCAAGATCTTCAGGTGCGGGAAATAGCGATGGTGCCAACACCGTATCATACACAACTCTCTTCAACTTCGGGAATCTTACGTGCAGATGCTCCACCATTTCCGTCATACTACTTACGCTTTCTGGTGTGAAGGTCGTTCTGATTCCGAACGGATAACCTCTTTCCAACATCATATCGATATTTGCAGCGACCCTGTCATAGCTTCCACGCTCTTTATTCTGGAGTCTTTCAAGAATTTCGAACGACACAGCCATATCGACCTTGTGTTCCTGAAAAAAGTCAATGATTTCCGGAGTTATCAGACTACCGTTGGTCACCAAACCCACATTGTATTTGAAGGTAGTCCCTTTGGTGACAGATTCAATATACTCTACGGTTTTCTTTATCAGAGGATAACTGATAAGCGGCTCTCCACCACCACTGAAATTGATTATGTATGGGTTTATCTGCTTACGGTCCTTTGCGAACATATAGTCGATTACCGCTTTTATACTTTCAAACGAGACCTGCCCAGAAGAACGCCCCGCCGCCGAATAACAATATATGCACTTGAAATTGCATGTATAATTCGTAAGTATATCCACTTGATACAAGTCGTCCGGAGACTTCGGCAACCGATGAACAGGTACATTTCCGCTTGCCTGGAATGTGCTGAGGAGCTTTTTCTGCTGTTCGTCATCAATAACACCTTCAGCACAGTCCTCAAGTTTATGGACTGAATCGGGAGTACCTAAGGCAATGTTCCCGTTCAATGGGGCATAAACGAGCAAAAGACGCTCCGGGTCCACATTCCATAAATCGCCAACCGGAACTACACTTATATCTTTCTCCGCGAGTTTCTTATAATTCATAATATTCTACAATTTAGAGCCGATTTCTTTATACATATCCTTGCCCGTTGATTTCTGATACTTGTCTGCAAGTTCATCCATAAGACTGAAACACAGCATCTTACGATAATAATCACAGATAGCATCAAATATCTCGGAATTATAGACTCTCCTGCTGCTCGGGCATCCGCTACCACAGTTCCATTTGGCATAACACTCCCTGCATTTCTCTATCGTATGGATACTTCCAGATGTCAGTTTTTTGAAAGCCGCATTGTCAAACTCGATCTTGCCATCATTAAGACTTGCGAATACAGCATCTTTATAATCCGGTTCTTTAGGAGAAGAAACGTCCGGGCAGGTGGTCAATGTACCATACGGTGTCAAACATACCAGATTGTAGCAAAACCGCTCTCTTTTGGAATAGTTCAAAAGATGAGAGGAAGATGAGCGAAGTGCAATGCCATATTTCTCGGCTAAAGCCACTCCTTCTCTGAATGACCTGAAATATCTATCGAAAAAATCATGGACAATATCTGTCGTCTTGAAATACTCAGGATCAACAACTTGCTGACAACTGAGTTTTTTTACTTCAGGGAAATGCTGATGACAATATTCCACCATTTCCGGTATTCTATCCACATTTGAGGCTGTAATCGTAGAGCGCACATAATTGTTTATTCCTGCAGCGGCAATTCTATTGACATTTTCAGCCACCTTGTCGAACTGCCCACGCTGCTCGTTCTGAATATCAGGAAGCACCTCGAAAGATATCTGTACCGTAAAGTCATGTTCCTTCAGAAATGCCATCATCTTGTCATCGAGGATAGAGCCGTTAGTTGTCAGTGAAAGATGAAGATTGACATCATTAGCTTTTGCAGTACGTTCCGCATAAAGAGTTGATTTTTCCAACAGGTTCCAAGACAATGTCGGTTCACCTCCACCCATAAACATAACTGTTCTGTCTTTCACTGCCGCACGCTCTGACGAAAGAAAATAATCCAACGTGGTATATATCTGATCTTCTGTTAGTTCTGCTTTGGAACGCCCATTGGCTGAATAACAATATTTACAACTGAAATTGCATTTCTCATTCAGCAACAGGTGCAATGTGCAGAATGTATCAACGCTTACTTCCTGATTTATGGCTTTAAACGCGTCCTGCTTCAAGAGTTTCTGGACAAGCGGTGTATCTTCTCCTTTTTCTAAGGTCCGTTCCAATTTCCGCACCTCATCACCGGTAGAAAGATAGAACACATTGCTCAATGGTGCATACACAAGATAGCAGGCATCTGTTTCTTTGTGAAAAAAGTCTCCGACTGGTATCGGAAACACGTTATTATTTATCAGTAATTCTGTTTTCATTTCATGTGGCTTTCCAGCATCAGATCCGATACTGTTTCGTAAAAAACAAAAAAAGCACTCTGCTACGCAAAAAAATGCGCAGCAGAGTGCAAACACTTCTCTCTTAGCTATTGTTGCAAGCGCAAGAACATCCATAGCCAAACACATCACAGCATCCTGCTGTACAATTGCTGGCGTTCTCATTGACAGTAAATACTTCGGTAAGCATAACTATAAATGTTTGAGTGTTATCTCCTACTCTTTTCCGGCTTTTCGGAATCCGCCGTTAAATTAGGACTACGCCTCGCTTTTATTGAACAAGCTGGCGATTCCTTTTATAATCAGACTAAACAATCCGATTACAGCACTACAAAGAAGCTTGAAAATCCAAGCCACTGCTTCAAACAGTGTTTTTAAAAGAAAATCTACGAAATCCATATAATATTATGATTGATTATATTCCCATTCTGTACTATTTCATGACTTTTCAGAAACTTAAGTCATTATTTATCTACTACATCTTTACACATCAAAATGGATCCAAATGCAAATAATCCTGCGATAATTCCCCAGCCAGCTGAGGATAAACATGATACGACAATACCTACAATCAGCATAGCAATCCACGGAAACCATGTGAATCTTGCAAGTCGTCCCAATATTCCGATACTTATATTAAGGAGTATGAATCCCCCGACTATATATAATAATATGGTAAATACTGTACCCATGGCAAATTAATCATCTTTAGGCCTGGAATTCCACAATCTATTATCAGCATCACGCCATGTAAACTCATCACAATCATCGCATATGTAGAGTTTTCTTATGGTTCCGTTATAATGGCTCCTCGTATAGAGGTAATCCATAGCATCGTTCCACTCGCGAGTATTCTTTGCGACATAGCGAGTGTTGTAACTACCACAACATTTACATTGTTGGTCGCAGAAGAATGTAGACCAAAAGCCCATAATTAATTTACGTTTTTATAGTTTCAAATTTGTATCACAATCTCACTAAATTGTTTAATCTGAAGGACTTACCTTGAGAGGCTAGGCAACGCGTATTTCTCCACATCGTCTTTATGGAGTTCGTATTTTGGTCCATACTCGTATTTTGCGCAGATAGTAATAAGAATCTCCGCCTTGCGGATAAGATCATCGTCCATGCATAAACCATATTTGAAGGAATCGTATGCACCTTTTATTTCGTAGTGGAGTTTGCCATTCTTAAGCTTTTTCTCAATTTTAATTGTTGCTTTTTCCGTCCAAACTTTTGTTGATTTATTTTCCGAATCAGGACCTGACAGGATATCATCTATTTCTATCCGTTTCAACAAAGCGTCTCCTTGCCGGACATCCGCCATTACCATTTTTACGAATTGAACCAATTTCCCATTTTGCGAGAAGTACATTTCATTGAGAATGTTGTCAAAAAGGACATCATACCAGACAGCATATTCCCGAAGATCGTTTCCGAATATTCGAGTAACAATTTCATTTGTTTCGGCTAGCTTTTTCGCACGATAACGCTCTGACAGCAAACCAGAAAGACTTCCAGCAAAATCCCCATTTTCCTTAGGAATGAACAGAGATCTGCTTTTGTTATAGCATTTAGTCAATTCTTCAGCATTTCTCCCCTGCATCAGTTCGCGAAATATCTCATCCCGATCATTTAGTTCTTCCTGAGAAAGATTATCAAATGAAATTTGGGATTTTACCGGTTCTTCAAAAGATGAATTCTTGTCAGAAGAACTTTTTTTGATCAAGTAAATAGCCAAGATAACAACGGCAACAATAATTATAAAGCCCATCAGTCTAAATTTTAATTAGAAATTTTAGTGATCCTGTTTAAATACATATCTGTTTCCTTGTAAGAAACAGACGTGACGCACAAAGATATATAATATTTTCGACTGTCAAACTATCCGAGATAAGAATATCATATTATTTCTTATTAAAAAGACAGTTTTTGATTTACAAAGTTAATTTAAAGCGGAAGGATTTGACTGCATACCAACCAGTTATATTCTATTTCTGTTTCTTACAAGGAAACGGATGTGCTTCACAACAGTTTTCCCTTTACAAGTCTTTAATTATCAATTCATTCGCCCGATCAATAACAGACGCATCTATTGAAGCAAGATATATTTGTGTGGTGGCGATAGACTCATGCCCGAGTGCATCTGAAATAACATTGATAGGCACATTTTTTGACTTGGCTATGGTCGCCCAAGTGTGACGGGAGACATATGTTGTAAGCGCAACCGGCAATTTCACCATATCGGCAATGTGCTTCAATGTGTTATTAATACGGCGCAAGGCTGTTTCGTATTGTTTGCGTTCATCAGTAACAGAACAATCAATAATAGGAAGCAGGTAAGGAGAACTCTTGTTCGAATAGCGGTCAATCAATTCTTTTATAGGATTTATGATCTTAATGCGAAGCACCTGATTCGTCTTATGTCTCCGATAGGTCAGCACTCCGTTTTGAACATCTGTCTTCCTCAGGAATGCTGCATCTATAAAAGACATTCCACGACAAAAGAATAAAAACAGGAACATATCACGGGCAAATTCGATGTTGGGCTTAAGAGACAGGTCAAGATTCTTGATGCGCTTGATATCGTTGATTGAAATTGCCCTCTTGAGGGTTTTCTCTGTTCCAGTAAACACCATTTGAAAAGGCTTGCAATCCTTGGCCAACTTCTGTTTAACCGCACGGTTATAGACAGCCCGAAGAATACGCATATAAAAGGATATGGAATTTGATGATAGGCCTGCCGATTTCAGATAAGCTTGATAATCTTCCATCATAAACTGATCTATATCCCCAAATGTAATGTCTTCGTTTTCCCGAAACCTTTTGAAACTGCAGAGTGCAGCATGATAATTTTTTGCCGTGCCGATGTGCTGCAATTGTCGCAACCGCTCGATAACATCATTCATGAATTTAAAGAGCGTATTCGCGTTTGAGGTATTCCAGAACTCAGAAATTATATCTTCGGACGAATATTCCTGGCACTTGCTATCGAAATTCTCTATAATGGTGTTCAGTCTCGCCATATCCCGATGGATTCTCCGAGAAATTATCCGGACAGTTTCTGCTCGTTCGTATTTATTAATTGTCTCGAGTCTTGACTGTTTTTCATCCCATTCATCAGAGAACACCCTGTACTCCGTTGTAATTTGCCTGACGATTCGACGGTGAGTTATTAAATAGATGATTGTGCCCGGACGGTCTGCGACCATTGACGGGCGAAACTTTAGTTTTACTGTTGCCATAACTGTACTTTTATTATTCTATAATGCGTAACAGACATTCTTTTGCCTTCCGTTTCGTCTGTAAAGTTACTTCGGACTTATCAGCATGGAGAACAAATGGAAAAAGTACATAAAAGCTGTGCGCCATACTGCTATTATTTAACAGTATGGCGTATTACTATGATAGAAATTGTCACATTCAGAATGACCTCAGGACCGCACGGGAACCTCTTGGATGCCTCCGCTCAACACGGGCGCATTTTGGAACAACCTGAATGTCACCCGTTCAG
>OHJN01000014.1_pt1:0-25000 | contig 108837 bp, 92 predicted proteins | sample 1568531 | NCBI WGS metagenome assembly OHJN01 (sample SAMEA3879594, study PRJEB24766) | human gut metagenome | biome: human-associated habitat; feature: feces | place: USA | collected 1985/1987
CTGATGTGCCCCCTTGAAAAGGGGGTTAGGGGGATTGAGATAAGCAAGTCCTCACAGAGGCAACCTTGTTGCCTATCGCTGCCCTTCTGAGGTGCATCGCGCAAATGATTGTATATCAATAATATAACCATTTTCAGAGTTGGCAAAAATATAACTCTGAAAACAGCTAAATCTCTGATGTTCAGATGTTTATATGGTGCACCGCGAGTGTCGTGTTGGAGTGCCGGCTAGAAACTGGTGAAGGAGGACCAGGTGGTGGTCTTCGACTCGGCGGCGGATTCGAGGTCGTCGGGGAGATTTACGAAGAAGTCGAAACCGGTCCAGGCTTCTACCTGGTCAACGCTGACTGTGTAGTTCTGGTAGCTGTCGGAGTAGGCCTTGTGGTCGAACCAGAAAGCTATGCAGGACGCATTGGAGACTGTTCTGCCGGAATACTTCACCCGGAGCACCAGCTTGTAGAAGTAGTTCGGGATCGGAACTCTCTGGGAGCTGGACTTGGGACTCGTGTAATTTATGGTGCGAGACTCGCCCTCCTTTTCGAAAGCCACGCCCGTCACCACGTAGATCTCCTCGTTGTGGCTCTTGGCAATGCCCTGGACGGCATTCTCCAGATTGCTCCAGATTCCGCTGTTGAAACTGTTCTGGATCTGCGGAACCTGATTCGTCACGTAGAAAGTCTGGGCCTGCATCGTGGCGTTTCCGTTGCGCGAACCGTTCGGACACATGTGACCTCTCGAATAGGTTCTGTTTGAATAAATTCCGTCAGCAACCCTGACCTGGTACTTCTCGTCAATGTTCGGGTTGTAGCTCCAGCCCGATGGCCGGTTGAGAGATCCCATGTGGCTGCTGTCCAATGGATATGCGGTCCAGAGGGGCGTCGTCATCTGTGTGTCGTAGAGGACGGTGTAGTTCCGCTCGCCGGCGTAGGTGGTGCTTACCACATACTGCGAGCCTTCCTTAGCCGAGGCGAGTTCGAGCCAATCCTTGTTGACAGCAGGCTGAACGCCTCCCGGCATCTTGAAGACGGTCGGCGTGCCGGCATAGAACACTCGCTCGTCGGACGAGTATGTGCCTGTGCCGGATACGCGCGCGAACGCCTGAAAGACGTAGGATTTCCCGGGAACAAGATCCGAAAGGTGAGCCTCGAAAGTCCCGCTGTCCGTGCCTGTCGCCGTGACCGAGCTGACGGTCAGTTTGTTTGTCAATGAATTTGAGGATGTTCCCCAATAAAAGCCAAGTTCGGCAGGTGAGCTACTGGCCCCTGTGTAAGAGCCCGACAGAGTCAACTCCGTCGAACTCAACACATTGGCCTCAATGTTTCTTACCTCTGCGTATGGCTTACGATCCGTGGGTTCTTGCCCGCCGGCGCCTCCGCCGGAGGGTAGTCAGTTGTTAGTATAGACTACCTTGGAAACTTGAACGAAACCGTTCTTTGGATTGTTACCAGTCATTCCCTTGCAATCTACGGTAATCTTATACTTACAATCATTCTGAGGCTTAGTGACATTGAATACGCAAGGGCCGTTTTTTGCTGTACCAGGTATTGTCTCTATAGTAGCTCCTGTCGCAGAGATAACTTCCATCTTGATAGAATTGACATACGTTGCGTTTATCGCATCAATAGTCATCGTAACGGTAGAGATAGCTTCCGGTATAGTCGTCTTGGTAGTGATAGTCGCAACGGAAGCGGTTTTCTTGCGTCCTGCCTTTACTTGATTCCAACCATTATTATAGTTATTCCAATTAGCCAGTTCCCAAGTGAATCCATCACGAGTAGCGTCCCAAGTCGATGTGTAATCATTCACTTTTTCAGCTTCATCAGTACCTGGAAATGTCAAGATGTAAGCCTTAGGGGCTTCACCACCGGCAGCACGCACATTAATCTCGTAAGTCACAGTCTCCTCACCTACGGTGACGGTGACGGTCTGCTTGCCTTCCGTAGACATATCATAGCCGCTGAAGGTAGCAGATGCGGTGACATCCACATCCGCCTTACCGCGCCATACCTGAAGAGCCTTTCCTCCGAACTCGAAAGCATCACCCACTGTGAAGGCTGTTTTCTGACCGGAAACTGCAAGGCCTCTATAAATCTGAGTCTCACCATTGATGGAGATAAGGTAATTGTTCTTATCCAATTCGTATTTGACAACTCCTGCTTTGTCCGTGTACTTCTTTAAAGTACCTAATACGACGACCTCGTCACCTGCCTTCAAGTCCTCTGCTCCTACGAAATCTGCATCTCCGAGATCCCTACCACTGTAAATATACAAGGTCTTTTCTCCGGATTCGATGTCGTAAGTCAAACTGCTATATGTTGCATTGAATGAAGGAGTTGCCTTTACAATACCTTTCACGTGTTTACCAGTCAAGCCAGTGTTAGCCTTAATGGCAGCGATAGCCTCAGCTGCGGTATAAGGATGCTCCAATGAACCGTCGTTAGCGGCAGCTGTGGCAGCCTTTGTAGTTACCTCAAGAGTAGCAACCGGAGAAGCGGCATAAGCCTTCGTACCCTTGACAGCTACAGCATTAACCTTTACTACGTACGCTGTCTCTGCGTCAAGTCCCGTGAATGTAATGCTGCCAACCTTTACAATTTGGCCCTCGCCTACCTTCACATCACCCTTGAAGAGTTCGCAGTTGTATCCTGCGGTAGCACGCTCGTCTACTGACCAGCTCACGCTGATAGATGCTCCGTCTATAACACCTTCTTTCAATGTCGGTGTAGCGAGTGTAGGTGTTCCGAATTTGGCTCCGTTAAGGGTAGCGGCGGCGGAGTTCTTGTAGTTGTCTTTGTCGGAAGGAACTGCTACGACGGCTACATCGTAGTAATCATCAGCAATAGCTGCTGCGTCATAAGAATTGGTATTGGATGTGTAGGTCTCAGTTCCAATTGTTACGTTGTATGAAGCGGCACCGCTTACTGCGTCCCAAGAAACGACCTTTGCGGCATTAATCTGAAGGTTTGCTGGGGTCTCGAGAGTGGTCTTAGCATTTCCCCAAGTGATTGTGATGGAGTTAAGATATAGAGCGCCACTTTTTGAGCGAATGCCAATATACGGATAATCGCCTTCAATCACCAACTCAGTAGATGTTCCGCAAATGATAGAACCAATCTTTGTTCCTTGATCACCATCCTGTGTAGCATAGAGATCAGAAGCTTTTGAATATGCAGTAGATTTACCATAGATGTCGATGGCGCGGTCTGCAGCATTACCAGTTCCCCATACTACAGAAACACGAGTTGCACTACCGCCTGAAGTCGTGGTTACGATTCCATCTGTACTCTTGCTTGAGCGCAGTTGAATATCTCCGCTATCATTTTTTGCGGTGCTACCGGCATATACTGCAGGAGATGTGGCCTTAACACCTGTGAACGCTGTATATGTAGTTCCATCAGCCTTAAACTTATCTGCTGTAAGCACATCCTCAATCACAGAAGGCTTCGGTGTCTCACCCCCCCCCTTCTTAACCCACTTGTCAGCATGGATGGACTTGGAGACTTTGTAGAGTTTACCAGCTAAGTACTCATTTATGTTAGGAGCATTGCGGCTGATGGTCAAAGTCTGATTTGCGGTCTCTACCGTGAGGGTCATCTTGGTGTACATTGTCGGGAGGACATTGAACCAGAGCTGGAAGTCGGATGCTTTAGGGGCCTTCTCTGGGAAGGTAATTGTGATTTCCTTCAAATCTTCCGTCGGAGCAAATGCGAAGTTTGAGATATAGGCATATTGACTTGCGATGAAGCCATCTTCTACACTAAGAGTAGCCGAAACGAGATCTTCGTCAGCCGGGCCGCCGGTAAGGTGGAAATACACTACGGCTGTCTTTCGATCCATGTTGAAGACAATATCACTTTCATCGTCATCTTTTCCGGCAGCAGAATTCTTGGTGCTCTTATTGCCAATCATAACATCGTAGATGCTATTATATGAATTGCCATTCTGAGTTCTATTTGCTCCGAAATCAATATGACTGTCCTTGGAATCAGGAACTGGATAACATGCGGTATAATCCCAAGCACCTGTCTCATTTGGAAGTCCTATAGCCTCGAAAGATGTTCCCGTCCAAGTAGCGGTGATAATCTTATTATCCGCAGTTTCAGGACTAATATATTCCACGCTCAACACATCCCCATTCTCCCAGGCGGAGGTGAAGAGTGTTTCTTGTTCGTTCGGGGTGAGGGTGGCTTTGGTGGCGCCTTCGATTCCGGCGGTGGCACCGAAGTGTACGGTTACGAGATTGTCCTTAGGGGTTTCTACTGGGGCAACTTCTTTAGCGCAAGATGCTAATCCCAATGCGGCGACTGCGGCTGCAAAGAATAGTTTTGAGAATTGTTTCATAAGGCAATCTGTTTAAATCCATTCATCAGACTCTTCTACGACATCATTACCTGTGATGTTTGGAATGCCTTCACTCGCGAATCCGGCTTCGGTTTCTACGTAAACGACCTGGACTTCAGGGCGTTCGTAATTGTTGGTTGATTTTTTCATGATTGTTGTTAATTATTTTTGTTTATCAGTTTCCATTATTTCCGTATCTGTCAAGTTGTCAGATTAGTTACATCCTGCAAAGTTAGTCATTATATAGTATAAATAAAAAATTTTATTCGAAGATGAAGTCGTCGAAAATCAGGTCGTGGTGGTCGTTGTCCGGGTGGCCGCTGTCCGGGTCTATCTGGATGCGGATCTTGGCATTGACCTTGGCGCTTAAGTCGTAGGTGAAACTTTGCTTGGTCTCGCGGTCGCTGTAGCTCTTCAGGGCGATCTGCTGCGGATTTTTCCATTCGTCGGTGTCGAACTCGCAGTAGGAAATCGTTGCGGATACCCAGAACTCGGAGAACCAGTAGCTGAAGCTTACCTTCGAAAGATTCTCGATGAAGTATTCCATTTTCAGGTGGCCGAACTGTGACTGGCCGTAATAGTCCGGGTCTTCCTTGTAGATGCGCAGCTGGGCGCTCTGCTTCCCAGTAATAGGATTCTGCCAGGAGAATGATCCGAACCAGGTGCTCCACTGAAGGTTTTCGCGTCCTGCGGTCAGGCCGTATTTGTCGTATGACGGCTTGCCTGTCGTCGGGAATCCGTTCTCAAAGCCTTCTTTCAGAGGCAGATCCACACGCACGAGCGGTCCGTATTCCTTTTCAATGCCGGTCTGGAAGTCTTCCCCGATGAAGCCGCCACAGTAGCGGACTTTGATGCTGTTCATCTCCCATCTTTCGCTCTGTGTCGTGCCCATACAGTAGAAGCAGACTTCGTCGTATTCGCCTTCGACTGTGTAGGAGCCGCCTGCGTCAATGTTCTTCGTCTCTGACTTTTTCGCACGTCCGTCCACCGAGTGGGCGATTTTTGTCAATGTCGCAGATCCTACTGTTACGCTGAGCAGTTTCGCTCCGTTGTGGGCGCGGACGCGGATGTATCCTCCGTTCTTCGATGCTGAGGTGCTCTGATAGAAGCGGATGCCTGAGTAGTCGTCGAGCACGCGTGGCCAATCCGTTCCCTTGCCCTGAGCGCAGACGTAGTCGATATTGCCGAAGTCGTCAAGGTAGTCCTGAAGGGGATTGTAGAACTCGTGGTATTCTTCGTTGTGGATGAGGTCCGGATGCTGCGGGGTGGGTTTGGTCTCCACTTTTGTCGCTCCGGGGTTCAGAACTGTCACGTTTACGGTCTCTCCTGTCGAGCCTCCGCCGGGATTCTCGCTTCCTCCCGGGTTCTCTCCTTCGCCAGGTTTTCCGCCTTCTTCAGGTTTGTTCCCTTCTCCCGGTTTCTCTTCGCCGCCCGGATTTTCTTCTCCGGTTCCAGGTTTTCCCGGCTGTTCGGTTCCATTCCCTTCATCGGGTTTTACTGTCGTTTCCGGCGAGCAGGCCCCGGCAATGGCAATGAACGCTGCCAGAAAAAGTGTTGCTATATGTCTTGTATTCATATTGTTGAGGTGTTGCTTTCCGAACATTTATGTCACGCCAGTCGCGGCGTTCTGCAAAATGTCGGACAATTCCACGAATTTACGCATATTTATCGACAAATTGAAAAAACGAAACAAATTGAAAATTCTGGGAGTGAGGTATTGAAAATCTTGGGAATCTTGCATTGAAAATGTCCGGAATGTAAATTTCATTGAAAAAATTCGTATATTTGCCAAAATATATTTGTTAGAAATGCAGTTCGTAAATTCAGCAATTCCGGAGGGTCTCACCTTCGATGATGTTCTACTCGTTCCTGCACGCTCCGAAGTCCTTCCGAGAGCTGTAGATGTTTCCACCAAATTCACAAGAGATATTTCTCTCTGCACTCCTATTGTTTCTTCTGCAATGGACACTGTTACTGAGGCTGATCTTGCTATCGCGATGGCTCGTGCCGGCGGTATCGGTGTGATTCACAAGAATATGACCATTGACCAGCAGTGCGAGCAGGTCCGCAGGGTCAAGAGAGCGGAGAACGGTATGATTTACGATCCGGTCACCATCAGTCCTGAGGCTACTGTTGGCGATGCATTGGCCCTTATGGCGAAGCATCATATCGGCGGCATTCCTGTAGTGGACTGCGCCGGCAGGCTCATCGGCATTGTCACGAACAGGGACCTGCGTTTCCAGGACAATAAGAAGATTCCGGTTTCGGACGTGATGACGAAGGATAATCTGATCACGGCGAAGAAGGGAATCAGTCTTCAGGATGCCACCGGCATTCTCCGCAGCAGCAAGGTGGAGAAACTTCCGGTCGTGGACGAGGACAACAAACTTGTAGGTCTCATCACCTATAAGGACCTTATGAAGATAAAGGACAATCCTATCGCTTCCAAGGATTCGAAGGGACGTCTTCTCGTGGCTGCTGCAGTCGGCGTGAAGTCTGACACTCTCGACAGGATTGAGATGCTCGTGAGCGCAGGTGCTGACGCGGTCGTCATTGACACTGCTCATGGCCACTCCGTGGGTGTGCTCGAGGTGATTTCCAAGGCTTGCGAGGCGTTCAAGAACAGAGATATACAGATTGTTGCGGGCAATGTTGCCACGGGTGAGGGTGCCAAGGCATTGGCAGATGCAGGTGTGAGTGCGGTGAAGGTCGGTATCGGACCTGGTTCCATCTGTACGACACGTATCATCGCCGGTGTCGGAATGCCTCAGCTGACGGCTGTGATGCTTGCTTCCAAGGCATTGGAGGGAACGGGCGTGCCTGTGATTGCTGACGGCGGTATCCGCTATTCGGGTGATATCGTGAAGGCATTGGCGGCAGGTGCAAGCACCATTATGGCAGGTTCATTGTTTGCCGGAACTGAGGAGTCTCCTGGTGAGACCATCATCCTGAACGGAAGGAAGTTCAAGGCGTACAGGGGAATGGGTTCGCTCGAGGCTATGGAGCATGGTTCCAAGGACAGGTATTTCCAGGATATGGAAGAGGATGTAAAGAAGCTTGTTCCGGAAGGAATCGTGGCTCAGGTGCCGTTCAAGGGTACTGTGGCTGAGGTTGTTTACCAGCTTGTGGGCGGTCTGCGTGCAGGTATGGGCTATGTGGGAGCGAAGGATATCGCTTCTCTGCGCGGCGCCCAGTTCGTGCGTATCACCAATGCGGGCTACCTCGAGAGCCATCCGCATGATGTGACTATCACTAAGGAATCACCTAATTATTCGAGATAGATTTGAGTACTCGCAGAGTCCTGAATATTATAGGCGTATGCTTTTTCGTAATCGTCCTGCCGATGTTGAATTCGTGCAAGACGATTATGTCGTTTGTCCGTGACGGCAAGGTCGTGGCTGAGGTGGGGTCTGAAAAACTGTATGATACGGATTTGGCGACGTTCATTCCGGACGGCATTTCGGCTGAGGACAGCACGCGTCTGGCGCTCCAGTACATAAATTCCTGGGCTACCGATATGGTGTTCAATGATGTGGTGGACAGGGAGTTGTCCAAGTCGGAGAAGAATGTCACCAAGGAACTGGAGGACTATCGCCGTTCGCTGCTGAAGTACCGCTATGAGCAGAAGTACATAAACCAGAGGCTCGATACGGCTGTGACTGACGGGCAGATAGAGAAGTACTATGAGGACCATATTGAGAATTTCCGTCTGGCTCTGCCGATTGCCAAGGCGAAGTTCCTCTGCATCTCTGCCGATTCGCCGAACTTGAACATCATCAAGAAGAAGCTGCTTTCGTCTGATGTGGATGATATAATGGAAGGTGACAGCCTGACGTATTCATCTGCATTGAGGTATAACTTCTTCGGCGGAGGCTGGGTGAATATGGTGAGGCTGTCGCGGGAGTTCGGGACGGATTACGGGTCGTTGCTGGCGGTGATGAAGGACGGGATGGTGGAGATTCCGGACGGCAGCGGCAATCTGAACATTGCCTTTGTCAGCGAAATGATGAGGGCGGGGCAGACCGGACCGGTGGAATATTATAGGGAACAGATAAAAGATATTATCCTGAGTACCAGAAAACAGGCTTTGATTTCAGGTTTGGAACGGGACTTGTTAGAGAATGCGCGCGCTCAAGGCGCTTTCGTTATAAAATGATGATTTATTGATTATGAAGAATATACTGAAACTTGCAGCAGCTGTGGTTGCGGTGTTGGCTTCGGCGCAGATGCCACTCAATGCCCAGAAATATGGTAATGGGCTCATTGACAAGACAATAGCTGTCGTGGGCAATGAGATGATTTCATTGTCGGAACTGGAGCAGGAGATTCTGTATATGCGTATGCAGGGGATGTATTCCGACAGGAATATGCGTTGCGAGCAGCTGGAGCGTATGCTTGAGTCGAAGCTTTTCCTGATGCAGGCGCGTGTGGATTCTCTCACGGTGAACCAGGAGATGGTGTCAAGCACTCTGGCGCAGCGTATCGACCAGATGCGTACTCAGCTCGGGGGGGATGACAATGTGGAGAAGGCCTACGGCAAGCCGATGTATAAACTTCGTCAGGAATGGAAGCAGCAGCTTGAGGATATGTCGCTTACCCAGCAGATGCAGTCTCAGATTGCTTCGGCGGTGCCTGAGCTGACTCCGCACGATGTGAAGGAGTATGTTTCCAAGACTGATGCCGCGGACCTGCCTATGGTTCCGGTGAAGTATCAGCTGAGCCAGATCTGTATCTATCCGGACCGTGAAGCTGCGAATCTTGCGGTGAAGGAGAGGCTGCTGAGCATACGTGAGCGAATTATCAACGGTGAGAAATTCTCTACATTGGCCCGTATCTATTCTGAGGACCCGGGCAGCGCGAGGAAGGGCGGCGAACTGGGGCTTGCGTCGAAGTCGATTTTCTGGCCGGCATTTTCTGATGCGGCGATGTCGCTCAAGCCTGGTGTGATTTCCCAGATTGTGGAGACGCCGGACGGTTTCCATATTATCGAGGTGCTCGAGAAGAAGGGGGATATGTTCAATGCCCGCCATATTCTCATGAAGCCGGTCTATACGGATACTGACAGGCAGAAGGCGTTCAAGACGCTCGACTCGCTCAAGACTGAAATCCAGAACAAGGCTGTCACTTTCGAGCTTGCGGCGAAGTTCTATTCTCAGGACAATCAGACTCGTACCAATGGTGGCCAGATGGCTGACCCGAATACCGGTTCCGCGTATTTTGAGATCGACCAGCTGAAGCCTCAGGACTATGCTGCCATCAAGAATCTGAAGGAAGGGGAGATCTCCGAGCCTGTGGAATCGCTTGACAATGAGGGGCGTAGCGGTAATACTGTGTATAAGATAATCCGCGTGGACAAGATCATTCCGTCCCACACGGCTTCGTTCGAGAATGACTACAGCGAGCTGCTGGACGAGGCGAAGGTCAAGAAGCAGAATGAGGCTATCGACGAGTTCATTGACAGCAAGATAAAGACGACATATATCACTATCGACCCGCTGTTCAAGGACTGTAATTTCTCTCGCGAGGGCTGGAACAAGATAGTGGCTCAGTGCGCGTCTGAGGCTGCTGAAAAGTAAGATATTGAGTGTCAATGAATTTCCGTAAACTTTTCATATCTGTCGTTACGGTTCTCTCGACATTGACAAGTCTGTCTGCACAGGAAAATGGCAGTCAGAAGGACTCGCTCGTTCGTCTTCTGAGCGCGCAGTCCATGGAGCTTATCGAGAAGGACGGCGTCGATTACCGAAAAGTGACGGGCCCGGCGAGGTTTCTGCACAATGATACTTATCTCATCTGTGATACGGCGCTCTGGAATATGAGTTCCAATGAAATCTACGCCATCAGCAATGTGAAGATTCTCCAGGACCAGACGGTGCTGACGGGAGACAGGCTGACTTATTACATTGACAGGGATCTGGCTGAGTTCAGGGGTACATTGGTGCAGCTCGAGGACAAGGACCGGAATGTGCTGCGTACCGAGCATCTGGACTACAACACGAAGGACAGTGTGGCGGTTTTCTTCAACGGCGGTTCGATGAAGGATGCCGAGGGGCAGATAATCGAAAGCCGCACAGGTACTTACGATTCCAAGATAAGGACGTTCACGTTCAATGACCGGGTGAATATGTTCACGGATTCGGTGTTCGTGAAGTCCACTACCATCGTATATGATGCCAGGACCAATGTGGCGACGTTCGGGTTCGACACGGATACCTGGCAGGATGACAATATGCTTTCGGCCAATGGCGGCTGGTATGACCGCGCACGTGAGATTTTCCTGTTCCGGAACAATGTCCATGGCATGAGTGATACTCAGGAAGGCTGGGCGGACTCCTTATATTATTATAGGTCATCTAAGAATATCGAGCTGCTCGGCAATGCGCAGGTGACTGACACGACGCGTGATGTTTCGGCTCTGGCCGGGCGGATTTTCTATACGGATTCGTTGTCCGAGGTGAAGCTGACGAGGGACCCGGCGGTGATCGGGGTGATGAAAAATGCTGAGGACCAGCCTGATACGGTCTATTTCGGGGCTGATACCATTTTCGCCCGTACCTATATGATGTTTCAGGTCAATGAATCTGAGATAAAGAATTCCAAGTCCCGCATGGAGGATCTGGCGGTCGATGCTGTTCAGGCTTATCGTCAGAAGGCGGCCAAGGAAGCTGCTGATGCTGCGGCCAAGGCAATGGAGAATGACCCGAACCGTCCTAAGCCGAACAAGAAACAGACGGAGGAGACCGGTGCTGTGTCTGCTGCAGGAGGAGCTGCTGGGGCTTCTGAGACTTCTGAGAGTGACGCATCTGAGTCTTCGGATGTTTCTGAGTCGGCTGAGACTTCTGAGTCGGCTGAGACTTCCGGAAAGAATGGTGATGAGGCGACTGATGCAGCGGAGGTGGCCGAGGGCGCTCCGTCAGACTCATTGACAGCCAAGACATTGACCTCGGCTAAGGATTCGACCGCGATGACGTCTGGTGCACAGGCCTCTGAGGCTGATTCTGTCTCTCACGCGCTCGCATCGCTCGGCCCTGCTGCTGGTGCACTTTCGAAACCGGCCGGCAGGCTCGCTCATGCGTCTGATTCCCTTTCGCATGTTGCTGACACGCTCTCGCATTCGGCAGATTCGCACGCGAATGCAGCAGATTCATTGACAGTAGCCGCGGACTCGCTTTCCGCACCGAAGGACTCCACGAAACTGAATTTCATCACGGCCATCAAGAACGTGAAGATGTTCCGCAAAGATATACAACTCGCTTGTGACTCATTGGCTTACAATGATTTGGATTCATTGGTCCGAATGTATGAGAAGCCGTTTGTCTGGAATGAAGGCAACAGGCAGTACTCGGCCGACAGCATCTATGCGGTGATCAAGGACAGGGCCATGCAGAAGGCCAGCCTGATGTCCAACGCCTTCATCATCGTGAAAGAAGACTCGTTGTGCTTCGACCAGATCAGGGCCACGGAAATGCTCGCCTACTTCGACACTACCGGGGCATTGACACGATTCGATGCTCTCGGCGAGGCGAATGCCGTTTTCTATCTGCAGGAGGACAGCGTCTATGCGACCGTGAACAAGAGTGCGGCGAAAATGCTCTCCGCGCGGTTCCTGAACGGAGAACTGGACAAGGTCTATTACTTCGATGCCGCGAAAAACGATGGCTATCCGGTGGCTCAGATGACGCGTGATGAACGTGTGCTGAAGGGCTTTGACTGGCAGATAGATGCGTGCCCGCGTGGCAAACAGGACATTACCACGCTCTCTCTGCGTCCATCGGAGCGCAGTTCATATTCGGCCCGTCCGCGTGCAACTTTCGAATACACAGACAGATACTATCCTGGTTACATCCCGGGCATAATGAAGCAGATCCGCGAGGGCAAGGTGGCCAAGGCCAATGCAGAGGCTCGCAGGAAGGCTGCCGCACAGGCTAAGGCAGCTGCCGCAGATTCATTGACGGTAGCTGGCGATTCGATGTCCGTGGCGCAGGATTCATTGTCACTCTCTCCTGCGGACTCGCTCGGAACGTCCCTCCCGTCTGTTGCGGATTCGACAAAGGCCGCAACTGATTCTTTGTCAATGTCTTCTGATTCGTCTTCTGTCAATGCACCTGTGCTGGATCCGTCCGCGTTGAAGAAGGCGCAGCGTGATTCCATCCGTGCGGCGAAGATTGCCGCCCGTGAAGCCAAATGGGCAAGGCTCGACAGTCTGGATGCAGCCAAAGCCAAGGCAGCCGCGGATAAGAAAGCTGCCAAACTTCGTGTGAAGAAGCTGAAACAGCTCAAGGCCCTGAAAGCCAGGGAGGAGAAGGAGAATGCCCGTCTCGAGAAATACAAGGCCGCATACCTGAAACAAAAGGAGCGCGACGACCTCAAAGCCGCCGCAAAGGCCGCCCGTGAGGCGGAGAAAGCAGCGCGTGAGGCCGATGACAACGCAGGTGCGCCAGAAAAAACAGAGCCGGCAGGTGGAGCGGAGAAAGGCACGACGTCAGAGGAGATAGTTCCCGCTCAGTAAGGCTGAGGTGCTGACTGAAAAGCATCCCAGCGGCGGAGTTATGGTACCAATGAGCATAATGCTAATACTGTAATGGTAGTTGTAATGCATTGATGAGTAGGGTGTTATGGGCATTTGGGCTAATGTGCAAAGATGCTCACTCCCCTAAAAAAATAGGGTGATGAGCATCTTTGCATTTCGCTTTTAGGATATGTAAGTGGTTGTACGTTAATTTATTACATCTAAGTTCGCCAACTTGCAGGTATGCTCATTGGTTCAGAAATTACCTATGGTGGCACGCTGTGGTCGTGTTGCTGCGTCTAATTTCCGTATCCCTATTCCGCGAACAGCCTGACGATGTTCAGGACTACTTCGGAGGCCTTCTCGATGTTCTCGAGAGGTCCGATGTCAAATCGTTTGTTCTCAGCGCAGTAAGTCCGCCCTTGCCGCCACAGAGGTAAGTTAGCCCGGTCTTTCCGCGATGATTCAAGTCACTCAGCAGCAGAGGCTCACCTATTACGAACAGCATTACTGATGCGGTGTCTCCTACATCGAGATGCGACTAGACGGATTCGGTCACTTCAAAACGGCAGCCTCCCAGATGCTTGAAACTCACCCGTCTGTTCGGTGCCCACTCTACGGACACGGTGTCTCCCTCAGCAAGTTCAGAGGCATTGACAACTCCTTTCGTGACGATGTTCGAATTCTGCTCCGACGAAATTTTCCGTTCCGCCAGATAATTGTCCCAACTCTTGAATCCTGCAAATCTGGACAGGATCTCAAGTGTCGAATAGCGGATTTGCTTCACCCCATCCAGGTAGCCCCAGGTCCTTTTCAATGTCGTGGGGCTGATGTATTCCCGAATCCGTTCCCATATCGCGCCGCTCAGAAAATCGAAGTCTGCCGGCGTGTGCATAACCCGTTCCACAGATTCTTCAATCTTCTTTTTCAGTTCAATGATTTCTGCAGATTCGTTGTTCATAGTGTCGTCTCCAAATTGATCCGATGTAAAATTATTCCCATTCTCCCATATTTCCAAATCAAGGACTAACAAGGACTAAAAAATGCTTTCATGAAAATGGACTAATTCGGAACTTTGCAACAGCATTGACGGGAAAACAATTGACTCCGGACAATGCTGACTGAAATTCATTGACACATTGATTGAATTGTTGAAACTATTTTATATATTTGTGGCATCTCCCTCCCCACAGGGAGTGCAAATAAAGACATAGAGCGTTTCAACGTTTCCGCCTTCTTATCAAACTTAGACACTTTGATCCTTATCGGCGGGCAGTGACAACGCTTGTGTCCCGTATCGTGTTAGAATATAGTCTATACCCGATATCTGGACATGAGCATTGTTGCTTGTTCATAAGGAAGGTAGTCTAAGACCTGATAAGAGGACAAGAACAATAATGTTCGTGTCCTTTTTTGCGTATAATAACAACTAATAAAAACACTCTCTATTATGGGATTAGGTAACCTGTTGCAGAAAATAGGTGATAATTTCAAGGCAGCGGACTTTGAAATTAAGCCTCAGACAAAAATCAAAACACTTTGTAAGAATTTCAAAGCGAACTTCGGTCTTTCACTTCGTGTCTATAAAGGACAGTTGATTGCTGATGAAGAACTGACCCTTGCTCAACTCAATAAAGTGTCGACTAAAACTGACTTGAAAACTAAGGCTGGTGCTCTTAAGATTAAAGCCAGCATGAAAGTCGGGGATGCAGAAAAAACATTCAAGGATCATTTTGGGGTCAATGTTCAGATTGCGGATTTCGACAATAAGAAACTATGTGACAACAGCCTGACTATCGGTGAGGCTGCAAGACAGAAATAATTATACATTATAAATTATGGCAAAGAAATCAGCAATTTATGGTGAGTACGTTGTCTCAGTGAAAGACGATGGCGCAATCGAGGTGTTCCGTAATTATGACAATGTGAAAGGCTCGTTACGCGAGATAGCAGAGTCTAAGGGATTTGAGTATGATCCGTCATGGAATACTCAGCAGTTTGGAGCCAGGTTGATTAAAGAATTTGGTGAAGGCAGTGAAGCTCACGTGGATAATTATGTGATTGTCAAAAAAGACAATGGCCACATTGATACTTATCGCACATATGAGAATACTAAAGAAGCATTGAGGAGCATATCCTCTGCAACTGGTTTTGAATTCGATTCTAACTGGACTACTAGGCAAATGGGAAGTAAACTGATTGATTTCCTTAATAATCTTAATAATAAATAGCTAAATATGGATGTAAAAGTTAAAGTTTACGGCAAAGCTCAGAATAGGACGGCGCTCGGAATCATGCATGCTTATATGACCTTGCATCCGGAAACTACATTAGATGACCTTAAGAAAGCTTTTCCTGATTCTCTCAATCCTGATTCGGGAGTGAAACACAATTTCAAGACATTGAGCGAGATTCAGGCACAGATGGACCATATTAACTGGAACGGTTATTTCGCCGATGAGGATTGCCTTTTGACAATGGCGGATGGACTTAAGGTTGCTGTTGTCTCTATGTGGACTAAACCAAGTTATGAAAGACTTGTCAAGCACGCAGTTAAGTATGGTATTGTTGTCTCCAAGATGGAGAATGTTGAGAAAGGGTTCGGAAAGAAGGGTGGATATTATTTGGAATTCATCCAACCGGAGACTCCTGTGAAAGTGAGTGCGCCAAAGACTAAGAAAAAGAATATCTGGCCGCTGTTGGCACTTATCGCTTGTGTTGTATTGCTTCTTCTCTTCCTTTTGATGAAATGGAACAAGAAACCGGAAGTCGTGACTGTGATTCAAAAAGATACTGTTACGGTAGTAAGGGTAGATACTGTTTATATACAGCAGGTTGAGGAAATCGCTAAGAACTTCAATGCGGCTCAGTTTAAGGCGGATTCGTATGAACTTAACGACAAAGCAAAGTTTGCACTGCATGACTTAGCTAATGTGCTGATTAAGAATCCGCAGTTGAAACTCCTTATTAAGGGACATACATCGGACGAAGGTAATGCGGAGCACAATCAGGAACTTTCTGAAAAGCGTGCGAAAGCTGCTGTTGATTTCCTTATTTCTCAGGGAGTTGACGGCTCCAGACTTTCATATGAGGGTAAGGGTAGCAGTGAGCCGGTAGATCCTAATGATAGAGAAGCAAATCGTAGAACAGAATTTATTATTGTTGAATAACTTAAATTTTAAAATCATGGCAGAATTGAGAATCGATGGCCGCATGAAGGTCAAGACCCTTAAGGCTAATTTCAAAAAGAATTTCGGAAGCTCATTGCGTGTTTACAAGAGCGTGACTTGCAGAGGTGCTATGGCTGATGACGAGGCTACACTTGGAAGCCTTCGCTCTGAAGGCGCTAAAGGTGGAGAATTAGTAGTCGGTGGAAACAAGACTGTAGGAAAATTTGAGACTGAGTTTGCTGCGGCTTGGGGTATTGGTGTTCAAGTATCTAATTCCAGCGATACAAAACTTGCAGACGACAAGGTTACACTTGTAGCAGCAGGAAAATAATTGCTAACCTGTTAATGCCGGAGGTCTATTCTGGGCTTCCGGCTTAATTGTATGGCCGAAAAATAATCCTTAAAAAAACTGAACTATGCCTGTGACTAAAAAAACAACGACTAAAACCGCAGTGAAGAAAACATCGACTGCAAAGAAAACCGCCACATCCAAGACGGCTGCGAAAAAGACTACTACAGCAAAGAAAACCACTAAAACTGAAGCAAAGACTACTACGAAAACCGTGACGGAACTTTCTGTAAACGGAAATAAGAAAATTGCTACTCTTCAGAAAGAATTCAATAAGAGATTCCCGTATCTAAGGCTTGGTTTGTATTATAGTTATATGCGGAAAGAACCGGTTAAGACACAGTTGCCTGGAGATAAGACTCTTGCATCTGTCAGAAGAGCAGACTCTGGTGGAGATATCAGCATATCCGGCAATAAAAAGATAAAATCTGTAGAAAAGGAATTTGATACAGTGTTCGGGCTATATGCGCAGGTATGTTACACAGACGTAACTGGGCATCGATATTATACATCAGGTTCTCAGGACGAAAAGACGTTGTCTGCATTTAATGCTGAATGTGAAAAAAATGGTTGTAAGAAAGGCGAATACAGATAATATTAAACTGATATGAGTGTAGAATATTACAAAAAATTAATTATTGATCTTCGTGCAAGAATGGCGAAGGAAAAAGAGGCTAAAAAAAGTGATAATGAGCGCTATGCCAGTCTTGTAAAAAGCGCATCCTCACCATCGTCAAAAGCATCGTATCGTAAAACCAAGATAGATCGTGCTGCATCTCACGACAGGCAGATAGAATCGTATAAACGTCAAATAGATTCGGCGAAAGCGAGTCTTGCGAGAGAAAGAGCCAGAAAGTAATATATGAAAATTCCGGGTTTGTCATTCTCGTGGAAGCGCGCTTTAGGGATCACGGGATTGAAACAAAAAATTGTGCGAAAAACGGGAGTTCCGATGACCAAACAAGGTTTGGAAAGGAAAATTGGCGGATTTATAGTGAAGGCCATTACTGGTAAACTGAACAAGTAGTATGGGGCGGGAGGAAAAGATGCGTGAAAAGTGTAAAGCCTTTAAAAAAGACCTTGCTTGCGTTTTTGATGATAATCTGCATACGAAGAAATGGCACAATGTCGTTGACTGGGTGATAATTGCGCTGATTCTTATAAGTTCGCTGGAGATATTTCTGTCAACATTTGAGGGCGTTTCCGAACAATATGGTGGAGTCCTTAGATTTGTGGACGTGTTTACTACAGTTGTCTTTACAATTGAAGTTACTTTACGTATATGGGTGGCAGATGTTGTCAATCCGAAATATGCAGGATTCTGGGGGCGCGTGCGCTATTGCTGTAGCTTTTACGGGCTAATTGATTGCTTGTCGACATATCCGTTTTATTTAAGCTTCTGCATGAAGATACCGGTTGCGGCGCTTAAGATTCTTAGAATCGCAAGGCTTTTCCGCATATTCCGGTATATGAAATCTTTTCGGATTTTAGGCAAGGTCATAATAGCAAAAAAGCAAGAGCTTTCCATAAGCCTGATGTTTTTGTGCATACTGACGGTAATTCTTTCATTCCTTTTGTATTATGCGGAACATGATGCGCAGCCGGAGCTTTGTGAAAACGGGTGGCAAACTCTTGTCTGGGCATTCGCTAAGTATTTAGGCGATCCTGGCAAGATTGCGGATTTTCCATTGGCGACCGTTGGCGGTCAAGTCATTGCTTCGATAGTCGGATTACTGGGGATTGCCATATTTGCAGTGCCGGCAGGTCTCATTGGCTCGGGCTTTGTCGAAGTTCTTGAAGATGAGCGCTATAGCGAGGCGTTGGATCAGAATAAACTGAAATTGCATAATGCGTTTGAACGCGTTCTCGACCGCTATACGGGTTATCAGATTATGCCTCAGTTTCTTTCTCTTGTGGATGTTCAGGCCCGAATGAAAATGAAGGAAAACGATGTCTTTGAGGCTGTAGAGAGCAGTTCGGATTTCAGGTTTATCAATGTTGCAGCTACAGTGCCGGTGGATAGATTGCCACAGGATAAACTTGCGGTGGAGGCTTTCTATGTAAATACTAAATATGGATGCGTAATTGATAGGGGGTCATTAGTTACAATAGTGGCTCCTTCAAATGTGGCGGATCCTATAATAGGACATTTTGCATATTATCTTGCGAAGATCGGTGGATTTAATTATGTGGGACGTGAAATAGGACGGTCTCATCCATATTTCTCTTTTTATTCTAATTCGTCGAACCATATTCATCCGGACTATCCGCTCTTTTTGTCTGACATAGAAAGATTGTCCAGTCGAGAAGGTAGCTGGGTGATCGCAATGCTTGCAGCGAGTGGTGCAAATGAACCGGAATATCCCACGCAAGTTCATTTCGGATATGGTGGACCTAAAGGCGATGAAAGTTTTGATGCGCCGGATTTGCTTGTTCGAGACAAGGAGAAACTGAGACGGCTTCTTTCTGAAATCGAAGCCAATTTGAAAAACGAGTTTGGCGTCAGTTGTGACAGGCAGAGATACCACCAGTCGAACAGTTCGGGGCTTTTCATCAGAAAATTGAAGAATCGAGATAATGTCAATGGGCTTGTCTTGCGTATTGCATGGAGCCTGATTTGTCATGATCCACGCAGAATGGCGGTTTGCAAAACTATTGCGGATACAATTAAGGCTCACATTGAACCGGAAAAAGAAAACGAATCGCTTCCTGAACTAAAGATTAAAGGTTTGGGGGTAAGCGATTATAAGTTTTAATTGCTAATTATGTCTGCATTATTTAAAAAGCTGGCGGATGGGGCTCAGAAGGTGGTGGATGCTGCGCAAAAGGCATCCTCCGCTACAGGCCATGCGTTGTCAGAATTGTCAGCCGGACTTGAAAATAAGGTCAGCGACTTGAAGGAAGAACGAGGTTTGAAAGCCCAGGAGGAATGGCTCAGTTCTGTGCAATGCAATCTGTCAGAGCCTTATGGCTTGGTTATCAGTGATTTGAGACTGATTGTAGAGACGGTTGATTCTCCTGAGGCCGTGTCGATGTCCGTTGAGGGCATTGTGCGTTCTTTGGAACACGCGCTTGAAATGGCGGAAGATGAGAAAACCAAGCGCGATTTGAAGGAGATATTTGCGTCAATGATCAGAGTCCTTCTTATGTTCCTTGAGGCTAAAATCAGTTATGCCGAAGATCGGAATTCAGAGAACTGTAATTGTCTGTTGTCTAGGGCAGGAGAGGAATTGTCTTTATTGCTGCGAATCGTTGTACGGAATCTTCCATCGGAATTATCTGCCAATGTGGATCTCAGGAATCCTTTATCTCAAAAGGCAGAACAGTCAACATTCTTCAAGAAGGCGACTCCTTGGGCTAAGGATGGCAAGTTGAAGGCCAAAAAACACGAAGAGTACCTGAATATGCTTAAAGATACGTTCCGTACTTTATCTGCTTATTCGCATGTCATTGGCCCGTCGGTCCCATTGAATCGTATCCTTTCTCATAACAGAAAGATTCTTGTGGATGATTTGAAAAATAAAATCTTCTCGGCTGTGAGAAATTCGCGCAAAGCAATGATTGCAGACAAGTCGATTAAGGTTTTAGGTCAATCCATAAAGTCCCAATCGTTAGTAATTCTGATTACAAATCCTTCCTCTTTTGCCATAAAGACTGCTTCTCAGGCGGTTTCCGGTTTAAGCGGGATCATTGCCGACAATGTTGGTGACAGTCTGTCGGACTATGATGCCTTTATTTCTGCAATGGAAGGGCTGAAAGAGAAAAGTAGTGTGCAAAAGCATGAGGTTCAGCTCGTTGAGTCAGAATTGAATGCGCTGCAAATGGAGCATTCCAAGTTGAGAGTGTTCCAGGTTTCGGCAAAGAAGGAATTGAAGGAGGCTATTGATGCCAAGATGAAGTCGCTTCAGGAAATCAAATTGAAGTTAGATGGTGTCGAGAAGAAGTTGAACGAGTTGAACAATATCTTCCCTGACGCAGAGATGAAGAAAATAGAGATTGCGGAGTATGATGAATCATTGAGTCGGATAGAGTCAATGTTTGAAAACAGATGAAAAATTATGGTTGAAGGTGTTCCACTATGGTTTGTGATTATTTTTGTAATAGGCCTGATTCTGTATTTGCTGAAGAATGTATTTAGCGGATTCTTGGGTGATGTGGCGTCTGTCCTGCGTGGCAAGATGTCGTTATCCGGATGTCTGATCAGTACCATAGTTTCGATATTGGCGGTTGTGCTAGTTGTCTGGTGTATTTTCTCCGAACTGTTATAGTGTCTGTCCAGTGATATTATGAGTGTGAAATTTTCAGAACAACCTGACTTTTGCCTAATCGTGGAAGATATTGATTTATAGAGAATTAGTAAATAATGTGAAAGCCAGGTTACCTGTTTTTTTCGGGTAACCTGGCTTTCTGGTTCTTGCTTAACTTATTGATTATCAGTGCGTTCTTCGAAATGCGCAAGTGCAGGTTGTTCCACATCATTCAGATAGCACGTGCGCGATGAACTTTCGGCAGAGTCATATCCATCGACCAAGCCGCCCAGTGCGGATCCGATGAGGTCAATGTTGAGCGCTGTTTCTATGCGTGATATCGTTTCCAATGTCATGTTAGAACTCCCTTTGAGCAGATTGGAGACATATTGTTGACTACATCCCATCCGCTGGGCAAGTATGGACTGAGTGACAGACTGCTTATCCATAGCCTGCATGGTTTTCATCGTTATGACTCTGGAATATTTCAGCCAGTTCTCATTCTTTCTTCTCCATTCAGCCGCTTCCCTCCACTTTGAAGGGGTTGCAGATTGGTGATCGTACAAAAATTCAGTTGCCTTGCTCATGGTTTATATAGTCATTTAATCCTTCTTTGTCAAAAACGCCATTTTCAATGAAATAATTTCTAACCATCTCCATTTTAGCCAGTTCCGCGAGAGTGTGTGTTCTTTCAGACATCGTAGCCGTCAGTTTTATTGCTCCTCCGGTTACTACGTAGATGCCGTCTTCAATTTTGATTGCATATATCCTTAACCAAGAGGAATGTTTGTGGACGCTTTTTCCTCTCGCTTTCTCTTTTCCTAATGTCATTTCTGAGAATCTATTGTTTTCAAGATGTCTGAAAAGTGTATTTAGGTTTGCGTCCGGACTTATGTCCAGCATCAGGCATTCCAAAGTGGATGCATCCTCTATTGTTTCCATTATGGCCTTATATACATCTGTGATGTGGAAGTAGTCGCTTAAATCCGAAAGATTATCTGTGAAGAATGACTTCAGCCACTGCATGTCATACCACCGGTCAAACAATTCATCGAAGCAGTTTTGTTCTTTTTCATCGTATCGTACTGCCCAGAGCCTTCCGTCATCCAATATTTTATCAAAAGTCATTTTGTAGTTCTTTTTCACAAAGATAGATACAATATTTACATTGTACAATATATAAGATGTTTTTCTTGTGTTTGACTATTATTTGTCAGATGCGCCTTCAATATCATTTACATTGTCAAAAAGAAATAAAATCTATGAGTCAGCTCTTTTGTTTCCTTTCTTCTTGAATATGCTGAAATAAGCAAAGAGTTATACCCGATATGCGCGAGTGTTGTTCTATAGGAAAATGCTGCTAATAGTCACCCAGCGGCGGAATTATGGTACCAATGAGCATAATGCTAATGCTGTAATGGTAGTTGTAATGCATTGATGAGTAGGCGGTTATGAGCGTTTGAGCTAATGCGCAAAGATGCTCACTCCCCTAAAAAAATAGGGTGATGAGCATCTTTGCATTTTGCTTTTAGGGTATGTAAGTGGTTGTATGTTAATTTGTTACATCTGAATTTGCCAACTTGCAGGTATGCTCATTGGTTCAGTAATTACCTATGGTGGCACGCTGAGGTCGTGTTGCTGCGTCTAATGACTTTCCGTATCCCTATTCCGCGAACAGCTTGACGATGTTCAGGACTACTTCGGAGGCCTTCTCGATGTTCTCGAGAGGAGCGAACTCCATCTTGCCGTGGAAGTTCAGGCCGCCGGCGAAGATGTTCGGGCATGGGAGGCCTTTGAAGGAAAGGTTCGCTCCGTCAGTGCCGCCTCGGATAGGCTGAATCTTCGGCTTGATGCCTGCCATCTCCATGGCCTTGACAGCCTTTTCGACAATGAAATAGTATGGCTCCACCTGCTCACGCATGTTGTAGTACTGGTCCTTGACCTCTAAAGTGGCAGTTCCTTCACCGTATTTGACATTGATGAAATTGACACATTGACCTATAAGCTCCTTCTTTTCCTCGAACTTCTTGCGGTCGTGGTCGCGGATGATGTAGCTGAAATCAGCCTCCTCTACCGAGCCCTTGAAACTGATGATGTGGAAGAATCCGTCATAGCCCTCGGTGATCTCAGGACGTTGGCCGATAGGAAGCAAGTCATTGAACTCCATACCGATAAGGATGGCATTCTTCATCTTGTCCTTCGCGTAACCCGGGTGGACATTACGCCCCTGGATGTGGAGCTTGGCTGAAGCGGCATTGAAATTCTCGAACTCCAGCTCACCGATTTCGCCGCCGTCCATCGTGTAGGCATAGTCGGCACTGAAGCGCTTCACGTCGAACTTCACGACGCCGCGGCCGATTTCCTCATCCGGAGTGAAACCGATCTTGATGTCGCCATGCTTGAACTCAGGGTGCTCCATGATGTATTGCGCCGCGTTCATGATCTCCGCCACACCGGCCTTGTCGTCAGCTCCGAGCAGCGTGGTGCCGTCAGTGGTGATGATGGTCTGGCCCTTGTGAGCCAGCAGCTCAGGGAACTCGGACGGCCTCAGGAACAGGCCCGGCACACCTTTCAATGCGATGTCTCCACCGTCGTAGTCCTTGATGATCTGCGGCTTGACATCCTTTCCGGAAGCGTCCGGAGACGTATCCACATGCGCGATGAAGCCTATGGCAGGAACTTTCTTGTCAATGTTGGACGGGATGGAGCCCATGACGTAGCCGTACTCGTCCAGGGTAGCCTCCACGCCCATATCGTTCAGCTCCTTGCAGAGCAACTTCAGCAAATCCAGTTCCTTGGCAGCGCTTGGCTGTGACTCCGAATTTTCATCTGACTGAGTGTCGATGGCGACGTATCTCAGAAATCTGTCCAATATCTTTTCCATATCTCGTTATTGTAATTGTTTTTTCTCATTGACCTTCATCGCGACCCCGATAATGAACGCGATGATACCTATATAAGGAAGAAGCGCAACAGCTTCACCGTACTCTGCGTGCCACGAAGTCAGGAACAGATCCACATTCGCGAACTTGAGGATGGCGCTGACAACACCCATCAGGGCGCCGCCTGCAATAAATCCTGAAGCGATAAGCGTACCCTTTTCGTGTCTCTCTGCATTGACCTGGGCATCCTTGCTGCGGGAAGCTACGAACCACGAGATGGCGCCGCCGATGAGCAGAGGCAGGTTCAGGTCGATAGGAATGAACATTCCGAGTGCGAAAGCGAGAGCCGGTATCTTGCACATTGTCAGGACAATAGCGATGAGCGCACCGATTCCGTAGAGAATCCACGGAGCACCGCCGCCGTTCATCAGCGGTTGGATAACGGCTGCCATTGCATTGGCCTGAGGCGCGACGAGAGCATTGTCCCCGGTGAATCCGAAGGTCTTGTTCAGCACGAGCATCACTCCGCAGACAGTGGCAGCAGCGACAGCGACGCCCGCGAACTTCCAGATTTCCTGCTTCTTAGGCGTGGTGCCGAGCCAATATCCGATTTTCAGGTCGGTCACGAACGATCCCGCCACAGACAGCGCCGTGCACACGACTCCGCCGATCACCAGCGCCGCCGCCATACCGGCATTGCCCTTCAGCCCGACCGCCACGAGAATCAATGATGCTATGATCAATGTCATAAGTGTCATGCCGCTGACAGGGTTCGAGCCCACGATGGCGATAGCGTTGGCAGCCACGGTCGTGAACAGGAAGGAGATGATGCCCACGATCAGCACGCCGACCAATGCCTGCCAGATGTTTTCCACGACTCCGCCCAATGCGAAGAATGCGAAAATCGCCAGCAGGGCTATGACAATGCCGAAAACAATCGTCTTCATCGGCATGTCTTCGTCTGTGCGCTCGGTGGCTTCGGCTTTTGTGCCCGGCTTTTTCGTGAACTCGCTTGCGGCAAGTCCTACGGCCGATTTGATGACGCCGAAAGACTTGATGATTCCGATGATGCCGGCTGTGGCAATGCCGCCGATGCCGATGTGGCGCGCGTATTCCTTGAAGATCTGGTCAGCGGACATGTCTCCGATGGTCTGCGTGATGCCGCTGTTCATAAGGTCAATGACTTGGCCGCCCCAGATGAGATTCATCAGAGGGATGATCACCAGCCACACCAGGAAGCTGCCGCAGCAGATTATGAACGCGTATTTGAGACCGACAATGTAGCCGAGTCCGAGTACTGCAGCACCGGTGTTCAGCTTGAGTACGACTTTGGCTTTGTCTGCGATGTGTTGGCCGATGGTGGTGACTGTGGTGGATACCGTTTCGCTCCATGCGCCGAAAGTGGCGATGATGAAATCGTAGAGTCCGCCCACGAGACCGCTGAGTATCAATGTCTTGGCATTGTTTCCTCCGCCTTCGCCGCTAATCAGGACCTGTGTCGTG
>OHJN01000014.1_pt1:30000-108837 | contig 108837 bp, 92 predicted proteins | sample 1568531 | NCBI WGS metagenome assembly OHJN01 (sample SAMEA3879594, study PRJEB24766) | human gut metagenome | biome: human-associated habitat; feature: feces | place: USA | collected 1985/1987
CTTCCATAAGTTTGGTCGGGGCATTCCGAAGCGGCATCGGCACACTTTCAGCTTGAGTCTGAGACGCCACCTGCATAGCCTCGTTTATGGCAAGATAAGCAGAGTTGCTCTTCGGCGAAGAGGCCAAGTATATAGTCGTCTCCGCCAATGGAATCCGGCCTTCCGGCATACCGATAGAAGACACAGTCTGGAAACAGGCATTGGCCAGAAGAAGAGCATTGGGATTCGCCAGTCCGATATCCTCAGAAGCAGAGATGCACAGGCGCCTTGCGATGAATTTCGGGTCTTCGCCACCGTCAAGCATCCTCGCCAGATAATATATGGCAGCATTCGGATCCGAACCTCTGATACTTTTTATAAACGCGGAAATTATGTCATAATGCATATCGCCGCCCTTGTCATAACGCGAAGCATTGGTCTGAAGACAGGACTCCACAGTCTTGTTGTCAATTACGATATGCTCGGCACCAGCAAACGAATCCACCACTATCTCCAACAGATTCAACAACTTACGCGCGTCACCGCCGGAATAGCGGAAAAGCGCCTCAGCTTCATTGACCTTGATATCCTTATGCTTTAGAATCTCGTCTTCAGTCAGCGCCCTGTCGAGCAGATGCTGAAGGTCATCCTTTTCCAATGACTTGAGCACCAGCACCTGACACCTCGAAAGCAGAGGATTGATAACCTCGAAAGACGGATTTTCCGTAGTCGCGCCTATCAGGACTACCGTACCGTCCTCCACTGCTCCCAGAAGAGCATCCTGCTGAGCCTTGTTGAAACGGTGAATCTCGTCAATGAAAAGAATCGGAGCACCTTTTCCCGAACCGAACATCGAAGACTTGTCGGCCTTGGCCTTGTCGATGACTTCGCGCACATCCTTGACACCGGAACTGACGGCGGACAATGTGTAGAATTCCCGGTCCAATGAATTGGCCACGATCCTGGCCAATGATGTTTTTCCCACCCCCGGAGGTCCCCACAATATGAATGAGGACAAATTGCCGCCGGCTATCATATTCCGCAACACGCAACCATCTCCTACAAGGTGTTTTTGCCCTACATATTCGTCCAGATTACGCGGTCTCATCCTTTCCGGAAGGGGAGGAAGCAGTCGATTCATCTTTTCAGTATCCATATCGTGAAATTATATATAAACCTTTGTAAATCAATAATTATAACAAATATGTTAATCAGTATAACATTTTTGTTATACGCATTTTTCAGCATTCTTGAGGCAAAATCAGGCAACATTTCCTGTCCTGACAGCCCTGAAACTGCAAAAATAATGAATGGCTGGCGAAAAGGAAAGAGGAATCTTTTTTTCCTCACGAACAATACACGAACAATATCGGAATTGTACCATGATTGTAACATAATTTCGGTTGAAAGTTACTACATTTGTACTTGGAAAATAATATGGAAATGTTTGAGAAAAAGACAAAGATCATCTGCACTATTGCAGACAACAGATGTGATGAAGGATTTATCAGGCAGTTATACGAGAACGGAATGAACGTTGTACGTATCAACTCCGCACATGCATCACTTGAGGGTGCACAGATGGTAGTGGACAATGTACGCAAAGTATCAGACCGTATCGCCATACTCATTGACACGAAAGGACCTGAGGTCAGACTTACCCAGATGGCAGATGCCGTGGGGTTCGTAGCACATACGGATGAAATCATAGAAATCATTGACAATCCTGCGGAAGCATGCCGCAAGGGGAGACTCTACACTACATATCCGCACATGGCCGAAGATGTTCCTGTAGGTTCCGACATTCTGATTGACGACGGCTCCGTGGATTTGTCTGTTATCGGCAAAGAAGAGGGCAAGCTTATATGCAAAGTGATGAACGAGGGTGTAATCAAAGGACACAAGAGTGTCAATGTCCCGAATGTCCATATAAATCTGCCTGCCGTTACGGAAAAGGACAAGAAATTCATTCATTGGGCAATCAAGGCCAATATTGACTTCATTGCACATTCTTTCGTGCGCAGCGCCAAGGACCTCCAGGAAATCCAGGAGATTCTGGATGCCGAGAACAGCCATCTGAAGATAATTTCCAAGATAGAGAACCAGCAGGGAGTGGACAACCTCGACGACATTCTCACATACTGCTATGGCGTAATGGTCGCGCGCGGAGACTTGGGAGTAGAGATTCCTGCAGAGCGTATTCCACTGGTACAGAGAGATATAGTCAAAGCCTGCCGGGCAAGAAAGAAGCCGGTGATCATCGCCACCCAGATGCTCCAGAGCATGATTGAGAACCCGAGGCCGACAAGAGCAGAGGTGACGGACGTGGCCAATGCCATTTTCCAGAGCGCTGATGCGATTATGCTGAGCGGTGAGAGCGCATACGGAGAATATCCGGTAGAAGCTGTCAAGACAATGACCAAGATAGCGCAGCAGACCGAACAGACTCTCGACGTTAACCTGGACCTTGATTTGAGGAAGGTAGTGAAACCGGTCGCCGTGGTACTTGCAAGATCATTGGTTGCGGCAACCCAGGAGCTTCCTGTCAAGGCTCTTGTCTTCGATACATATACAGGAAGAGTAGGACGCTATATCTCCACATTCAGACCTGAAGTTCCGGTTTATGCAATGTGTTATAACGATTACACTATGAGAGAGTTATCGCTCGTGTTCGGAATCAAGGCATACCCATTCCACAAGGTAAGGGACAAGGAGGAATTCGCAGCCGAGTCCATCAAGATCCTGTGCGATGAAGGCAAACTCCAGAAGGGTGACCTTGTAGGCTTTATCGGAGGAGTTTTCGGTGCTCAAGTAGGCGCCACATACATGGAATTGAAATACATTTAGCACGCATTGAAACAATCCCTGACAATATTCATGGCCTGCGTGAGTCTTCTGATATGTTCAAAAGGCTCTGCGCAGGTAGTGGACATCGGTTTGCTGTCGTCTCCGAAAAGCGTCGGCTTCAGTTTCCGCCACTTGTCAAGGAACCAGAATCTTTCAGTCGCCAGACTCTCGGCAGACATTCTTGATGTACTTTCGCACAAGCATGACAATGCCGGTATAAAATGCGATTATGCAATGCTGATGCCGCTGACGGCAGGACGCATCGGCGAGGACACGCAGTTCAGCGTTATGGCCGGCCCCGGAGCATCTGTGGGCTATGTAGCTGACCACAGGACATCCAAAGGCCACATGTGTGGACTGCTAGGGGCTGTCTGCATCGATTTCGCGTTTAAAGTACCGGTTCATATTTCATTGAGTGCCAATGCTATACTGGGATGCCACATAACGAAAGACGGGAAAACGCTCGAATTCTACAAGAACGGCATCTACAGAAGCTGGATTCCGGAGATAACCATTTATTACAGATTCTGAATGAAGCAGTTACGACTCATACTGACATGTTTGGCATTGACTTTTCCGCTGCTGACAAAGGCAGGGGAGAGAGCGTCATTCAGATATGGTATGGAATGGGGTGTGAATTCGGCCATCCTCGTCGGCAGCCACAGTTCATACATCTCTGGAGAAGGGTATCTTGTGGATAGCAGAAGTTTGGATTTCAGGTCCCATATAAACGGTGAGGTGATGGGACTTATAGGATTGGAATACAAGCGTTTAGGATTATATATCCGAAGCGGGTACATGGGGCTTCAAAAAGGGGAGAGCGTCGTTCCTGTTCTCCTGAGGAGTTCTTTTGCGCTGTCCAGGTCCGGAGTCGAAAAACACGGTTCCATATATATTGAAGGCGGCTGTGGACTGCAAAAGTCCAAACCAGTATCAGCGGTAACCGGTACAGGATATGTTTACCGCCTGAGACTTTCCGAGAAATTGGCATTGGACCTGAACGGCGGACTTCGCATATCGTATTCGCATCCTGACGTTTACGACAAGTATGCCGAACGGAAAGTTCCTAAAGAATCACTCGGCCTGAGCAATAGCCTCAATATAGGCTTGGCCTTGACAATCGCGCTGGTTTTCTGACATGACAATGTGTTTTGGAGATGTTCCGTGCGCGACTGGAACGAAACTGAGATTTTTTACGGCTATATGTAGCCATAAAATATTATCTTTGTACTCCCATACGGGTTTGCCTGTGTGTTATACAATTTATATTATGTTAAGTTAGGTATGTTTTTACAGATCTTCTCCCTACTCGGTGCCATTGGATTGTTCCTCTACGGCCTCAATATGCTGAGCAACGGACTTCTAAAACTGTCCGGCGACAGACTCCAGAAATTTCTTCCTTGGATGAAAAAGAATCCTGTCAACAGTATTCTGTCCGGGTTTTGCATAACGACAATCGCCGAATCATCAAGCGCGGCAACCGTAATGGTAGTAAGTTTCGTCAATGCCGGCGTACTTGCACTGAGCCAGGCCATTCTCGTCATAATGGGAGCGAACATCGGTGCATCCTTCACCACTTGGATAATTGCTCTGTTGGGCTTTCTCATTGATATAAAATACGTTACATATCCACTTATTGCAGCCGGATTCATTCTGACAATGATGAAGGGACAGAAACGCAAGGTGTTCGGAGACGTTCTCCTGGGATTCGGTCTTCTTTTCCTCGGCGTATCCTTCATAATGTCCACTTTCCCAAGCATCGATCAGATGCAGGGACTCGCCTACCGCATTTCTGAGCTCCAGACCAACAATTTCCTCGGCGTTCCAATGTTTATGGCCATCGGATGTATCCTTGCATTCGGAATGCAATCAACTGGCGCTGTGACACTTACGATGGTCATGCTCAGCTGCGGATGGATCAATTTCGACCTTGCTGCAGCTATGGTGCTCGGTGAGAACATCGGAACCACAATCTCCGCAAACATGGCTGCCACAGATGCAAATATACAAGCAAAAAGAGCAGCATTGGTACATACCTTCTTCAATGTTTTCGGCGCCGTACTTGCACTTATCGCATTCAAACCGCTGATTGGCCTTGTCGGCTGCATAACGACAGCATTGGGAATTGCTCCCGGCATTTGGGCTGGAGTCTTCGGAATAGCGCTTTTCCATACGCTCTTCAACCTGTTCGACACCTGCATCCTCGCCTGGTTCACTAAATTCATCGAGAAACTTGTCACCAAATGCGTCCAGGAATCTGACAGCGAAACAAATGAATACAGCAATCTGATTTACATCACCTCTCGCAACTTCGGCACACCTGCCATAGCCATTTCACAGGCATTCAAAGAGGTCGTACACTTCGCTGAAATACTCAGAAACGGGTTTGACAATGTGAAAAATGCTGTTATGGAAAAAGATCCTGACAAATTCGAAGAATACCGAGTGAAACTCGTGCACCTGGAGGAACTGTCCGACAAACTCGAATATGAAATCGCAGGTTTCCTGAGCAATGTCTCCACAGGCAATCTCACAGAAGAAGAAGCAGAGCAGGTCAAAGTGCTCTACCGCGTCATTGGCGAGCTCGAAAGCCTCGGCGACAGTGGAGAAAACATAAGCAGGATATTGGAAAGAGAACGCGTGCATAACAGAAAATTTGATGACGACTCCATATCCAAGATACTCACATTGAGTTCTAAAGTCGAAAAAGGCTATGACGTAATGGTTGAGAATCTGAAAAACGCTACGACTCTGGAAGGAGTCAAAGACATTTCCAATGCCTATGCATCAGAAGATGACATCAACGAAACTCGCAACAAGCTGAGAGAAGAAGGCATTCTGCAGATAGAGCACCACACTGGAAACTATCAGTCTCTCAACTATTTCCTCGATATGATAGCAGAACTGGAGGCAATGGGAGACTTTATGATAAATGTATCACAAGCCATCGTAAGAAACGACAATTGAAATGGGACGTAAAAAACTCGACCTCATACTTGAAAATGTTAAGATAGAAGCTGTTGCGGCAGAAGGAAAATCACTTGCCCACGTGGATGGGACAGTGGTTTTCGTAGAATTCGCAGTTCCGGGAGACATTGTCAATGTCAAGGTAACAAAAAAGAAAAAGAACTATATGGAAGGTTTCATTCTCGAGATAGTGAAACCTTCCGAGGACAGGCTTCAGCCTTTCTGTGAGCACTTCGGAATATGCGGAGGATGCCGCTGGCAACCATTGCCTTACGATATGCAGCTGAAAGCCAAACAGCAGCAAGTCTGGGACCAGCTGGTCCGTATCGGACATCTGGAGATTCCTGAAATCTCCCCTATCCTGCCGTCAGACAAGACTAAATACTACAGGAACAAGCTCGAATTCACATTCTCCAACAAAAGGTGGGTCTACAACAATGAAGATCCGGACAGCCTTACTGACGAGGAGCGTCTTGGACTAGGCTTCCATGTAGGCAAATTCTTCGATAAAGTATTGGATATCAAGCATTGCAGCCTGCAACCGGAGCCTTCAAATGAGATCAGGCTTTTCATCAGGGAATACGCCGTCACTCATAACCTCGAGTTCTACAACATCCGGGAAAATACTGGTTTCCTGAGAAATATCATTGTCCGAAACAATCAAGTCGGCGACGTAATGCTCACAGTATGTTTCGCTTACGACGACCAGGACAAGATTGTCCCGATGCTCGATGCCATTGCCGCAGAATTTCCGCAAATCAAGTCGCTGCATTACGTGATAAACGAAAAGCTCAACGATTCGATTTCCGATCTGGACTGCATATTATATAAAGGAGAGGACGCCATCTGGGAGACCATGGGCAAATTGAAATTCAAGATTGGTCCCAAATCATTCTACCAGACGAACAGCGAACAAGCCTACAAACTGTATTCAGTAGCCAAGGAATTTGCAGCATTGACAGGAAATGAGGTCGTATATGACCTCTATACCGGCACCGGCACGATCGCCCAGTTCATTTCGGACAAAGCATCCAAAGTGATTGGTATCGAATATGTTAAAGAAGCAATCGAGGACGCGCGGATAAATGCGGAGGCTAACGGAATCACCAACTGCACATTCTTCGACGGCGACATGAAAGATATCCTGACAGCCGATTTCATAAAAGAGCACGGCAAGCCGGAAGTGATGATTATCGACCCGCCAAGAGCCGGAATGCATCCGGATGTAGTAAAAGTCATTATGGAGGCTGCTCCTGAACGCATCGTATATGTCAGCTGCAATCCAGCCTCACAGGCAAGGGATCTGGCAATGATGTCTCCTATGTACGAGATTACGGCTGTACAGCCGGTGGATATGTTCCCTCATACGATGCACGTAGAGAACGTATGCGCATTGAAACTAAAAGACAAAGAAGAATAATTTTAAGGTAACATGCTGATAGAGTGTTTATTGCTTATAGTCGGACTTGCACTTGTGGTTCTCGGTGCAGACTTTCTGGTAGATGGAGCATCATCCATTGCCAAGAAGTTTGGAGTCAGCGACTTCGTCATAGGACTTACGATAGTCGGAATGGGCACATCAGCACCTGAGATGGTAGTCAGTTTCATCGGTGCCCTTCAGGGAAACGGAGATATCGCAATCGGCAATGTAGTAGGCTCGAATATTTTCAATGTCTTCATGATATTGGGAGCAACAGCATTGATTTTGCCGATGGACATTACTCCGATGAACAGGAAAAAGGATATACCTCTGAACATAGCCATAACATTGATATTTATCGCTTTAGGAATGAGTCGTACCCTTTTCGGCATCGGAGATGACGTGCTGGGCAGACTGGATGGAGCAATTCTCCTCGTGCTGTTTGCCGCGTACATTTATATGTGCTTCCGTTTCGACACAGCAAATCAGACAGAAAGCAATGAAAATGAAAAGGTTATAAAACCGGCATTGGCAGCAGTGCTGATAGTTGCCGGACTTGCGGGACTTGTTTTCGGCGGCAGAATGTTTGTCAATTCAGCTACATCCATAGCCAAGATGCTCAATGTCAGCGACAAACTCATTGCCATCACGATTCTTGCCGGTGGCACGTCAATGCCTGAACTTGTGACCTGCATCGTAGCCGCATTCAAGAAAAAGGGACAGCTTGCTCTTGGCAACATTTTGGGCTCCAATGTGTTCAACATTCTCCTGATTCTTGGAGGCTCCGCATTGTTGCATCCGCTCTCCATGGCAGGCATGAGTTATGTGGACTTGGGCGCCCTGCTGCTCAGCTCACTTGTGATATGGGCAAGTATCCATACAAACAAGAAGAACCAGCTGGATCGGGCTGACGGCCTGCTCCTACTGATTTTAGAAGCTGCATACATGACATTCCTGATAATCAAGAAATAAATCTAAACCAATATGTTCAAGCCAATCGATTATAAGTTGATCAATGTATCAAACGGTCGAATTTTCGATGATGAGGGCTGGTCTCTTGCCGACCCGGAAGCAACTGCTCCTTCACTTGTAAGAGCTGTTTACAATAACACCAAATTCACCCCGAGAGATGACCTCAAAGGGCTTTACAGATACGCAGAATGGCTTCCAGTACGCAAGACGCTCAGACATTCGCACGCACCTGTAACGTATAAGAGCAAGGGTTTGGCCAATATGTTAGGCCTTGAGAATCTATACATTACATTCTCAGGTTATTGCCCTCGCCTCGGCGCCAGAATGGAAACCTGCTCGTTCAAAGAGACTGAGGCCTATTCCGTATGCGCAAGACTGCCGAAGAAGAACAAGAGAATCCTGGTTGTCCAGTCTGCCGGAAATACAGCAAGAGCATTTGCCAAAGTATGCTCTGACAACAACATTCCTATCGTCATCTGCATTCCTTATGACAATATAAGCGACCTCTGGTTCAGGAAGAAGCTTTCCTCTTGTGTTAAAATAGTCGCAACCCCGACAGGCACAGACTATTATGACGCCATCGCATTGGGAGACAAACTCTGCAAGGATCCGAGATATATGGCTGAAGGCGGTGCCAAGAACGTGGCCAGAAGAGACGGTATGGGAACCACAGTACTGTCAGCCGTGGAAGTGATTGGCCGTATTCCTGATGCATATTTCCAGGCTGTAGGTAGCGGCACGGGCGCTATTGCCGCTTGGGAAAACGCAGAGAGGCTCGCTGCCGACGGCAGATTCGGCAAGAACAATATGAGAGTCTATGCTAGCCAGAATGCTCCGTTCACTATCATGTATGACTCTTGGAAGAATCACAGCCGTGAACTCGTATCGATAACTCCTGAAGAGTCCAGGACTAAGGCGGAAGTCATTCTCGGAAAGGTTCTCTCCAACAGAAAACCTCCATACAGCATAGCAGGTGGCCTGTTCGATGTGCTTGAGAAATCGGGCGGCGATATGTTCAAGGTCACCAACGATGAGATTGTTTCATGGGTTGTACGTTATTACAGTGCTGAAGGATATGACATTTTCCCTGCCTCAGCATGTGCGGTGGCCAGTCTGAAACAGGCAATCGACTGCGGTACCGTGAAGAAGGATGAAACCATTATGCTCAATGTGACAGGGGGCGGTATGCTGAGCGCTACGAGAAAAGGGTTCATACTCAAAGAACCGGATCTGGTTCTGAGCCCGGAACTGCCTGCAGAAGAAATAATTGCAGCAATCGACAAATTGTTCTGATAGATGATTCTACAAATTCCGCAAATAACCGCGCAACTGGATACTGCAAAGTTCAATCCGGACTCCGCGAAAGTTGCATTGAGCAATATGGCTAAAGAACTGACCACCAACCCTGATCAGTTCTTCCAGAGCCTTATCCACGATGCCATCACATTCGGATTCAAGGTGATGGCCGCCATTGCAATATACGCAGTCGGTCTCTGGATCATAAAGCGGGTGAAGGTGCTGCTCCGAAGGATATTCGAACGCAAGCATACAGAAAAGACACTTGCATCGTTCGTCACCAGTCTTATCACCATCACATTGACAGTGCTGCTCGTCATCATCACGATAGGCACATTAGGAGTGAACACGACTTCCCTTGCGGCCCTGCTCGCTGCAGGCGGTATGGCGATAGGTATGGCGCTGAGCGGAACAGTGCAGAATTTCGCCGGAGGCATTATGATATTGATGTTCAAGCCGTTCAAGGCTGGAGACTATATCAATGCTTTAGGTTTCTCCGGTATTGTGACAGAAGTGAATATCTTCAGCACCAAGCTCAGGACATTCAACAATGAAACCGTCGTCCTGCCTAACGGTGCGCTTTCAAACGGAAACATAAAGAACTTCTTCGAGAGAAATGTGAACCGCTGCGAGTGGTTTGTTAATCTCGATTACAGCACGGACAATGCCAAGGCCAAGGAAGTCCTGATGAATATCCTGAAATCCGACAAGCGTATCCTTGACGGGACAACACCAGGCTCCGCTGCCCCTTTCGTAGCACTTAATTCGATGAAAGACAGCAGCATAGAATACGTAATGAAAGGATGGGTCAATGCTGAGGATTACTGGGATGTGATATATGACATAAACGAGGCCATATTCACGGAGATTCCCAAGAGCGGTCTAAGTTTCCCGTTCCCGCAGATGGATGTGCATATAAAAAATCAGTAGCCGGTTTCGACTACTGATTTTTTATATATGTTCCGCACATTCTGTTACTGCTGGGAAGCAGCGGCACGTTCCATCATAAGATTCTCGAGACTGACTACCGGATTTGCATATATCCTCAGGAATATGTCTCTCAAATCAGCTCTGCAAAGAGATTTCTCCACCTTATCGAGCTGATGCTCAACGTAATCTGTAAACTGAGACACATCTTCCGGAGTATATTTGTCACGGTATTTGAAAGTGTGGTTCACCATATCATAACCGATATAGTTGGTCTTCCACAACTTGTACCCCTCTATGATTCTGACATCAACTGCATGCCTGATCGCCTGATAACGGTCATTCTTGTTACAGCATGACGCAGCCTCGATCTCATCATGAGTGAGCGGCGAACCGATATTCAGATGGATATTGCCCTTCTGCTGCTCGATTCCGGTCATAATGCTTATGAGATCCTCACGTGAGCCCTTGACATATTTCTGTGTCCGTGAAATCAGGCGCTCACGAGCCTTGAGGATATCGCACGGCTCATATTCGTATGAAATACTGAGCGGAACAATGTTAAGTTCCTCAAAATTCGTAGTGAAATCAGCAGTACCGCTCATATCCAGCATCTTGAGCAGGCCCTGCTCAGTAGTGTCGATACCGTCCTTGGCCCTGCCTTCACGCTGGGCAATCCAGATGGAACTGCGGCCGGAGGTGATGCACTCTCTGATATATTTCGAAAGGACCTGTGACGAAAGATAGAGCTGTCTCGCATTGATTCCGCGAATGACCTTGATCATCCTGTTCGAGCGGATGAGGTATTCTATATACTTGTTGGTCAGCAGGTTGCTTCCCACTGCTATCTCTGTCATAGGAATCGCATTGCGGTAAAGCACCACCTGAGTTATCGCAGGGTCAAGAATAATGTCGCGGTGATTGGACATCGCCAGGAACTTGCCGTTGATTTTCTTGAGATTCCCGATGCCGTCATAGGAGAAATTGTGTGCAGTCGTGGACAGAACCCATTCTACAGCCTTGTTCATTACAAGAATCTGGAACTCGTCAATGCTCTTTACGCTCTTTAGTATTTTTCTGAGGAATTCAGGCTCTTTGTCCGGAAATATAGCTTTAGACACTTCCACAACAGCGGGATGATCTGCAAGTTTACCAAGCGCCTCTACCGCTTCCGCATCCGTATAAGGACTGATGTCGGTGAATTCATTCAATTCTTCACTCATAATCTTTAAAAATTGGTTTAGGATATCATACATTCGCGGATATCTCCACAAAATGCAGTATCAAGGGACAAAACTAATAAAAACCACGTGAATATGCAAAAAGTTCTATTCCAAAGGCTGCTCCAAAAGTAATATTATTGATTTCAAATAGGTGATTTTGTCGGCAGAATTGTTTTATATTTGTAAGAAATAATGCGACTGCATAGCACTGGACCAATGAAATTCAAGAACACTATCATGCGTATCGGACGCTCGATGAGCGCCATGGTAATGCCCAACATAGGAGCCTTCATAGCCTGGGGACTCATCACAGCCCTCTTTATCCCTGACGGATGGCTGCCCAACGACAACCTGGCAAAGCTCGTTTCACCTGCATTGACCTATCTCCTTCCGATTCTTATCGCCTATACGGCGGGCAAGAACATCGCTGGCGACAGAGGCGGAGTAACCGGGGCGATAGCGACAATCGGCGTAATCGCGGGCAGCGACATTCCGATGTTCATAGGCGCGATGATTATGGGGCCGGCTGGCGGTTTGGCCATAAAGGAGTTCGACAAGCTGACCAAAGGACGCGTCAGGAGCGGCTTCGAGATGCTGGTGAACAACTTTTCGGTCGGCATTATCGGTATGCTTCTCGCCATCGCCGGCTTCCTTGTAGTGGGTAATGCGATAAGTTCCCTCACAGGACTGGTCAGCCGCGCCGCAGAAGCATTGATCGCACATAAAATGCTGCCGCTGATATCATTAGTGGTAGAGCCAGCCAAGATCCTGTTTCTGAACAATGCCATAAATCACGGGATTTTCTCACCCATCGGAATCGAACAGGTACACGAAATCGGCCAATCGGTAATGTTCCTGATCGAAGCAAATCCCGGTGCGGGACTGGGTATGCTGCTTGCGTACTGGGCTGTCGGCAAAGGCAGTTCCAAGACATCTGCACCAGGAGCGGCCATCATACATTTCTTCGGAGGAATCCACGAAATCTATTTCCCGTATGTACTCGCAAACCCTCTGCTGCTCATATCAATGATTGCCGGCAGTTCCGCGAGCCTCCTGTTTTTCAGCATATTCGGCGGCGGACTGGTAGCACCGGCATCCCCCGGAAGCATAATTTCCGTGCTGGCGATGGCGCCTAAAGGCCAGACACTCATCGTATTGGCCGGAGTTCTGATTGCCGCTGGAGTCTCATTCGCCGTCTCGCTCCCACTCATAAAGGGACGCAAGGCCAATGCTGCTGACAATCAGGTCAATGCAGATGTAAGCATATCCAAATCCGGCACAAGACAGCGCATAAAGTTCGCCTGCGACGCAGGTATGGGCTCAAGCGCTCTCGGGGCTACAAGGTTCCGTAAAAGAGCCGCGTACGAAAACATTGACGCGGATATCAGCAACTGCGCCATCGAAGATATTCCTGCGGATACCGACATTGTGGTCTGCCAGAACCATTTGAAAGACAGGGCATTGGAAAAAGTGGAAAAGAACAGTGCAGAAGGCGGAAAAAAGACAGTCGTAATAGGAATCGAGAACTTCATGGATGATCCGGCACTGGACAGGCTACTGGAATCGCTTAAAGGCGGCAACCATGAAGTGCTTGCCAAAGACAACATCCTTACCGGGCTCAAGACCGAAAACAAAGATGACGCAATACTTCGCGCAGGGCATCTTCTCGAGCAGAAAGGATATGTCCAGAAAGGATATGCAGAAGCAATGCTGAAACGCGAAAACGAGTCCACGACCTATATGGGCATGGGAATTGCCATTCCTCACGGCACGGATGAGGCCAAAAAGGACATCATCCGTTCAGGAATCGTCATTCTTCAATATCCTGAAGGAGTGGATTTCGGGGATGAGAAAGCATATCTGATAGCAGGAATTGCAGGCAAAGGCGATGAACATATCGAGATTTTGGCATCGCTCGGCGAGACATTTGAAGACGAGGACAAACTTAAGACCCTGATGTCTGCAGAAGATCCGAATACAATTTATAACATATTGAACAACAATGAATAGCGTAAAAGTAACTGTAACTGCAGAGAACGGCATCCATGCACGTCCCGCAACTGAACTCATCAAACTCATCAAGGAGTCCGCTCCGACAAAAGTAACATTGAAGGCCAATGGAAAATCCACATCGGGAACGAGTATGATTTCGCTTCTTACTCTCGGCCTCAAGAAAGGAACGGAACTGGAGATCATTACTGAGGGCGCCAATGAATCTGCTGTGGCAGAACGCATTGCAACATTCGTACAGGAACTCAAGTAGCATGAAAATCCTTACATCACCGGCAAAGTCCAGAGGATTATGTGCAGGGAATGCATTCATTCTGCATAGATGCAAACTCGAGAGCACTGCAACAATGGATATCGACGAGAGCTTTGCAAGGCTTTCGGAAGAACTTCGGCATCTCGCTGAAAAAGACAGCATCTTCGAAGCACATGCGGAAATTGCAGAAGATCCGATGCTGCGGGAAGCCATTGACGCTGCCATAAGCGCAGGATTATCCGTCATGGAGGCGACAGACAAGGCATGCGGAGATATCTGTGCAATGTTCGACGAATTGGATGACGAATACCTGCAGGCGAGAAAAGATGATGTCAAGGATGTTGTCGCAAGACTTAAACGGATACTTGCAGGAGAAACGGAGAGGATGCTGCAACTTCCTGATTATGAACATATAATCTTAGTAGCAGAAGAATTCTACCCTTCAGATTTGGAAGCCCTGGACTTATCCCGTATAACGGGAATGGTGTCGGAAAAAGGCAGCACCACAAGCCACGTCTGCATTATCGCACAAACCAAAGGGATACCAGTCCTCACAGGCGTATGCAGCTGCACGACAGAAATTTCTGACGGAGAACGCACTATCATCGATGCTGAAAACAGTCAGGTAATCATCTCGCCTGACGATGCTGCCGAGACTGCATTCCAGACGAGAATGGAGGCAAAACTGACGGCAGAAAGCACTGTAAGCCAGATAAATAGAGAATATCCAGGAGTCAAGGTCTATGCCAATGCAGGCAGTATTGAAGATGTACGCAATGCCATTGGAAAAGGAGCTGAGGGCATTGGCCTGTTCCGCAGTGAATTCCTGTTCATGGAAAGCAAAGACGGATTTCCGGATGGGCAGACACAGTTCGACGCATACCGCGAGGCGGCTGAAATCTGTGCAGGCAAGACATTGACTATAAGGACATTGGACATCGGAGGAGACAAACACCTGCCGTACTTTCATATGGACCGCGAGGACAATCCGTTTCTCGGGCTGCGTGCTATAAGGCTGTGCCTGCACAAACCAGAGATTTTCAAGACTCAGCTGAGGGCAATCCTACGTGCATCCGCCTACGGAAATGTCCGCGTCATGTTCCCGATGCTCAGCACGTTAGAAGAATGGGGCGGGGCCATTTCGATACTGGAGGAATGTAAAAAGGAACTCACCGCCGAGAAAATCAAGTTCAATGCGGACATTCAGGCCGGAATGATGGTAGAAACGCCGGCAGCAGTGCTTATGGCCAAAGAATTCGCATCCAGGGCGGGATTCTTCAGCATCGGCACCAATGATTTGACGCAGTACATTATGGCATCTGACAGGGGAAACAGCGCAGTGTCCTATCTATATAGATATGACGATCCGGCTGTATTGTCCGCCATCAGCATTGTCTCAAAAGCTGCTGAAGAAGCCGGGATAGAAGCAGCCGTGTGCGGAGAAATGGCCTCAGACAAAAAATTTATGCCCACACTGTGCAGCATGGGCATCAAAGAACTCAGTCTGAACATTTCAGCATTATAAATCACTGAGCATTAACAGTTTCTGAACAGCAGCGAACTGTCCCCATAGCTCAGGAAGCGGAAATCGTGGGACAGCGCGTAATCGTAAATTGTACGCCAGTCTCCACCCACAAAAGCGGACACAAGCAGGATCAATGTACTCTCAGGCTGATGGAAATTCGTCACCAGGACATCCACAAGACGGAATTTGAATCCCGGGACAATGATGATGCGTGTCCCGACCTTGAGTTCTGTCAATGAATTGTCTTCCAAGTATTTGACAAGTGCCGCAATGGCTTCCCGAGTGGTCGGTTCATACTCGCGTGTGTAAGGAGCCCACTGCTCCACATCCTCAGGATGACCTTTTTCAATACAGCTCACGCCCACATAGTACAGGGATTCAAGAGTCCTTACAGAAGTGGTTCCGACAGCGATTATCTTTTTTCCGGATTCCAGAATGTCCTTAAGGAAGTCCAGGGACACGACAAACGGCTCGCGATGCATTGGATGTTTGGAAACTTCCGAATCCTTTACTGGGAGGAATGTACCGGCACCGACGTGCAGACACACGTTTTCCATGTCAATGCCTCTGGCCTTGATCTCCTCAAGGACTTTCTCCGTAAAGTGAAGACCTGCCGTAGGAGCTGCTACAGAGCCTCTTATCTTGGCATAAAGCGTCTGATAACGTTCCACGTCCAAAGCCTCGCTTTCACGGTTCAGATATGGTGGAATAGGGATTGTTCCGCAGATCTCAAGCACACGGGAGAACGGATGGCCGCCGTCCCAGCTGAAGCGCACAATGCCAGTTTCGCCTTCTCTTGAGACCAGTTCAGCACGCATGTTCAATGCCGTAACAGCCTCATCTTCCTGCGGGTTATAGAGCGAAAGTATATCTACTTTCCATTTCTTGGCATTGCCGATCACGCATTTCCAAGTGCAGGAGTCAGTTGCGGCAAATGACAGGTTGTATTCCTCTGGTTTTACCGGCTGCAAGCAGAAAATCTCGATTCTGGCACCGGTAGGGCGTACAAAATGCAGACGCGCAGGAACGACTTTAGTGTCGTTGAATACCATTATGGCATTGTCGGGAAGCAGACCGGGAATGTCACGGAAGACATATTCGGAGACTTTTCCGTTCTCGTATCTCAATAATTTGGAAGAATCACGCTCTGACAGGGGATATTTTGCAATCCTCTCATCTGGCAGCGGATAGTTATAATCTTCTATTCTCAGTTCAGGTATCATATTTAATGTATTTTCTTATGTATGATTGCAGACATTATGTCTTTCATCGTTTGCGGCTGCAAAATTACGCATAGATTAAGAATATCGGAAGAACTTTTGAAAATTCTGTGAATTTGACAATGTCACGGAGTTTACAATTTGTATCTATGTCTTGTTTACAAAGTTAACTTTAACCCCGTTACATTATTGTCACTTTCGTTAATTATTGTAAATTTAACATAAGTTAATAATATAATGCGTTAATATTTGTGAATATTAACCAATGTAATATAAGCGTTTTTTATAAAGTATTTTTAATGATGCTATATTATTGATATTCTGAGTTTTATATTAAGATACTTTAACTATTGATTTACTTATTTAGTGTAAATTCCTGCTCCGAGTGGCGTAAAATAGAGGTGCGGGGATTGTATTTAAATGTTTATCCGCTGAAACCTAAGCATTTACGTTTTATTATATCAAGTTGTTTTTAGTCTATCTTTATTGTGCATTTGTTTACAATTTACACCTGTGTACAGGATAACCAAATGTAAACACTTGTTTTTTACATTTATTCGTATTACTTTTGTAACCACAACGTTTAGAAATATGAACAGCAGATTAGAACAATTTCTTGCTGCGGAGAACATCTCCCAGTCTCAGTTTGCCGACACCATCAATGTGGCAAGAGCAAGTGTGTCCCATATATTGGCAGGAAGGAACAAACCCGGCTGGGATTTTCTGAACAGTATGATGGAGCACTACCCTAACCTTAACATTGAATGGCTAATGAACGGCAAAGGCAAGATGTACAAGACCATGATGGTCGAGAAGCCACAAACTGCCCCGACTCAGGAAGCGAATCCTGCTCCTGATCTGTTTTCACAGCCTGTAGTACAGGAAGTGCCTGTCCAGACGCCGCGAGAATCCAATATTGCACGTACATCTGCAGGGCGTGAAACGAATATTGAAGCCACGAAGGGTCAGGACTCCCCTGCCGGCCCTATTCAAGTAATTGATAATCAGCGCAAAATATCGAAAATTGTAGTGTTTTACGATGACAATACTTTCATTGAAATAAAGTAAAAGGACATATTTTTCAGTATGGATTGACAAGAAGGCAAGATTCTGAGTATCTTTGCAGTCGTAAAATTCATATCCAGTATGTACAAGTCCATCATCCGACCGATTCTATTCAAATTCAATCCTGAGACGGCTCATCAGTTCACATTGAACAGTCTCAAGGTATTGGGAAAGATTCCTTTCGTACGCAGCATCATCAGACTGATCTACAAACGGGAACACCCTGCATTGGCCAAGGAAGTCTTCGGCATCAAGTTTCCGAATCCAGTAGGACTTGCAGGCGGTCTGGACAAGAACGGCGAATGTTATAACGAGTTGTCTGACTTTGGTTTCGGTTTCGTCGAAATAGGCTCATTGACAGTAAAGCCGCAGCCGGGAAACCCTAAGCCACGGCTGTTCCGGGTTATCAAGGACAGGGCCATCATCAATCGTATGGGCATCAACAACAAGGGCATTGCCAATGCGATAGCAAACCTTAACAAGGAGCATCCGGAGGTGATAATCGCGGGTAACATTGCACCGAATTCAGCATCTCAGGGAGAGCAGGTTGCAGAAGATTACAAAGCTGCTTTTTCCCTTCTGTACGACTTCGTGGATATGTTTGTGGTCAATATCTCCTGCCCTAATGTAGTAGGCCTTACAAGCCTCCAGGACACATCCGCCCTGTCCGACTTCATGGACAACATCCTGAACATGAGGACAGGACTTGACGTGTATAAGCCTATTTTGCTGAAATTGTCTCCGGATCTAACTCATACTCAGATAGATGAGATTCTGGATTATGCCATGCTTTCGGGCATTGACGGTATAGTTGCAGGCAATACCACGAGGAAGCGCGACGGCCTTACGATTCCACAAGAGAAGATAGACGAAATCGGCAACGGAGGCATGTCCGGCGCCCCGATTTACGAAAGAAACCTCGAAATGGTCAGATATATATCGACCAAAACAGGAGGAAAATTGCCTGTAATCGGTGTGGGCGGCATCATGTCACCTGAACAGGCTCAGGAAATGCTTGATGCAGGAGCTTCACTGGTGGAGATCTACAGCGGCTTCATCTATGAGGGGCCGGCACTGGTTGAGAGAATACTTAAGAAATTGGATTCCAATAATTTGTAAAGCTATGACAGAGGCAAGTATCTGCACAATCGGGGACGAGATTCTGATCGGCCAGATTGTGGACACGAATTCAAGCGGAATAGCTGTGGCGCTTAATGCTATAGGATTGAAAGTCACACAGATGAGATCAATAGGTGATGTTCACGACGTGATCGTTTCTGCACTTGACGAAGAACTCAGGACTCATGAAGTGGTGATATGCACAGGCGGACTGGGACCTACCAAAGATGATATCACAAAAGCTGCACTGGCAGAACTTTCCGGCAGCGGGAGCTATGTCATAAACGAGGCTCAGTCATTGATTATGAGGGACATACTTCATTCCCGCGGTCTCGACATACTGGATACGAACGTGGCTCAGGCAAGCGTCCCGGACAAATGTGAAGTTATCCCCAACCGCTACGGAACGGCTCCTATTATGGTATTCCGTTTCCCTGAGTCGAGATATGGCCATCCGGCAGTACTGTATTCGATGCCAGGTGTTCCGTTCGAGACAATGAATATGCTTCCCGATGTCATAAACGATATCCGTGCGCATTTCGGTCTGACTGCCATATATCACAGAAGCATAATGACTTACTCCTTGGCGGAGTCAGCCCTTGCAAAGAAAATCGAGGCGTGGGAAGACTCACTGCCTTCTGACATGCATCTCGCTTACCTTCCTAATCCCCTCACAGGCGTCAGATTAAGGCTCTCCATCTATGGTGGAGACAAGAATGAGGAAGAAGCCCGCATTTCCGAGCGTTTTGAGGCATTGAAATCGATTCTTGGGGATGTTATCTACTCCGACTGCGATGATACGCTTGAACACGCCCTGGGTGAGATTCTGAAAACAAATCACAAGACATTGAGCGCGGCAGAATCCTGCACAGGCGGAGAGATCTCGCATCTGATTACTACAGTTCCGGGCTCTTCTGAATATTATCTGGGTTCAGTGACTTCATACGCCATCCCGGTAAAGGAAAAAGTGCTGGGCGTTCCGGCGGAGATTATTGAAAGGCATGGCGTGGTAAGCAGCGAGGTGGCAGCTGCCATGGCTGACGGAGTACGCAAACTTCTCGGCTCTGACTATGCTGTTTCCACCACAGGTCTTGCCGGTCCTGGAGGAGGTGACGGTGTAAACCCTGACGGCACGGTCTGGGTAGGTGTAAGCACTGCTTCCGGAGTTACAAAAACGAAAAAATTCAATTACAAAAATGACCGTAAGCGGAACATCGAGCGTTTTGCCGCGTCAGCATTGTATTTTCTGTTAACTGTTGTAAAGGCAGACCTATCTATTTAATAATCAATGAATATAACAACTTTGTTTTAGATGAAAACATTTTTGTTACATTCATTTTTGTTAATAAATTGCTGGTATTTAGCCCTCAGATACGGATTTCACGTCCCTCATGACACGCAAGAAATTGGCTCCGGCAACCTTTTCGATGTCAGTTTCAGAGTAGCCCCGTTTTCTCATTTCGTCGAAGATTACCGGCATCTTGGAGACGTCTTCCAACCCTTCCGGAGTCACATTGATTCCGTCAAAATCGGAGCCGATTCCGACATGGTCAATTCCGGCTACACTTACCGCATGGTCGATATGATCGACAACCGTCTTGTATGACGGGCGCTTCAGCATTGACAATTTCTTCTGGACTTCCACCCAGGCACGATATTTTTCAGGTGATGCCGGATCCTGTATGAACTGCGCTTCCACAGCGTCGGCTATCGGGTCCAATCCGGATTTCTCCAGTTCAATGCCGAAATCATCAGACAAGAACAACGGATAGAAGTTTATCTGTATGACGCCATCAACCGCTGCAATCGCCTTCAGCATTTCGTCGGACATATTTCTACGGTGACTTGCCAATGCCCTGCAGCATGAATGAGTCGAAACGACAGGTGCCTTGGAACAGCGCACACAATCGAAGAACGTGGAATCAGAGGCATGTGCCAGATCTATAATCATTCCGAGCCGGTTCATTTCAGCCACGACCTTTCTTCCGAACGGACTCAGACCGCCCCATCTTTTTCCCTGTGCCGCAGAGTCACATATCTGATTGTCAGTATTATGTGTCAATGTCATGTAACGCACTCCCATACGATAGAACTGCCTGAGCAAAGCCAGTCTCCCCTGTATAGGCAAACCGTTTTCCATACCGATAAAGATGGAGGTCTTGCCGGCAGCCTTGTTCTTCAGAGCATCTTCCGGTGAATATGCCATTGCAGCCATGTCCGGGGCGTTCTCTACAGCATCATTGACACCGGAGAGCATTTCCAAAGCATACCTTGTGGCGACATCAGGCGCCATCGTGCCAGGTGTGAACAATGCGAAAAAGGAAGCGTCCACTCCCCCTCGCGCCAATTTCGGAAAATCCACATGAGCATACGGGTTGTCGATGCCCAGATTTCTCAACCTCATTATCTGTGATGGCGTATCACAGTGGGAATCAAGTACGAACATATATTACTCAAGTTTAGCCAATCTTCTATCCGTCAATGTTTTCCGAAAGTTCTGCCCACTCCTCAGTCTTGGCATCCAAGTCTCTTTTGTCTTCCAGATACGTTCTGGTCAGTTCCATCACATCATCATCAGCTCCCGGAGAAGACAGCACAGCCTCTATTTTCTTCATGCTTTCCTCAAGTTTTGCGATCTCCTTTTCCAGGAAAGCTATGCGGTTACGCACCTTACGTTCCTCTTTGGAGACGGCTTTTCGTGCCACAAAATCTTTCTTTCCCTCTGAAACTTCCTGTACCACAGGCTTTTCCTCAGGTTTGAACCTCCTTTCAAGTTCCTGTAGAGTTTCTATTCTGCGCTCATCCAGGAAGTCCTGAATTCCACCCAGATGCTCCTTGACACGACCGTCCCTGAATTCGTACAGCTTGTCCACAAGGCCATCCAGGAAGTCCCTGTCGTGCGAAACGATTACCAATGTGCCGTCAAAATTCTTCAGAGCCTGTTTCAGCACATCCTTTGAGCGGATGTCCATGTGGTTTGTAGGCTCATCAAGCGCCAGCAGGTTATACGGCTGAAGCATCAGCTTCGCCATTCCAAGACGCGCCCTCTCGCCACCGCTCAGAATCGCCACTTTCTTGTCAATGTCCTCTCCCTTGAAAAGGAAAGCGGCAAGGATATCTCTAAGTTTGGTGCGGATGTCACCGGAAGCAATGCTTTCGAGCGTTTCCAGGACAGTAAGACTTTTGTCGAGCACATCCTCCTGATTCTGAGCAAAATAGCCTACATTGACATTATGCCCGACACGTGCTTCTCCAGAAATAGGGTCCAACTCCCCCATTATGACTCTCATCAATGTAGTCTTACCTTCACCGTTCCTGCCCACAAGCGCGACCTTCTCCCCTCGTCTGATTTCTATTTCAGCATTCTTGAACACGACCTTCTGTGGATAACCTACAGTCAGGTCTGTTCCTTTGAACACCACATCTCCAGAACGCGGAGCCGGAGGAAATTTCACCGTCATCGTGGAATTGTCCGTCTCATCGATCTCAATCCTGTCCAGTTTCTCGAGAGCCTTGATTCTGGACTGCACCTGATTCGACTTTGTCGGCTTGTACCTGAACTTGTTTATGAAATCCTCAGTCTTTTCTATCATCTTCTGCTGGTTTTCATAAGCGGCAACCTGCTGCTGAAGACGCTCCTTACGAAGTTCAAGATATTGAGTATAAGGCACTTTGTAATCGTGGATATGTCCCACCATTATCTCGATTGTACGGTTGGTGATATTGTCCAGGAAGCGCCTGTCATGAGATACGAGCAAAACTGAGCCGCGATAAGCCTTCAGATAATCTTCAAGCCATTCGATGGACTCGATATCCAGATGGTTGGTAGGCTCGTCGAGCAGCAGCACGTCCGGTCTGGATAGAAGGATTTTCGCCAATTCTATACGCATATTCCAGCCCTGACTGAAAGTCTCAGTCTTTCGGCCGAAATCCTCATCCTTGAAACCGAGTCCCAACAATGTCTTCTCGGCTTGGACAGCAGGCGGTTCCGAATGCTCTATCGCCAAAGTATCATTGATCTCATTCATCCTGGAAATCAATGACATATATTCATCTGACTCGTAGTCAGTCCTTTCCGCAAGCTGACGGCCTATCTCGTCAAGCTCATTTTCGAGTGCAGTCATTGACGCAAAAGCCGTCATCGTTTCTTCAATGACGGTCTTTCCCTTGTTATGCTGCATTATCTGCGGCAGATATCCTATCTTTATATGGTTCGGAAGGTCAATGTGCCCTGATGTCGGAGTCTGTTCGCCACATATAAGTTTCATTATCGTGGACTTCCCCGCTCCGTTCTTGCCGACCAGACCGATTTTGTCATTTTCGCTTATATGAAAACTGACATTGTCCAGCAGCACATAACTTCCGTAAGCAACTGTAATACCGTTAATTGATATCATTTCAGAGATTATTATTCAGATTTTCTGACGCACGCCAATATGCTCAGTTCATACAATAGATAAAGCGGCGCCGCTGCAATCAGCATTGAAAACGGGTCTGCAGGCGTAATTATAGCGGCGATAATGAGAATCGCCACCACAGCATGCTTTCTGTATTTGCCCAGGCTTTCCCTTGAAACTATTCCCATTCTGTTCAGCACCGCGATCAGGACAGGAAACTCGAAAACAATTCCGAACAGAAGCACCATTGACATGAACATCGAAATGTACGAATCTAGAGTGATGGTGTTCATGACTTCGGAACTGACAGTATAGTTCTGAAAGAAGTTCAATGTGATGGGCAGTATGAGGTAATAGCCGATTACGAGTCCTGCATAAAAAAGAACAGAAGCGAATGAAAACGCCTTCCTGACTGCCGATTTCTCTGCCGGATAAAGTGCCGGAGCTACAAACATCCACACCTCATAACAAACATAAGGAAAGGATATTACAAAACCGCAGATAAACGAAACCTTGAGATGAATGAAAAACTGCGCGGAAATGTCAGTATTTATCAGTTGCATCTCAAACGGCAAGTTCAGCCAACTGTAAAGCCAGAAATCAGGCCTTGTCGGCGCGAGAATTACGTCATCGAATAGAAAGCCCTTGAAGCACAGGAGAATCACACTGAAAAACACAATGCAGAGCACTGAGCGGAACAATGTTCCCCTCAGCACGTCAAGGTGATCCCAGAAACTCATTTCATCGCCACTTCCGCCCACTGTTCCAGAATTTATTACTTAGAATCAGTTTTTGACGGTTTGTCGGCATCATTGTCGATGTCGTTGATCTGTTTTTCAACGTCACTCATTCCATCCTTGAAACTTCTTACACCCTTACCCAAACCACGCATGAGTTCAGGAATTTTCTTTCCACCGAAAAGAAGGAGAATCACCAAAGCGATGATAACTATTTCCCACGGGCCAAGTACGCCTAACGGATAAATTGTCATAACTTATTGATTTTAAGAGTAATTATCTATCATTCATTCTGGAGTTTATCATCTCCAGCATTTTTTCAGGGCAAGCTACTGGACGACCGGTTTCCTTGTTCAAGAAACCTAAAACCACCTGACCGCAAGCACACAGCACATTATCCTGATTATAGACGGCCTGCTTGATGACGAGCTTTGCCAACGGCAGCTTGTCGATGGAGGCTGTGCACCTCAGCACTTCCCCCATCTTGGCCGAATGTTTGTACTTGCATTCCACGGATACGACAGGAATCACGATTCCTTCCGCCTCGCATTGTTCTATCGGATATCCGCCTTCCCTTATCATCAGATTTCGCGCACACTCGAAGTAACGGATATAATTTGAATGGTGAACGATTCCCATCTGGTCCGTTTCATAGTAGCGTACCGGAAAACTGGTCTCAAAGTACATCATAACCTACATTGACTTAAGTGCCTTCAGCTGAGCCTCATAGCTTTCAATCTTCGAAAGCGAGTCAGCCTCTTTCTGACGTTCTACAGCCACTACTTTTTCAGGTGCATGAGCCGTAAACTTCTCGTTGGAAAGCTTGCGCCTTACAGACTCGAGGAACTTCTTCTGATAGTCAAGTTCAGCTTCAAGCTTGGCGATTTCTTCCTCCACATTGACCTTGCCGGTCAGCGGAACATACATTTCCACCGTCCTTACCATCTGTGAAACGCCTTCAGATGTGTTACCGAAATCTGCAACGACTTCCGCAGAAGATGTATTGGCAAGTTTTGCGACTACAGCAAGCATTTCTGCCGGGAATTCACCCTTGAACATCACCTGAAGTTCTTCTTTAGGTGATATATTCTTCTGCTGTCTGATTCCTCTGATTGCATTGACAGCTTCTTCAGCAAGTTCGAAAGATGAGATAAATGCAGCATCGAATTTTCCTGCTACAGGAGTAGGCTGGAACATTATCGTCTCGCCTTCCTTGCGCTCTGCCATATCCTGCCAGAGTTCCTCCGTGATGAACGGCATCACAGGGTGAATCATCTTGAGAAGAGCCTCGAAGAAGCCTAAAGTTTCCGTATAGGTAACCTTGTCAATCGGCTGTCCGTAAGCAGGTTTGATAAGTTCCAAGTACCAGGAGCAGTAGTCGTCCCAGAAGAGTTTGTATATGCTCATCAATGCATCTGAGATTCTGAACTTCGCATAATGGTCTTCTACTGTGGCAATGGTCTTGCTGAGTTTGTTCCTGAACCATTTTACAGCAATGGCACTTGACTGAGGCTGACCGATTTCCTCTGAAACAGCCCATCCTTTTACAAGTCTGTATGAGTTCCAGATTTTTCCGCAGAAATTACGGCCCTGCTCCACCTGGGATTCATCATAGAATATGTCATTGCCAGCAGAAGCGCAGAGAAGCATACCGATTCTCACTGCGTCCGCACCATATTTTGCTATCAAGTCAAGTGGGTCAGGAGAATTGCCCAATGTCTTGGACATCTTCCTGCCGAGCTTGTCCCTCACGATACCGGTAAGATAAACATTGTGGAACGGCTCCGCGTTCATGAATTCGTCTCCGGCCATAATCATTCTGGCAACCCAGAAGAAAAGGATGTCCGGTCCTGTAACGAGGTCATTTGTAGGATAATAGTATGCCAAATCCTTGTTTGCAGCATGTTCCGGATGTCCTGGTTTTTCAGCATCGAACACTGAAATAGGCCAGAGCCAAGAAGAGAACCACGTGTCGAGTACATCCTCATCCTGCCTAAGCTGATCCGCCGTGATTGAAGGGTCAATCTTCTTCGCAGCCTCAAGTGCAGCTTCAGGTGTAGCCTCGACAACATACTGTCCATCAGGCAGATAATATGCTGGAATACGCTGCCCCCACCACAACTGACGGCTGATGCACCAGTCGCGGACAGTTTCCATCCAATGTTTGTAGGTGTTTCTGTATTTGTCCGGGATGAGCTTCACGCGGCCGCTTTCCACAGAGTCGAGCGCCATTTCCGCAAGATGTCCCATTTTCAGGAACCATTGGGTAGAAAGCCTCGGCTCGATAACAGCATTGGTCCTTTCTGAATACCCTACAGGAGAGACATATTCCTCCACTTTCTCGAGGCAACCGGCTTCCTCCAGCATCTTCTGGATTTTCTTGCGGGCCACGAAACGGTCCTCTCCTACAAGAATCTGCGCCTTATCGTTGAGTTTTCCGTGATCGTCGATGATGTCGATTACAGGAAGATTGTGACGAAGGCCGATTTCATAGTCATTGACATCGTGAGCCGGAGTCACTTTCAGACAGCCGGTACCGAAGCCGATCTCGACATAAGAGTCTTCGATAACAGGTATTTCCTTGTTAATCAATGGAATGAGGACTTTCCTTCCTTTAAGCCAATGATAGCGTTCGTCGTCAGGGTTGATGCTGACCGCAGCATCCGCCATGATGGTCTCAGGACGTGTGGTTGCGACAATTATATATTTGTCCGTGCGGTTTCCGTTGCCGTCAGAGATATAGTATCTGAGGTGATAGAAATGGCTCTTGGTCTCCTTGTGCACAACTTCCTCGTCACTGACTGCGGTATGTCCTTCAGGATCCCAGTTTACCATACGCACTCCCCTGTAAATCAATCCTTTTTTATAGAAATACACGAAAGTATTGATGACGGATTCCGTCAAATCCGGATCCATGGTGAATTTTGTACGGTCCCAGTCACAGGATGCTCCGAGTTTACGGAGCTGGCTGAGGATAATGCCGCCATGCTCTTCTTTCCATTCCCAAGCATATTTGAGGAACTCTTCTCTGGTGAGGTCTTCCTTGTTGATACCCTGAGACTTGAGCCTTGCCACAACCTTGCTTTCTGTCGCAATGGATGCGTGGTCAGTACCTGGTATCCAGCAGGCGTTCTTGCCGTCCATTCTGGCTTTTCTGACAAGCACATCATTGAGCGTATTGTTCAGAACGTGTCCCATATGAAGAATACCTGTCACGTTTGGTGGCGGAATAACTATAGTATATGGTTCTCTTTCATCCGGTTCCGAATGGAAAAACTTGTTCTTGAGCCAATAGGCATACCACTTGTCCTCTACCTGAGACGGATCGTATTTTGCCGACAATTCCATGTTTATAATTTTTCTTTTACAGTAATCTTATAATTACATTATGTTCAAATCATGCAAAGTTAAGAAAAATTAGTAAATTTGTGTTAATTAGAACACTCATGATATGGAAAATAACGAAGACAACAAAATGAGCCTCGAGCTCAGACCGGAAGTTGCAGCCGGCACATACTCGAATCTTGCCATCATTACGCACTCTCACAGTGAATTCATCATTGATTTTGCAAAGATGCTTCCTGGAATGCCGAAGCCGGACATCTGCAGCCGTATAATAATGACTCCGGAGCACGCGAAGAGACTGTTGGCGGCATTGACTGACAATGTTTCAAAATACGAAAACAATTTCGGACCTATAAGCCTGGAATCACAGCCGTCTCAGCGAGATAAAGGCAACACTTTCAATCTCGGAGATTTTCCTCCGTTCAATAACGGAGCCAAATCATAACGGACATGGATTTTTCCAAGATCAAGGCTTTTGCTTTCGACATTGACGGCGTTTTCACTGACGGAGGAATCCTTTGCGACCTGAACGGGGAACTGTTCCGCACTTTCGGCGCCAAGGATTCTTTCGGCGTAAGAATGGCTGTCCTCCATAAATATCCTGTGGCCATAATAACCGGCGGCAGGTCTGGTTCCATTGTCCAGAGATTCCGCACCTGCGGCCTCATTCCAGAAGACATCTATCTCGGTTCCAGAGACAAGATATTGGATTTCAATCACTTCTGCTCGAAATATTCATTGGGTGCAGATGAGGTGCTGTATGTAGGTGACGACCTTCCGGATATCCCTGTCCTCAGGGCATGCGGAATAGGCGCCTGCCCGTCTGATGCCGTGGAGGAGGTCAAGAGCGTTTCCGATTATGTCTCCCCTTTCCCTGGAGGACGCGGATGCGTACGTGATGTCATTCAGCAGGTCATGAAATCCAGAGGAGACTGGGTTTTCGATGTCGCCGGCTATACAGCCAAGTTTTAACCAGAGTAAACGCAATGAATTCAGGACTTTCTCTTAACGGCCACAGGCTGATTCTGTCAAGCGCTTCGCCGAGGCGCAAGGAACTGCTTGAAGGCTTGGGACTTCGTTTTACGATCGATACAGACACCTCATTTACAGAGCATTACGATAAGGACACGCCTCTCGGCGAGATTCCGGCATTGATGTCGGAAGGCAAGTCTGACGGGTTTCACAGGCCTCTTGAAGATGACGAGATCCTGATCACGTCAGACACTATGGTTTACTGCGAGGATGTGATTATGGGCAAGCCGCACAGCCGCGAGGATGCAATATCAATGCTGAAAAAACTATCCGGAAGGGTTCATCATGTCACCACTGCATTGACATTGAGAAGCAACAAACGTAAAGAGACTGTTTCTGACACGGCTTACGTTCATTTTAAAGAACTGACCGACAGTGAGATAGAATACTATGTGGACAATTTCAGGCCTTTCGACAAGGCCGGCGCCTATGGTATCCAGGAATGGATCGGCTATATCGGCATTGACCGCATAGAAGGCTCGTTCTTTACCATCATGGGACTCCCGGTTCATCTTGTCTATCAAGAACTTGCCAAATTCCGGCAATAGCAGTTCCCGAAGCATTATAAAATATTACAGGTTCAGCACTTGGACAAGTCTTTATCTGCAGACGAGTATAAAACGATTTAGAAATAAGCTAAATAAAAAAGCCCTTTTTGAAGGACCTTTTTAAATCGTTGAGTAATGACGCGTCACGCGCAAAAACTCACACTAACCACATAATTAATAACACTAAAACTAATAACCAACGAGTTGTCTGTGAGAGAACCTCATCATCAACTCGATTGCAAAGTTACGACTTTATCACTTCGCTGCAAATATTTTCGTATCAATCTTTTACGATAATTTTAACCCAAATCCGCAATCTTTTGGAATACAGTCATATAAAACGTATTCAGAAAAGCAAAAAAAATTACGGCCAAAGTGAAATTCGGCCGTAAAACGCTTATATTCAGACGACTGCAATAGCAGACAGTCCTTGTTATTCCACATAAAGCAGCAGCCCCTTCAGGTACTCCCCTTCCGGATGATAGATATTCACAGAGTGGTCTGCCGGCTGATTGAGCCTGTCAAGAATCCTCACACTACGTCCGCACTGAGCGGCTGCGGAGAACACCGCAAGAGCAAAAGCCTCTTTGTCCACAACCTGGGAGCAGCTGAACGTAAATACAAGACCTCCTGGAGCAACCTTTGAAATAGCCGCAGCATTCAGACGCTGGTATGCTCTCAATGCATTTTTCAATGCCCCGCGATGCTTGGCGAACGCAGGAGGGTCCACTATCATCAGATCATATTTGTCTGCAGGAATGTCTCTCAGAAAATCCAGAGCGTCAGTGCAGTAACTGGTATGGCGTGACGGCTCGAAACCGCCTAAGGCCACGTTCTTGTCCACCAGTGCCATCGCCTTCGCTGAGCTGTCCACAGAATCCACATGAGATGCTCCGGCACCTAAAGCGTAGATTGAGAAACCTCCAGTATAGCAGAACAGGTTCAGCACATTACGACCTGAAGCATATCTGCCGACAAGGGCTCTGTTCTCTCTCTGGTCCAAGAAAAAACCTGTCTTCTGGCCTTCTGTCCAGTTCACTATGAACTTGTTTCCGTTTTCGATTACGACCTGCTCATCGTCACAGAAATCCGCTTTCCTGTAAAGATAACCGTCCACAAGATCGAGCCCGGCTTTGAACGGAGCGGTACCGGAACTCTTGTCATACACAGCCTTCAGGCTATCCCCGAATATGGACACCAGGGCATCAGCTATCTGCTTCTTGGCCCGGAACATGCCCACAGAATGTGCCTGCATAACGCAAACCCCGTCATACCAATCGATTATAAGTCCAGGAAGCCCGTCACCTTCTCCATGGACAAGCCGGAAACAATTTGTCTGTGCATTGTCGGCCAGTCCGACAGCCTTGCGTACTGCAAAAGCTTTCAACAGCATTGACTTCCAATAATCTTCATTGATTACAGCGCTGTCGAAACTCAAAACCCTTACGGCAATGGAACCGATCTGATAATGTCCAGCTGCAAGAAACTTTCCGTCAGAGCCATGCACACTCACCACGTCACCTTCAGCAGGTTCACCTACCACCTGTGCGATTGCCCCCGAGAACACCCAGGGATGGAATCTCCTCAATGACTCCTCTCTACCTTTTTTCAGTATTATCTTTACCATTGTCCTTATTTTTGTTTTTGTTTCTTCGCTTGTTTCTATAATAGCGCTTACGCATCCAGTATCGCCTGTTATGTTTCTTCGCCTTGCTCTCTTCCTCTTCCTTTTTCTCTTTTTTCGTCTCAGCCTCTTTCTTCTTCTCCGACTTATGTTCCTCATTGTAAGCAAGTTGAGCCGGCGGAATCATTTCTTCCGGAGTCAGCGGATGCTTTTCCGACTTGAGCAGCGCCTTGTACATCTCCCGGCACACCCAAGCGTCAGTAGCCGCATAAAGCATCTGAGCCTCAGAAAGCACCTCCGCTTCCCAATTGGAGAGCTGCTGAGTCTTGGATATCCTCACGCCGAGAATAATCGCGGACATTTTCTTGACACTCTTGTCCCGAATTCCGTATTCCCATACGATTTTCTGCAGGTCCACAAAGCCACGGGCCTCGAACTCAGTGTATTTCTGAAGGCCTCGCACATCATCATGAACCGCGGCGCCCACTTTGATTATCTTCTCGTCAGACAATATCCGGCAAAGACGTTTTTCCATTCCGATATGCTTGATTCTGAACAGAAACGCCTCCTTAGGTCCGGAAAGCTGCAGAAGAGCCACACCGCCCTTCGGCTGAAATGACGTGAAACAAGGCCTTGACTCCGTATCGAAGCCAATGACCTTCTGCCGCCTCAAATATGCTACCGCCCTGTCAAACTCATCTCCCGGCTTGTCTATGACAGTGATCTTCCCGTCAAAAGCAGCCAACTTCAGTTTGTCTATTTCTTCCGGTTGAATACTAATTTGAAACATATTGACTATAAATATTTCCGGCATACCTTCTCAAGTAAGCCTTCTGACTGTCCGACAAAAATCCTCCTGGCGCTTCAATGAGAAGAAACGTCTCATTATCTGAATTATCCGCCCTATCGTACTTGAAGGAATCAGTAAAACCGCCGTTTTCATCATAATCAGACGACGACAATCCTGAAACAGGCACTGTACAATAGATATTCACGATAGGATACGCCACCCTGTGAGTAAAATAATTCTCTTTTCTCAAATAGCGCTCGCACTGCGCCGTCACTGCATGCTTCGGATCAATGAACTCAAACCCGTCAGACAACAATGACTTGTAAACTTCGATGCCGTCGGTACCATTGTCGAGCATAATGCCCAATTCCGCATTCAGACTGTCAGCATCCAGAGACATATCATCCACAATCGCAGCATCTATCTTTTCAGTCATCTCAGTAGCCTTGCATTTGTCCAGGAAAGACAATATCCTTTCTTTCAATGTTCCTGAGTGATCCGGACAGACAGTCACATGTTTCATTGACGGATAATCATCAGACAAATCCGAGCAGACCGCAGAATAGACTCCTGCGCCCAGAATGTCTTCACTTGTCCATACCATGACACTGGACTTGTCCCCATGGCGGGAAACAGCATAATCAAACATGGAATGACAGACAGAAACCACATTGACCTGAGGCCTTGCCTTCTTCACGATGGACATTATGTCCCTGTAACCGTAAGCGGACGAATATGGTGAAGCCAGTATCACGATCTTGGAGGACTGCTTTCTTGTCAATGAATTCTTGTCGAACTGCCCCACGGCGCAAGTAGTGTCCAATGCGCTCAGGAAATTCTTGAAATTCAATTCCTTAAGATAATTCTCATTACCTTTGGCGACATATCCTTCATAGGGTGCATTCGCAGAATCGCATATCAGGTCAAGCGTCTCGCCCGCAAAATCAGGAAGTCCGTCCGGGACGCTTCTTCCGTCCACATTGTCGAAATAATCGCAACAGGACAATGCTTCCGTCATAATCAATGCCTCCTGAGCCGGTCCGATTACTGATATGGAGCCGTACACTCCATCCAAACATCCTGACTTCACCTGGCAATATACTGCCGATGTCGTGTCTGAAATTGCCTCCTTTACAAAAGGTATAGACAAAGGGTCACCGACCTCACGGTTTGTACAAGAAACCGCGAAGGCCGGTGACAGTAATGATAGTAATACTAATAACTTCCTCACAATCAATTTTTTAGAAGAACAATAGCTCTCGATATTTTGGTAATGGCCAGAGTTCGTCATCTACAAGCATCTCGAGATGGTCAGCGTTGTAACGTACCTTGTCCATTTCATTCTTGACTTCTGTCGAGTACAAATATGCCCTTTCAGCCATATCTTCCACCTTGTTCGCCTTCTTGCGGGCTTCCACAAGCGCTTCCACATCAGCGGAGATATTGTTCACGAAACCGGAAATCTTCTTGTAGGTATCCATGTCCGCCTTGCAGAGGGACTTGAATTCTTCACCGAACACATCCTTGCATCCCTGGATGCTCTTCACCAGAATATTCTGGTAACTTACAGCAGCAGGAACCACGTGATTCAGGCAGACGTCACCGATAAGTCTGGCTTCAATCTGGAGCTTCTTCACATAAGTCTCATTCATAACCTCGTAACGTGCCTGTGATTCCACCGGTGACAGAACTCCCAGTTTATCAAACATTTCCACCGAATCCTTCTCAAGGAATACTTTAAATGCCTCAGGAACATTGCGCACAGCTCTCAATCCCCTCTTGGCAGCCTCCTCTTCCCATTCCTTGCTGTAACCGTTTCCTTCAAACATCACATTCCTGGACTCGGCAATGAACTTTCTCACCACTGTAAGCACTGCACTCTGGCGATTCTCACCATTGGCTTCAAGCTCATCTACTTCCTTGCGGAAATCATTAAGACTCTCAGCCACAATCGAGTTCAGCACATATGTGGCGCCTGCCGCATTGGCAGAAGATCCTACAGCACGGAATTCGAAACGGTTACCTGTAAAGGCAAATGGAGATGTCCTGTTCCTGTCGGTATTGTCCTGAACGATTTCAGGAATGGAGCTTACCATCTGGATGGAAGCCTTGCTGGCCTCTGCATCAGCGAAATCCTTCATGTTCAGGATATTGTCGAAAATCTTTGACAATGTAGAGCCTGAGAAGATGGACATTACAGCAGGAGGCGCCTCGTGACCTCCAAGTCTATATGAGTTGTTCAATGAACATACGGATGTCATCAGCAGGTAGTCGTGGCGATATACGGCACGAACTACTGAAGCATAGAATGCAAGGAACTGGAGATTCTTGGTCGGAGTCTTGCCTGGAGACAGGAGATTCACGCCGGTGTCCGTCTGCATTGACCAGTTGCAATGTTTTCCGCTTCCGTTGATGCCGTCGAAAGGTTTTTCGTGGAAAATCACTTTAAGATGATGTTTCTCAGCCACTTTCGGCATAAGTATCATCAACAGCATATTCTGGTCAATGGCTTTCGTCGCCTCACAGAATACAGGGGCACACTCGAACTGGTTTGGAGCCACCTCATTGTGTCTTGTCTGAAGCTGGATTCCGAGTTTGTATGCCTCAGTCTCAAAATCTTTCATGAATGCTTCCACGCGGCTAGGAATAGCTCCGAAATAGTGGTCGGACAACTGCTGGTCTTTGGCTGATGTGTGACCGATTACTGTCCTGTCGCAAAGCTTGAGGTCAGGGCGCGCATTGTACAGTGATTCATCGACAAGGAAGTACTCCTGCTCAAGTCCCACATTGACAGAGACTGCCTTTACGGACTTGTCGAAAAGATTCACCACTGACGTTGCAGCGTTGCTGAGCGCCTGGATTGAGCGCAAATTCGGCACTTTCATGTCAAGAGCCTCGCCTGTGTACGACACGAATACGGACGGGATACAGAGTGTCTCGTCCAAGATGAATACCGGAGAGTTAGGGTCCCATGCGGAATAACCTCTGGCTTCAAATGTGTTACGCAGTCCTCCATTCGGAAAACTGGATGCATCAGGCTCCTGCTGGACGAGCGCGCTTCCGCTGAATCTCTCGAATGCCTGGCCGTCTTTCACAGTAACGAAAGACTCGTGCTTTTCTGCAGTAGTACCGGTAAGCGGCTGGAAAAGATGGGTGTAATGCGTAGCACCCTTCTCGGTAGCCCAGGTCTTCATGGCTGATGCGATTTCATTGGCTACAGCCCTGTCGATCTTCTTGCCGAACTTTACAGCAGCAATGACAGCATCGTAAGCAGTCTGAGACATGTATTTCCTCATTTTAGCGAGGTCAAACACGTTTTCTCCGAAGTAAGCCGATACCGGCCTCTTCTCAACGAAGAATCGCTCCGCAGCATGTGCGGATGCTTCGTCCAATGCTCTTTGTCTGAAAGTTGACATAATGTTGTTGATTTTGTTAAGTACGTCCACAAAGGTAAAAAAAATCACTATCTTTGCATCACTATATAGGATATATTTTTTAACTAAAACGGTAATAGTTAAATTAAAACGTAACAAAATGACAAAAATCTCCCGCAAGTCTGAACTGATGCCTGCATCGGCCATCAGAAAACTGGTTCCATTCGCGGATGCCGCAAAATCTTCAGGTATAAAAGTCTATCATCTCAATGTCGGCCAGCCGGATATCAAATCCCCTGAGTGCGCATTGGAAGCAGTACGCCAGAACACATTGGACCACGTATCCTACTCAAATTCGGCAGGTCTGATAGAGCTGCGCAAAGGACTGGTAGAAAAGTACTACAAGAAAATCGGAATCGACATTGAAGTTCCTGAGCTCATCGTCACAGTGGCGGGAAGCGAAGGCGTGAACCTGTCCCTTCAGATTACTTGCGACGAGGGTGACGAAGTCATTGTGCTGGAACCGTTCTACACGAACTACAACACGTTCGCTTTCATGAACGGCATCACGCTGAAGGCTGTGCCGACAGACATCCGCAACGGATTCAAAGTCCCGGAAATGTCTGAGTTCGAGAAACTTATCACTCCGCGCACCAAGGCCATCCTCATCAGCAATCCCGGAAATCCTACCGGTACACTCTACACCAGGGAAAACATGCTTGCACTCGGTGAGGTTGCGAAAAAGCACGATCTCTTCCTGATTTCCGACGAAGTTTACAGAGAGTTCTGCTATACTGACGAGCCGCATTTCTCGGCAATGAACATCCCCGGACTTGAGCAGAACGTCATTCTGGTCGATTCCGTCTCCAAGAGGTACAATCTGTGCGGCTGCCGTATCGGCTGCATCATCTCACACAACAAGGACGTGATGACCGCGGCGATGAAATATGCCCAGGCACGTCTCTGTCCTCCGATCTACGGCCAGCTTGCCGCTATCGGAGCGCTGGATACTCCGCAGTCATATTTTGAAGCAGTAAAGGAAGAATACATCAGAAGGCGCGACTATATGCTCAGCAGGCTCAATGCAATGCCGGGAGTGTTCTCCCCTGTCCCGATGGGTGCATTCTATACCATTGCCGAAATTCCAGTGGACAATGCAGAGAGCTTCGCAAAGTGGATGCTTACAGAATTCAGATATGAGGGACAGACCACGATGGTAACCCCTGCAGCTTCATTCTACAAGACGCCTGGTGTCGGACAGAATCATATCCGCATTGCCTATGTCCTGGAAGTTCCGGAACTGGAAAAAGCCCTGGACGTCCTCGAAAGAGGTCTCGCGTCTTATCCCGGCAGGACAATTTAAAATAGTTAGAAATGAATCTGAAAAGGACACTTTCAGCGGCAGTGCTCGCATTTGCACTTACTATGATGCCGGCTTTCGTGGCATGTTCGCCGGATGACAATAAAACCGACATTGAAACGCCGGACAAACCGGATAATCCAGACCCGGAGCCAGAACCAGAACCGAATCCTAATCCGGAGCCTGGTCCTAACCCTGAACCGTCAGTTACCACAGGGGCAAAATGGTTCGAGCTTCCTGCCGTCAATGCCAAGAAAGAAGGCACAAAATACCTTGTTGATGCGGAAAACAGCGACTTGTATTATGCATATCATCTCTGCAACGGCCCGGAAAAATATGCTCACAACGGGAAAAGAGCGAGAAACTACACCGTATGCTTCAGCAAGAGTCATCATTGCCCGGTATGGGTGGCTGCAATCAGGCACAACAGTCTGCATCCGATAGGACAGATAAAGAGAACTGACTCCTATGGAAAAGATCCGGATATTCCATCTGCCATCCAGTATAATTCAAAAGCAACTGGAGGAGGATGTAACAAGGGCCATATGCTCGGTTCCAACGAAAGGACCTGTTCAAGAGAAACCAACCGTCAGGTCTTTTACTATTCGAATATCGCACCTCAGGACCAAGACGGATTCAACACTGGAGGTGCACCTTGGAACACACTCGAAGGATATGTTGACGGAATTGTCCCACAGGACAGCCTCTATATGGTAATCGGCTGTTATTTCGATGATTACACCGACGTTTACGGCAAGACACAAAAGGCAAAGACTATACAGTTCGGAGGCCGTTCCGATGTGAGCATGCCTACAATGTTCTATTATGCCTTACTCCGCACAAAAAAGGGCAACACCGGCAAATCAGTAACACAGTGCTCCGCTGACGAACTGAAATGCGTCGCTTATGTGCTCCGTCATGAGACCGCCGCAAAGCAGAAAGGAAAGAACTACAAGCTCAGCGCCAAGGACCTGATGTCGATTTCAGACCTTGAGAAACTCACAGGATTCAAGTACTTCGTCAATGTACCGAATGCGCCGAAAAGCACATTCAACGCATCCGACTGGGGATTTTAGCGATTTGAAAAACGGGAAAGCCGTCAAAGCGGAATATTGACACCCATCTGAAGAGCGAACAGCGTGTCATACCAGGTGGTGAATGACTTCACGAGAACATTTCCGCTGCGGGACTTCCATGAATAAGGCACGACTGACATTCTCGGCTCGATGAAAAGGCCGAAATGAGAGGCAAGATTGAACCGGAACTGAATACCGGCAGAAAGACCGAGATACAGGCGGCGGATAACATATCCGTCGTCTGTTTTCCATATAAGTCCGGCTTCAGGACCGAGAAGCAACGGCATTGAAAATATCTGACGGCTGTTTTTGCGCCAATAAAGCGTCTCGAACATAAGTTCTCCCCTGACACCGCCATAATAACAGTTCATCTGCCGTCCGTCATTGAACTTCTTCCATATATCACGACCGTAAAACCCTGATAGTCTGACAGAAAGCGGTCCGTTCAGCAGTTTGGCGTATGAAAGGACTGCACTCTCCCGCGCTGAAGGAAGATAGCCTACTGTTTCTCCGACAATGTCCGCGAGCTGAAGCTGGACACCTCCAGAGAAAGAAATCGACGCATCGCGGACAAACCAGGCCCCAAAACTTTCGCGCCCTGCGGCATTGACCCTGTTGAAATAAGCGAGCAGGCCGAAATTGAAGCCATAACCGATATGGCATCTGTCCGGAGAATAGAGGCAATCCGTACCGTCATTGCCGAGCATAAATGAAGGAGTGAAGAAGATATCCATCTCACGTGCGATTCTTGCGCGCAGGTCAATGCCCATATTCACCTGAACTGCAGCAGAATACTTCCCGGAAGTGCGTACAAGCGAGACTTCCGCTCCCTCTACCGTAGAGACATTGAATATTCTTGAAGGCGAATAGCCGTAGAAATATGACGTAAAGTCGAAACTGTGTGAAATACCGGTTCCTACACGCCAGACACGGACGCCATCCACATTGCGCCGGAACTCAGACACCGTTCCGCCTACGCTTACCGCATTAAGCGGATCAAACATCTTACCGACTGAAACTGAGACTGACGGTCCCTGAGAATAACTTGACACGGAATTGCGGAACAGGCCCACAGTACCCATTCCCGCACGCAGAAAGGTATTGTCCAGGAATTTTTCCGAGACAAACGCCTCATTCCGAGGGCGATAGCGTTTCTGCATACTGTATTCCAATGCATTGAAACTCGTGGTATCCACCTCCTGAGCCTGGATACCCAGAGGCAGAAACACAAGCGACAACGCTGCCGAAACCAATTTACTCCCCATTCTCATATCTGTCACGTGCACTTTTCATTATAGTTTCTACAATATCCCCATCCCCGGCGGTTATGTCAATGAACGCCGGATCTTTATGGAAACAGGACAGGAGGTAATCTTCCGACGCCATATCATCCATAAAATCCTGAGTCCTGGCTCCCTTGCGGCCATAAATCACGGCCTTGAGGTAATCAGTCAGAGCAGACTGCTCAGGCAAAGCGGCCACTGCTTCCTCCGCAAGAGCATCATAGGTCTTGGTATTCATGGCAAGACAGAGCACCACCTTGTTGAGCGGAGAACTTTCTGAAACAGTCTCGAAGACTTCACGGGCACGGCTTCGCTGCTGCGGAGTATTGCCACCCTTGTAATATCCTCCGAGACAGAGAGCAAAAGCCCTTACCAGACGGTTCCTGTCATTGTCCGGAAGTATATTCGTGAGCTGACCGGCCTTACGGAAGTTATTGGACATCACGTACATGATCATCTGATTGGCGACCACGGCCTCCGGGTTCACTACCTCATATCCGTTCCCGTCCATCCTCATCAGACGGTAATCCACGGAAGGAGTCTGAAGGTCAATGAAGCCTTTGAGCAATGTAGTGTCAGTCACGCCTCTGGCGATGTAAGATGCTGCAAGTGAATTCGCTGCGAGTATCCAAGGCCTTCCGTTCGCCTCTATGGACTCATCATAAGCCCTCTTGTATAGCTTCTCCAGTTCATCCTTGTCCTTGACCATCTGGAACAGATGCCAGTATTCATAAAGCGCGAATTTCTTTTTCCCGCTTCTGTAATCTTCATCGGAACGGTAACGCTCCATAATTTCCGCCGGCGTCAGTTCCCTGAAAATCTCATATCCGTACTGATACCTGACAGAACGCAGACGCGGAAGGTAATTCACTATCAATGAGCGGTAATATGGCAATGCCCGTATCTTTCCCCATTGACGGTCAGGAGTCCCCGGATTGGCCGAGACAATATCCCTTATGGCCTTGGCCTGGACCATAAGCGAATCAGCCTCAAGCAGTTCAGCGACATCTGTCCAAGGGGCAACAGATGCGGAAGTAGTCATGTACACCCTGTCCCTGACAGCTTTCGGCAGCACCGAAACTATCTGATTCAGAGCGTATTCCATACGTTTTTTAGCAAGGTTCACATTTCCGGCATATGGTCCGTCCGGTGAAGCCGTACCGGTGATATGGAACTCCTTCAGCTGCGAGCCCTCGCCATGGATAATGTCCAGCAGGACAGTCTTGATGGAATCTATCTGCCGCCGACCCACCTCGTCATCAGCCGAAAGCTGCGCTTTTCCGACCATAAAGGTCAATGACATGTTCCCGGCAGTATTGCGTTTTTCTCTTCTCGCCCGCTCACGATATTGCTCAGGGGCAAGCATATACGGCTCCATAGAATACTCCAGGAAACGAAGCGGACGTCTAAGTCTCGAGGAAGCGAGGAAATAATCCTTCCTGAAATACGGGAGGTTGTAGTCCTCGAGCTGGATGATGCCCTTCACCTGATAGTTCTTCGACGGGTCCTCCAGATAAATAGTATCTGCCCAATTGACGATTTGAGCGGACGCAGTGAGTGTATCCGGTGATATCCAACGATTTAGAGGATCGAGTGCAGGATTGTAGTTCATACGCCTCAGCTGAGTGAGACGATATTCCCCGCCGTCTATCACGGTAGGTTTCAGATAGCGGAGAGTGTCCTTGGTCACACCGTCCAGCAGGACCGGTTGGACAATCATCCTCGCATTGCTCTTGCCGCTGTTCTCAGGAAGCGCGATCGTGCTCCTCGCCTTGAGCCAGTTTCCTTCTATATCTCCCTGAGGGTCAAGCACTCCCACCTGATCACGTACCGCAGTGACTGTACTGGTACGGATATAGTTGCCCATCTCGATCTTGACATTGATCTCAAGCCGGAAATTGACTTTCTCCAAGACCGCAGGCTTCATGTCAGCCTTGAAAATCAGCGCACCAGTCTCCGGGATGGAGATTTCAAAATAGCCGTTGTCATCCGGAAAAGCCTGTGAATCAGGGGCTACGAAGGTGTTTTCATCCCCGTCCATCTGCTTTTTCACATCTTCAGCCTGAGCAACTGTATTGAAGCCGTAAATATTTACGGACACTTGTTTGAGGTCAATCGGCTTGCCGCTGGTCTTGTCGAGTATATGTCCTGTGACACGCTTCATCTCCTGCGCCCCGAGAGGAAGCACAAAAAACAGAAGCGTAAGCAAAAGGAATATTTTCAGATATCTCTTCATTACCGGCTATTTCATTATATATATGAATGTAACGCCGAGATTCATCGGCATAAGCTTATAACCTCGTGAGTTGTGCGCCTCTCCGTCGAGGTCGCCAAAACTGTCATAACGGCCCGAACGCCTCTGACTGAATGCGACCACGCCTACGCCCCCGGAGAATTCCACGCCCCAGCGCCTGCCAAGCGGCAACACATACCCTCCTGTAATACCGATTCCGCCTGCAATACCTTTGTAGCTGCGCTCGCCCATCGACATGTCATAGGACGAGAACATTGCCGCTATGCCCACATACTCCCGGACCAGAGGCCTGCCATTGAACCACCAGCGGAACTGCGGCTGAGCCGCAATCAGTTTCGAGTCAATGCCATAAGGCTTGCTGTGTCCGAAAACGGATACGGACAGCGAACTGTGCTCACCCGTCACCATTTCCAGTCCTATATCAGGAGTCAGCAACACGTCATTCAGAACATTGGAACGCAGGGCAACCTGCTGAGCACCGGCAAGCTGCTCAAAGCCCAAAAGGACTCCGAGCAGCACAGCAGATGCCATCAGATATTTTTTCAACAGTCTCAAAATCAGATTTCTCCGCCAGGTGTAGGATTGGTACCAGGTATCCATTCTTTCAGCCCTGTTTCCACGATTGTGATTTCCTGAGGGCTGTTGATGGTGACTGTGAAATAGTAGATGTAACCGGCGTCATACTTGGTACGGCCGTCCGTGCTTCCGAGAGGAAGAGCGACCGTGCTCTTGTTCGCGCCGTCAACAGTAAGCGTAATGGCCGCGGTATAATTTCTCGCAGGCATCGCCAAAATCGTACAGAGGTCAGATTCGTTTGCAGTCGGTGCCACATCCAAGTCCGTGAATCCTATACTGCCGCCGTCTTCACTTCCGGTAAGCACGCCTGACTGTTCTCCCTTGCTGTCAGCAATGCAGAGTGTAGCCGTGCTGGAAGTGTTGGTAATCTGCATTCCGGTAACTTTGACATCATAATTTTCGATATCATTGTCCTTGCCTACAATGCGGAATACGAGCGCCGTCAGAAGGTGGCCGTACTGAAATTTCGGATAATACTGGGAATCCACGCCGTCGAGTTTCACGGCACGGCAATAGGCAGCATTGAAACCGGTCGTCCCATTGTAATCCTGAGCTACGGCACTTGCCCAGAGGATGTCGGTGTTTCCGAGATTGTAAGTAATCTTGTAAGCACCGTCAGCGACTGAAGCGGTCTGGCCTTCCGTATTCTTGTACGGATAGTAGCTGTAGAATGAATACGCGTACTTGTTGCCGAAAGGATAGTAAATCTTCGGAGAAAAGACCACAGCACCAGTGGATGTAGTCGTAACTCCAAGATTGTCAATGAGTATGGACCCTTCGAGGTCAGTACTCCAAGTAACAGGAGTGGCATCGCTCTGCTTTTCGGCGACACCGACAATGCCCACGTCAAGGCTGTTCATCACACTTCCCGTGACTAGGCCATCCTGTATGGCTTTGGTAGTGGCTTCTATATTGGAAGCTGAACCGAAAAGTACCGGGACTCGCAGACTTTCGTCGTGTATCCAGCCATTTTCATCTTCCTTTGCAGAATCCTTGTTGCATCCTGCAAGAGAAGCCACAGCCAAAGCTAATATGCAAATGTATTTCTTCATTTTTCAGAAGTCATTGACAATAAACAAATTACATCAAATCCGGGTCAAGAACAGTAGAACCGCCCTCTTTCCAGTCCTCGAGTTCAGCGGTAATCTTGACTTCCTCAAGACCGTAGATGACGATCTTCACCTTATAGGAATAACCGGCCTCGAATTTGGTCGCGCCTTCCGGAGCACCTTCAATCTTGGTAATGTCGAGAGTCCATTCCTGAGGAGCGATTTCTGTAGTCACGCCATCCTGACGTGTAGAGACGTAAAGCTTGTATGAGGTCTCGCCAGGGATAACCATGATGCTCTCACCGATAGCCTTGTAGTTTGCCTTGCCTTCTACATAAGCTTCCGGCTTAACCTCTGTAAGTGCCTGGACACCATTGTCCCCCTTCTCCATAAGAGCAAGTTCCGCTGTCTCTTCAGCAACATCTACAAGACCTCTGTTCTGTCCTACGACTTCAAGACTTCCCTTGTATTTGGAAGCAATCTTCACGTCAGTCACATAGATATCGCTTCCTGCCTCGGAACCAGCCACGATTTCGAAAGTGAATCTTGTAAGCTGGTGTTTGAACAGGAGGTTCGGCTGAACACCACGTCTTGCGGCAAACGCACTGTAGGCTTTGTCTGCATTGACCTCGTCAGTTTTTCCTGCTGCGTCGATATCGGTCTGCTGGTCAGCCTTTGCAAGCATAAGATCCTGGGAACCTTTGAGTTCGAATGGAACTGACACTGATGTTGCGGTCTTTACAGGCTCTCCTGTAGCGGCATCGTCAATGTGGTATCCGTAGAAATCATAGTATTTGCCTGTAACATAGTAGAATGGCTCGTTCTGAGCGGCATTGTTATGCACTTCGATAACGCCCTTGTTGCCGTCAGCCGGTGCTGTTGCTGAGACATTGTCAATGAACGCCTCGCCTGCGAAGCCAGTGACGGTCCTGTCATAACCGTAGATCTTGAGTTCCTGACCGCTCCACGCCTTGTCAACTGCGCCTACAGATTTCACCTGTACTCCTGTTGATGGGGAAACAGCAGAGAAAAGTACCGGAACCGGTGTTCCGTCCTCGAGAGGATCAGTAATTTCAGGAACATTGGTCTGTCCGTTCTTGGTGCAAGCTGCCAACGCTACGAAGGCAACAGCTGCGAGTAAATGATACTTTTTCATAATCATTTGGGTTTAAAATAGTTATGTTGTTTATTTAATTTTGTCTTCTTCGTCAAGGATTATACTTCCTCCAGTCCCCCACGGCTCCACTTCCACATTCGGACGCACATCCATCATTCCGTATATGGCCAGTCTCACCACATATTGTCTGCCTGCCTGAAAGCCGGACGAGGTGCGTATTGTAAAGGATGATGTCGTCTTGTATGACTGACCTTTAGCCTCTCTCATCTCTATCTTCACTTCATATTCCGTGTCAGGTGCAACAAGGAGTGAACCGCCTACCTGGACGTGAGGCCTTTCATACAGAACGTCCGTGAAATCTCCGTTGTAATCCGTATGATAAGTGTCCTGTTTCAACGCACTGCCGTCTGCCTCCGCCAGATAGAGCGGACTGCGGCCGGAAGAGAAATTCACTCCGAGTTCCGACTCTTTCCTGCTCACTACCGTAAATGTTCCCCGAGTTTTGGATTTGACTTCTACGGAATTGACCATCACCGTGTTGGCTCCGTCTGATGCCGGATAAAGTTCAAAACGGAGACGGGTGAGATGGTGCGTGAATTCAAGTTTCGGATTTATGTTTCTCCTCGCCGTATATGAACTGAATGCATATTTGCGCACCAGCGCCTTCTCGGTTTCAGAGAGCAGTGTGCCTTTTAATACATTCTCGCTGAGAGGAGCTTTTCCTGTCATCAGGTCAATGCTGCCGTCGATCGTGACCGGAAACGAGATCTTGTCCCTGCCCCGGCTTATGGAAGACTGCGGAATATCCAGATTGTCAATGTAATAGGCATAGAAATCATATATCTCCCTGCCTGTAGGATAATAGGCCTCCTTCTCCGAATCCACCCATGAGAGATAGCCGTCGGAGCCGTCATAATAGGCTTTGCGGCCGGAACGCCAGCCGGCATTGTCCAGAGACGCATCCACAAGACATCCGTTCCCTGATGAAGCTGCTGTGGTGAAGAATGAGGATCCGTCCTGATTGAACGCATATACATAGACATTGACATCAGCCCATTTCTTGCCGTCAATGCCGTCAACGGCTCCGCTGCCCTTGCTGTAGGACACACCTGAGCCGCCGACTCCGACAAGGACCGGAACCGGCTCTCCCCCTCCGAAGTCATCGTAATCGCCGTCCCTCACTCCCAAGAATTCTGGCAAGCCGTGAGTATCAATGCGATAAGCGATATGCGTAACAGTTTATCCAATTATTATATACTAAATGTGTCTTATATTTCTACATCTATCACTCCGCTGTCGAACCAGGCTTCCACGCCGTCTCCCCCGCCTTCACTGCTGAAATTTTCAGCCCCGATCCGCAACTCATCCCCAATCTCCAGTCGCGCCTCACGTTTTGCTATGCGTCTTCCGTCCGAACCAGGCACTGACGTCATCAGAGAAGCGGATACTATTTTGTCTCCTATGTTAATCGCCGGGTAAAGTATCCTTGTCTCGTCTCCTCTTGCCGCTTTAACGCTCAGCCTCAGTATGCCCGGACCTGTGCGCAGACTGCTGTTTTCCGACGGAAGCAGTCCCGGAACGGCCACAGTGCCCTCGTAGCCATATTCCGAACGGGACATTGAGAATATGACTCTTGCGATATCTTTCTCTGAAACTTCTCCTGTAAGAAGTGCAAACGATGCCGGGACTCCTGAAAGTTCTGCTGTGACCGAGATGATTCTGACGTCTTCTTCAGGGGCAATCTTGACTGCCACAGTGATTTTCTGCTGCATCGGCTGCATCGTGAGACGATAGACATTCTCTCTCGTGTCTGAAACCACTCCTTTCAGCGATGCTGTCCAGACAGGCCCCGGTGTACGGATAAAGCGGTAAGCCGAATTGAAATCCACTTTCGAGCCGCCTCGGAAATCATCCAGTTCCTCTGCCGGAAGGTCATTGACAGTAGCGGTGAAATCTCTCACCGAAAGGGTTTTGTCCTTCATGAAGCGCTGCGGTCCCGAAAGACTGTAATCGCTTCTGTCACAATAATATGCCAACATCACATAGTTACCATACACGGCATATTCCCGATGCACTCCGGTAGTATCTTCTTCTGTAAGGAAGAACGCTCCGGCGGCATCGGTCGAGTATGAATACCTGATATTGTCGGAGATCTTGTTCATCGCAATATAAACCGAGTCCGGACGCGACGTGTTCTCTTTTTCGTCCCAATCCACAGAAAAGGCAATCGCCGTCTCATCCGAAGTATCGTCTGCGGTCTTCAAGTCGAGCTGGACGCAGGACAATGCAAAAGCACCGATAAGGGTCAGCGGAACAATTACTTTCATTGTGATACCTCCTTTTTCTTCCGTTTCAGTTCGGCCTTCTTCTCGGCAGCCAGACGCTTGGCATCCTCAGCTTCCTGCTTGAGAATCAGTTTCTGACTATCTACTTTCTTATATTTCTCCTTGATGGACAATGTCCTGAACACCAGACACGCCTTGATTTCAGATACGACAGGGAAAGGACACACGTGCCATCCTTTGGAATGTTCCGGTGCTTCCACAAAGTCAGTACTGCTGCGGTTCATTGAATATCCTGTATAGGACGTCACACCGACTCCTGCAGCAGCCCCGAGTTCAAAGTCTATCGCAAAATGCCTGTATGTATATAAAGGAAAGTCATATCCGAAAAGGGCTCCGACACTGAAAAGAGGTCCTTGAATGCCGTATTTTCCCGGTTTTATGGAATATGTGCCGCCACTGACATAGCCGCCGATGAAGTACGCGCGCTCTTTAACAGGGTCTTTCGAACCTTCTTTCGGCTTCATTCTGAACCACTTGCGGAATTCCGGCCGTACCTCAAACATATTGAATACATGAGATGGAGGGACGCTGTGCCAGGTGTTCCAGTTATATTTTGCAGTAAGTCCGAGAGTCCATCTGTTATAGGGTGAAGACGAAATGTCGAACTCAGCATTGACATTGGGAACTGTACAGAGAAGTTCTAGGGCATTGACCCGGAAAGACCAGCGGTCGATTCCTAAAATCTTGTCGGAATTGGCCTTGGGGCGTGTGGCAGTTATATTTATGCCCGCACTTACAGACTCATTGGACTGAGCCTGAAGAGCATGAGTTGTAAGTAACGCAGTCATGATGACCGCTGTATATAGCCCTGCCTTTTTCACCCGCAGATTTTAACCAAACGTATTTTAGACATACCTTGCTGTCGAAAGTTTAATGCTTTCCGTATGATTACCCGCAAAAACGCCCAAAGTTAAAAAAATTCTGCTTTGTTTCCGCACTTTTTCAGCGTAAAGTAGAATTTTTCAAATATGCCTTCCCGTCGGCATCCAGTGCAATGCTGTTCAGAAGTGGCAGTTTGTTATCGTCGATAAGCTTGAGGATGAGTTCTCCGAAGAGCGTGTTCTGCCATGCGAACCACTCACGGGTGAAGTCATATTGGTCATCTTTATAGAATGATTCGTGAATGAATCCGGTGCCGGCATCGGTATTCAGCAGCATCAGGATGCAGTCCATGAGCTCGTTGTCATCTGTAGATGTGAAAGCGCGCATCATTATACTCATCGGCCAGATATTCTCAAAACCGATATGCGGTCCGCTGATGCCTTCGCCTGCCGTGCCCTTATAGAAATACGGATTGCTGTCACTCCATACGAAACGCCTGGTATTGAGATATATAGGATCATTGGCCATGGACGGATCGAGGTATGCAAGCGACAGGAGGCTTGGTGCATTTGCATCATCCATCAGGAAATGGTTTCCGTAGCCGTCCACTTCGAATGCATAGATGTTTCCGAACTCAGGATGATATACGACTGCTTCCTTCTTGAGTGCTGCAGCCACTTCATCTGCGATCGCACGGCATTCCTTTGCCATCTTCTTGTCCTTGTTCACCTTTTCGAAGATCTCGGCTGCTTTTCTGAGTGAAGAAACCGCGAAGAAATTGGACGGAACGAGGTATTCAAATGTAGTGGCATCGTCTGACGGACGGAATGCTGAGGCGATCAGGCCGCACGGTTTCACCGGATTTCCATGCCCCCGGTAGCATTTGGTATCGAGCTGACGGTCTGTCACACGCAGGAATATGTAGGAGCCAGGTCCGTCTTTGCGCTGCTGTTCTCTCATCACCTCGAGGACACGTTTCATTCCGTTCATCCATTTATCACCGAATACCGATGTATCACCGGTGACTTTCCAGTACTCGTAAGCAAGGCGTATAGGGTAACATTGAGAGTCGATTTCCCACTTTCTTTCATAGACATTCGGATCTTTTGGCGAGCCTGTATCGTCAGTCGTCCAGCCTTCTCCTGTCGGGCCGTCATTGAATGCATTTGCATAAGGGTCAATGCCGAGGGACAGGAACTGCCTGTTTATGACTCCGGCAATCATTGCCCGAAGATGCTCATCTTCAGACGCATAACGGACGTACGGCCAGACCTGTGCTCCGGAATCCCGCAGCCACATCGCATGAATATCGCCTGTATAGACGAAAGTGTCAGGGTTGCCGTCACTGTCTTCGCGGAAGTGCACGGTAGTGTCAAGCGTATTAGGGAAACAGTTGCGGAACATCCACGCGAGTTTCGGATTCGTAAGCTGCGCCGTGACATTGTCTATCACGCTTTCGATTTTCTCTGATGTGAACAGCCGCTCCCCTTCTGCAGGTCGCCTGGATTGGAAGTTCTGTGCTGAAACAGCCACTGAGGCCGTTAGGGTGAAAAGAAGTACTGTCAATCTTGCTTTATTCATAACATTGAAAATTATATTTTCCGTCGGCAAAGATAATATATTTGTTAACTTTACAAAAACACAGATTGACAGACAGTTATGGCGATAAAGATAACTACCTCATTGACAGAAGGTTCTCTCCAGGGAAAGAGCCATTGGTGGGGATTTCCCGACCTGCCGGACGGGGTGGAGTTTCCGCTTCTGCAGGACAATGACGATGACTACGATGTCGAAGGCGAGCTGCTGATGACGTTCATCTGTCAGATAAAGCTGGACGAGATCGCCGGATATGATGAGGAAAACCTTCTTCCGCATAAGGGAATGCTGTATTTCTTCGCCGACCTCGATTATTTCCTGGGCGACATGGAAGCGCCAGCCGAGGGTTTGGGTTTCTGGCCGAAGGAGGCGTTCAAGGTAATCTATACGTCTGAGGATAAGAACTTTAACACTCATATTATTCTCAATGAAGACGGCGAGGCGGCATGTCTATGTGACGAGGACATCAGTTTCAAGACGACTGCTGATTTCGACTACGGTCACAAGCTTCTCGGCATGCCGTTTTTCGAGGAAATCCACGAGGCGGCCCCTGAGTACATCTCCCTTCTCCAGATAGACGAGGACGAAAGATGGAACCTGCGCTTCTACGACTGCGGAATGCTGAATTTCCTCATCCGCAAAGAGGACCTGGCCGCTCGGCGCTTCGATGCCGTCAAGCTTTACTTCCATTGTATGTAACGGTGAATTGGAACTTTCGCAATCTGCTATTTTTTCTGTAATTTTACAGCAGAAATTATGAGGAAATGACAAAAGTGCTTTTTGTGTGCCACGGAAACATATGCAGAAGTCCGATGGCTGAGTTTATAATGAAGAAGATGGTCAAGGATGCCGGGAAAGAGAATGAATTTGAAATAGCATCCGCAGCCACATCGACGGAGGAAATCGGCAACGACATCTATCCACCGGCCAAAAGGACATTGACCCTGCACGGAATTCCGTTCGAACGCAGGGCTGCACGCAGAATAACGGCGGAAGACTATTCCCGCTTTGATCATATTTTCGTCATGGACAGGAACAACCTGCGTAATCTGGAACGCATGTTCCCCGGGAAAAACGCCAACGTATCCCTGCTGATGTCACTAACAGGCAATGCACGTGACGTGGCAGACCCCTGGTACACTGGCGATTTCGATGCGACTTACAATGACATCACCCAAGCCCTCTCACAATTCATCGGATTTTGATTTAAAATGCTCCTGAAAGATAGACTTCAACGAATTGCTTTCGCACGGATATTGTCAGACCTGATAGAAGCTCATTTCATCATTGAAGACGATGAAATGAGATTTCTTGAAGATCTGAACGAGCGTTTCCGTCTTATAAATAATTCAATACCTTTGCCATGACAATCGCCCCAAAGATGAACAAATCATACTTATCAAGCTGCCTTGCGCAAGGCTCTCCGGAGGTGGTGAACGGAGCCGGAAAGAACATTATACCCGAAGCGGAAAAGGAATCTCTGTGGAAGAAGTTCCTGGACAAGTTCAGGGACCCGATCATAATCATTCTGCTCGTAGTATTGGTCTTTTCGGTAATCGTATCCGTATATGAGGTGTATTGGCTTGGAAAACCGGCATCATCCCTGATAGAACCTGCCGGGATACTTGTGGCGATTCTGCTTGCTACCGGTATCGGTTTCATATTTGAGGTACGCGCCGAGAAAGAGTTTGAAGTGCTGAACAAGGTCAAGGATGAAAGACCGGTCAAGGTAATCCGCAAGTCCAGCAACGGCAGACAGACACAGTTCTACGAAATACACAAATGCGATGTCTGCGTAGGTGATATTGTCCAGCTAGAAAGCGGAGATGAGGTGCCTGCGGATGCCATTGTCCTCGAAGCTGCTTCCCTGAAGGTAGATGAATCCATATTCACCGGTGAACTCTATGCTGACAAATATGTAACTGTACCTGAAGGCAAACAAGATACTACTTTCCCGGCGAACATGGTCCTGCGCGGTTCCACGATTATCGAGGGGCTGTGTGTTTGTCGCGTGACTGCTGTCGGGACCGACACGGAGGAAGGAAAGGGTGCAAAACTGATTCAGGAAGAACAGGAAGTCACCACTCCCCTTTCGCAACAGCTTGACAATCTGGGCAATATGATTACTAAGGTGAGCTACATCATTGCCGGCCTTATAGTAGTGGGGAGACTTTTCTATTATTTCTTCCTGGACGGGAACATTGACAACAACACTGACATAGTCCAGATTCTGGAATACGTGCTGAGTTCGATAATGATAGCTGTGACGCTGATTGTGGTGGCTGTTCCTGAAGGACTTCCGATGAGCATTACCATCAGTCTTGCGCTGAGCATGAAGAAGATGCTCAAGGAGAAGAATCTTGTCCGGAAGTTGCACGCATGCGAAACAATGGGAGCGACCACGGTCATCTGTACTGACAAGACCGGCACTCTCACGGAAAACAAGATGAAAGTCCTTCAATCACAGTTCTTCGGAAACGATGACATTATCAGCAGAAGCATTGCTATAAACGCTACAGCCGGCCTGTCCGAGGATGAAGAAGGCAATGTCAAGGCTATCGGCAATCCGACTGAAGGAGCACTGCTGATGTGGTTAAAAGAAGAGAAAGGCATTGATTATCTTCCGATTAGAGAAGATTGCGCCATACTGGACAGGAAGAGTTTCTCCTCATTGACGAAAAGCATGGAGACGCTCATTGAGAATCCTGACGTGAAGGGCGGAAAGATCCGGCTGCTGAAAGGAGCACCTGAGATAATCATTTCCCGATGCACCGCTTTCCCTGAGGGTGCAACTGACGAAAATATCAAGGACACGCTGACCGGGTGGCAAAGCAAAGCGATGAGAACGCTCGCATTTGCCGCACAATACATTGACCCTGACGGAAATGAAGGCGATCTCACATTCGTCGGAATGGTCGGGATAGCCGATCCTGTTCGTCCTGATGTGAAAGACGCCATAGATATGTGTCAGGGGAAAGCCGGTGTTCGGGTAATAATGGTTACCGGCGACGTGGCAGTGACGGCCAATGAGATAGGACGTGAATTGGGCATCATCAATGATAGTGGAGAGGACCTGACATTGAGCGGCCAATCCTTTGAGGAGATGTCGGATGAACAGGCCATGAAGATCATTCCGCGCCTTAAGATATTGTCCAGAGCCAAGCCGGAAGACAAAGCCAGGCTTGTCACCCTGCTGCAAAGGATGGGCGAAGTGGTAGCGGTAACAGGTGACGGGACCAATGACGCACCCGCACTCAAAAAGGCTCAGGTCGGTTTGTCAATGGGAGACGGCACGGCAAGGGCAAAAGAGGCAAGCGACATCACCATAATCGACAATTCGTTCTCAAGCATCAATACGGGCATCCTCTGGGGACGTTCCATCTATCTGAATATCAAGAGGTTCATTCTCTTCCAGATGACAATAAACGTATGTGCCTGCCTTGTGGTACTTTTGGGTTCATTCATCGGAATGGAATCCCCGCTGACAGTCACACAGATGCTTTGGGTGAATCTGATTATGGATACATTCGCGGCCATGGCTCTGTCTTCGTTGCCTGCCGATCCTAAAGTGATGAACGAGAAGCCACGTAGTCCAAAGAGCCATATAATCGACAGAAAGATGGCCAAGTCGATATTCTCCGTGAGCATCTGCTTCTTCATATACCTGGCTCTTCTGTGGCAGGTCCTCTGGCATCTGGACATTACCAGCATGAGCGGCCTTTTCACTAAAGAAGCAATGAAGTCATTCTTTACGGAATTCCTGTCCGGCCACACTGCGGACAATGTCCTGACCACTTACGAGAAAGGCATCTTCTTCTCAATTTTCGTTGTGCTGCAGTTCTGGAATCTGTTCAATGCAAGGTTCTTCAGGACTGGCAGAAGTCTGCTGGGCGACCTGGTCATGCTGTTCAAGAACCCGAAGGAAGGAAAGAAAGCCATCGGACGCGGATTTGTCATCATCGCTTTCGTAATTCTCGCCGGCCAGTTCATTATTGTGAATTTCTGCGGCCCTGCATTCAATGTTGAAGCTCTGTCTCTTCAGGATTGGGGAATCATCCTTCTCTTCACGTCACCGATTCTGATCATCCCGGACATGTTCAGGACAATCCGCAATCACTTAACATACTGATAGGCAAGACGTTCCGTGCCGTTCCAGCAGCGGATGACGCCACAGTAGCGGAAGCCTTCCTTGAGGATGGCCGCCTGCATGACTTTGTTCGCGCTGTGAGTGTCGATACGGATGCTGTCGTATCGGGTTAATGCAAAGTGAACCACGGCGTGGAAGATGTGCTTTACCTCCCCGGATGAGGCAATCCTGTGGATAGTGGCGTAGGGTGCAGAGTCAAGCCATTGGCCTTCATATATTTGCGCATAGGTCGGGTCATCACCGCCGCGCAGGACAAAAGTGGCGACAACACGTCCTTCCGAGACGCAGACGTAGCTGTCCCCACTGCTGATATCATCCAAAATGAGCTCTTCGCTCGGGTAGCCGTCTCCCCACTGGTCGGGATTGCCGGTCATTTCCATAAAAGACCTTGCGCGGGCGAATATATCTTTCAAATGCTCAATGTCATTTAATTCAGTTTTTCTGACAATTATGTTATCTGAGCATTTCATACGTTCTGCAATCGCATTCTTAAAAACAGGATATACGAAAAAGGGTGCCCCAAGAAATCCGGGTCACCCTCTTAGAAAACATTAAAGGCTGTTGATGAAGTCGGTCATCTCCTGACGATGCTCCTTTGCGCTGTGGAACAGAGCCATCTGGGCACGCGCGCGGACAAAGTTATGGTCGATGTACTTGGTCTTGAAATATGTGTCGCCGTTAAGATAGTCAGCGAGGAACCTCACAGCCTGCATAAACGGGAACATACATGCAGCATAAGGCAGATTCTCCTTCTCCACGTCAGTCAGGAAGCCTTTGGTGGACTCGACATATCCACGTGCGAACGCCTTGAAGATATCCATATTGAAACTGATCTTGGAAGTATCCGGCTCATCCTCCGGCGCGGTATTGGCCGCAGTGCGCAGGAAATCACCGAAATCCGAGAACACAAAGCTCGGCATCACAGTATCCAAGTCGATGACACACAAGATGTTGCCATCCTTGTCGAACATCATGTTATTGACCTTGGTATCGCAGTGGCAGATACGTTTAGGCAGTTGCCCATCGCGATACATACGCTCCGCCTTGCACATCTCTTCACTGTGCTCATCGATGTCATCCAGCATTGCCACTACCTCGTCACTGTGGTCAGGGTCATCAGCAATCGGCTCCCTTCCGTCGCCATCTTCCGGTTCGTCAATCCTGCAGCGGCAGTCATTTTCCACGGCGTCGATAAGCTGAGCCATACGGAGTTCCATATTATGGAAATCAGGAATTGTCTCGCCGAGCTCGGTGTCGATGTCAGAAAGCATTGACTCGAAATTTCCGAAAGCCTTGCCGGCACAGTAAGAATACTCCGGATTTACAGTCTCGTAAGTGTAGGCGTCAGGAATGAAAACAGACACTCTCCAGAACTTACCGTCCACCTCAAGATAAGTCTTGGCCGAGTCCTTCAACGGAATAAATCTCAGCACTTTACGGTCAATGTCATTTTCCCCTGCCTCGACAAGTTTCTTGCGGATGTGGGAAGTTACAGCCTCGATATTGTTCTGAAGCATGTCCACATCCTGGAAGATGGCATTGTTGATCCGCTGCAGCACATAGTCAGGCGCATCACCGGCTGTGGTCACCTTGTAAGTGTCATTGATAAGTCCGTTGCCGAGAGGCTTGATTTCACTGATTTCGCCCTCAATCGCGAAATTCCCCAGTATGGTATTCAATTCGTTCATTATTAGTTTATTATGATTATTTCCAATATTCGTAAAACAGGGTTATAGACTCAATTCCCGCATAGAACTGACGGAGCAGATAACTCTCGTTCGGAGAGTGGATGGTGTCACGCTCAAGACCGAAACCCATCAGCAGAGGGTCCGCACCGAGAATGTTCCTCATGTCCGCAAGCACACAGATACTGCCGCCGCCACGACTTGGAACAGGCTCAATACCATAGACTTCCGTCATCGCACGGGATGCTGCCTTGTAAGCCGGAGAAGTGATCGGAATCAGGAATCCGTTGCCCGCCTCCATCTTCTCGACGCTGACCTCGACATAAGGAGGCGCTATCGCGAGGATATGCTTTGCAGCCAGGTCAATGATCTTGTCAGCCTTCTGGTTCGGCACGATGCGCATGGAAATTTTGGCATGAGCCTCTGACGGAAGCACCGTCTTGCTGCCTACCCCAGTGTAACCGCCCCAGATTCCGCATACATCCAGACAAGGTCTTATCGCTGTACGCTCAAGCGTAGTGTAGCCCTTTTCGCCCTTAACTTCCTTGATGCCGATGCTTTCCTTATATTCTTCCATATCGAACGGCGCACGTGCGAGTGAAGCCCTGTCTTCAGCAGAAAGTTCCTCCACATCGTCATAGAACCCCGGAATGGTGACTCTTCCCTCATTGTCTATCAATGACGAAATCATATCACATAGGGTATTTATCGGATTGGCCACAGCCCCGCCATAATGTCCTGAATGCAAGTCCTTGTCAGGTCCCTTGACATTGACCTGAAGATAAGTCACGCCGCGCATTCCGCAGTTGATGGAAGGCACCTTGTCGGACAACATTGTCGTGTCCGAAACGAGAATCACGTCGCAGGCAAGCCTTTCCTTGTTAGCTTCGACCCAGGCCGGAAGATTCTTGCTGCCGACTTCCTCCTCACCTTCGAAGATGAATTTCACATTGTGCTTGAGCAGTCCGTTCCTTACAAGGTACTCGAAAGCCTTCACATGCATAAAAGTCTGGCCCTTGTCATCATTGGCACCGCGTCCCCAGATGGCTCCGTCGTGGATTTCCGGCTCGAAAGGATCCGAATTCCATTTCTCGAGCGGTTCTGCCGGCTGCACGTCATAATGGCCGTAAACCAATGCCGTCTTATATGTCGGGTCAATGATCTTCTGCCCGAAGACTACAGGATTCCCCTCTGTCGGGAACACACCGGCCTCATCTGCACCGGCCTCCCTGAGAAGCTCAGCATAACGCTCCGCACACTTCCACATGTCCTGTTTGTTCTCCGGCTTCGCGCTGACCGAAGGTATTCTCATAAGCGAGAACAGTTCCTCGAAGAACCTGTCCTTGTTTTCCTCAATGTATTGCCTGATTCCGGCCTGGTCTGATGTCATATATCGAAAATTTAGTTGTTGTTTCCTATCTTCAAATCCGCCACAATGAAATAATGGTCACTCGGTAGAATGCCATTGACAGTATCCGTCAGCATCTTGCAATACACAGGCTGCACAGCACCGCGCATGAAGATGAAGTCGATTCTCGGCTTCGGTTTCTTATAATTCTCGCCCTTGAATCCATGGAACGAATTCCGTTCAGGGATGCCGAGCGTCTCATAAGCGTCTTTCCATCCGGCCTCACGCAAAAATCCTGCTGCCGCCTTCTTCGGTCCGGAATTGAAATCACCGCACAGGATCTGCGGAAAATCTTCCGCATACTGCGAGGTCTCGCGAATTGTCAGCTTGGTCTGTTCCTGACGAGCCAACTCAGTCTTGTGGTCCAGATGGATATCCATTATGCGGAACTCCTCTCCTGTTTTCTTATCTCTGAGTCTCAGCCAGTTACAATGTCTCGCACGAGTCGTGTTCCATGAAAGGCTGCCACCGATAAGCGGATCTTCAGAAAGCCAATAGCAGCCGGAACCGGTCATTTCATACCTCGAAGTCCTGAAGAAAATCACATTCTTGCCGATGTAATGATATCCTTCAGTGTACGGATCCATCTCCGGCCCGGTAAAACCGAATGAAGTATAGCCCTTGAGCTCCTTCTTCATATATGCATATGACTCATAGATCACCTCCTGCATACAGATGATGTCAGGTTTCTGCGAAAGAATCACGTCCCTGCAGACCTCCTTCCTGTTTTCCCATTGGCCCGGAGTATTTTCGTCCTCGCTGAGTCCGGTAATTCGGATATTGCAGGTCAAGACCCTGTGCGTGCCTTTTTCCTGAGGAGCACGCACTATCTTGGCTGTCGCCGCTACTGTCATTGTCAATGCCAATGCAGCTGAAAGTATGTATTTCAATGTTTTCACGTCGGTTCAGTGTATTAAAGATGTGTGATTGCCTATTAGTCTCTGAGATACGCTCCGCTTTCACGCAGGTCCTTCCGGACTTCTTCCACATTGACCTTGGAAACAGGCACTCCTTCCTCGATTGCGATTCGGGCAGCTCTTCCTGCGCCCTCGCCCATCACCATACAGGTGGACATCACGCGGGCTGAAGCCATAGCCTCATGCGTCATCGATGCACAACGGCCCGCAACAAGCAGATTCTCAACATTTTCCGGCACGAGCATACGATACGGGAGGTCGTAACAGTCCGGGCACCACATCATAGTGCAGTCGTCTCCGTGGCTGTGATGGATATCTACAGGATAACTTGCCACACCTATCGAGTCCTCGAATTTGCGACAGGAAAGGATATCATCTGCAGTCAGCACATATTTGCCTTTTATCACACGGCTTTCGCGTATTCCCATAAATGATGCGACCTTGTCTCTCCATGCATGTTCAAATCCCGGTATGAAGTCACGCAGATATCTTTCGATTTCATCATTCTGCGTACGAGCAGTTATTTCACCGTTGGTGTAGCTTTCCGGTTTCGTGGAGTCCACACCGCAGACTCTGGACATATTGACCCAGATCTCATCATCCGCAAGTCCGGTAATGAGGATGGTCCTCGCTACAGGAATCGAATATCCTTTTTCGCGGGCTTCATTGATCTTGTTTCTGAAACCGACCACGATGAACGGCCCTTCCTTGAACTGCTCAGGCGGCATCACATCCATATCATATTCTTCGTGATGGTTCACTATGGCATCGCGGAGTTCAGGGACATTGACCCCTCTCATACAGAACATAAGTGTAGGAGGCTGCATTCCGCCGTCCTTGTCGCCCTTGTGGCATTCCACGCCTGCACGGTAAGCCACATCTGCGTCACCGGTACAGTCAATGACGGTTTTCGCAAGAATCGCTTCACGGCCTTCCTTGCTCTCGACTATCACGCCCTTCACCTCATTGCCATCCTTGATGACATCTGAGCAGAAAACGTAGAACAGAATTTTCACGCCTACTTCCTCGAGCATTCCGAGAGCCACATCCTTTACCTCTTCCGAGTCAATGATGGTAAGACTGACGTGATTCTTGCAAGGCTTATGTTCAGACGCCTTGCCCTTCGCGCGCAATCTGTCGATAAGCATCTGTGGCAGGCCCTCGACTACCTGATTTCCCTTCCTTCCGAGGAAACCCAGAATCGGGAGACCGATGGTGAGATTGCCACCTACATATCCCCTGCTTTCTATAAGCATGACTTTCAACCCTTTACCAGCCGCAGCCCTTGCTGCCATAATTCCGGAAGGGCCTCCGCCGACAACCAGAATATCTACCTCATCTTTCACCGGAATGTCTCTTGCCGGCTCCTGGATAAATCTTACCATATCTTGATTATTAATATAGGTCTTGCCAGCACACCGCTGACAGACTGCTAATTTAACTATTTTCCGCCTAAAACGTATAAGTGGGCACTTAAATATTGCGCAGAAAATCTACAGCGACAGCTGCAGCTTTCAGACGGATTCCTCTGGAAAACAGATGGTCGGCATGAGGAATGACATGAATCTGAGCCTGCGGCAATGCCTCCTGCAGTTTTTCGGAAAGATTCAGCTCCACGATCCTGTCCCTTTCACCCATCAGAACACAGACAGGCCCCTTGTATTTGGCTATTCTTTCAAATATCCCCAAATTCTGCGCTGTGGTGAAGTAAGACCGCGAAAGCCTTGAGCCCCAGACTTCCACAAATTCCGGAATATTGACCGGATCGAAAGTCTCGATGGCGACACGCCCGGCCCTGGAATCCAGTTCAATATTCACTGCCGGAGCCAACAGGACCAATGCTGAAATTGACGGGTCCTCGGCAGCTGTCATCAATGAAACCAGACCGCCCAACGAATGGCCGCAGAGCACGATACGTCTGTCCTTGTAGTGTGCGACAACATCCTTCAAGTCATCCACTTCCGTAAGCGGAGTCATTTCAGTGATATCGCCGCTGCTGAGTCCGCTTCCACGGAAATCGAAACGCAGCGTATCATATCCGGCCTTGTTGAGGCTGGAGGCAAAACCCATAATCGGATTCTGCCTGCAGTTCATCATCAGTCCGTGGCACAGTATCACCAACGGCTTCGGTCCACGCCCGGAGTCGTCATCCGGGCACATTGATTCAGAAGCGTCTCCCTCTGTATATATGGCGAAGATATCTCCCCGCGGAGTAGGAATAGTCAGTTCCATTTCGTTCATTATCTGCGGCCGAAGCCCACTACAAGTCCTGCCTTGGCGATTATACCCGGCTGAGGCACATTGCCATAGTCATAATACTTGTGGTTCAGCACATTGTTCACCTCAGCGTATATATTATAGGAAATTCCGCGACGCACCTCGCTCCATGACACACGCGCATCGACCAATGAATATGGACGATACGGCACCATTCCCTTGGAGACCTTGTTCTCGAAGAGTTCATAGTTGCCTTCCCTGTCCTGCCATCTCCACGAAGCATCTGCGCACAAGCCCTTCCAGATATGGAAACCGGCCTTCACCACCACCTTATATTTAAGGTATTCCAATGCATATTTAGACTGCACATCCGCTCCAAGTTTCTTGTCCTGGTCAATGTGGCTGAACGCGACATCCAGATTTCTCAGGAAGAAATCATCACGGACGAGCAAGGCCGGGAAATCCACCCTTGCGGAAAGTTCCTGACCGAAGGCATTGACCCTGGTATAATTACCAGAACGCCACTCTGCATTGGCCCCTTCCGACAAGTCCTTGGTCCAGTCAATCATATTGCGTCCCATATTGTAATACACTGTCAGAACTGCATTTAGCCACGGCCTCGAGAATTTCAGACCGCCTTCCACAGACTGCATTTTCTCTGCCTTCAGATTCTTGTCGGCCTGATGTCCGCCCACGGAATAATACAATTCCGTAAAAGTAGGCATTCTCAATGAAGAGTTATACGATGCATACACCTTCCAGTCGCCCAAAAAGCGGTAACTCAGATTCACTCCCGGATAGAACTTGAAAGGCTCGTCATTTCCGGTATTCTTCACCGCCGCCACACCTGCCGTAGCCGCCAGATTGCGGTATTCGTAACTGTGTTCGAGATAGATACTGTAATTCGTGCGCCTGAGCCCTTTCTTGTACTCGGCCTTCCCTACTTTCTTGACAGATTCGAGATCCTCACCAAGATTGGTACTGATAATGTCTTCATCTCGGACATCGGCACCGAGCGCGGTCTTGCCCGCCACGGTCTCTATCCAGGCCGTCAAACCGCCACCTAAAACACTGGTACGGTGATAGTTGAACGGAACTTTGGATTCATCGCCGCGTACAAGTTCGAACCTGTCTTGACCACGGTTCCAGTAGAATTCAGGCCTGAGTTTCACAAAACCCTTTGTCTGGGCCTTGACAGCCACGAAAGACTTGAACGTATGCTCGAACTGGTTGTCGAACTTGGCGCTGTAGAATGTATTGGAGCCGAAATTGCGCAGACTTATGCCGGTAAACCAGTCCACATCCGCCTTTGCAGAAGTGAAACCTCCCTGATAATAAGCCTTGACCGTCTCATAGTCGGTATTCAGGCCCCCGTCAGCATTGCGGCTGAAACCGTCTGAGCGCAGATAACTTGCTGAAATCTGGTTTGAGACTTTTCCTGTGACGATGCCAAGACGCGCACCGCCATTGAAATAGCCATAGGAGCCGCCTTCGACATGCGCCGCAACTTCCTTTCCCACAGGCTTTTTCGTGACAATGTTGATGGCCCCAACAAGGGAAGACGAGCCGTAAGCCACGCCTGCCGGCCCGGAAAGGACCTCGATATGGTCAATGTCATTGACATCAAAAGGGAAATCTACTGCATTGTGGCCAGTCTGAGGGTCGCAGATATTGATGCCGTTAAGGAAGACGGCCACCTGGTCGCTCGTACCACCGCGCATGGAAATATCCGTCTGCGCGCCCATGTCGCCTCGCTGCCGCACGTCGATGCCTGCCAAATATTTGAGCACGTCATTGACACTTACCACCGGCAGGGACGCTACCGCAGTGCTGTCCAGCAATGTCACGATTCGTGTGCTCTTGCCCAATGCCATAGGCACTCTCGCACCCGTGACCGATACTGAATCCAGTACGATGTTCTTTTTGAATGAGTCTGAAAGTCCTGCTGAAAACGCAGAAAAATGGTTTGACGAAATCATCGTCATGACTGCCAAGAAACGGCAAATCCGTGTTCGTTTCATAAAAAAATCTATAGTTTTGTAGTTATGACGCGCCAAAGTTATAAAATTTCGCGGAATATCTGTGAAATAACGGAACACGGGCCGTCAAGATTCTTTCACTTTTTCGAGATAGGTGACACGGTTGCGGGCAGCTGATTTGCGAAGATCGGGATCATTAATGCCGATTTTACCGGCTGCCTGGCGCAACTTGCGGTACAGGTACTTGTCCAGACGACGGACCTGCGAACGTGTAAAGACATTGTTTCCAGCCTTTTCATAATCGCGTATATGGTCGGCGAGAGTATCCATGCGGGCCATCAGTTTATCCTGCTGTTCCACGGAGAGTTGTTCGCCGGATGTAACAGCCTTTGAACATATGATATTGTAATAACGTCTGGCAATGCGCTTGAATTCTGCGTCTATTTTATCTTTCCTTAAGAACTTATGTGTAGCTTCTCATAATTTCTTCAAATGGATTAAGCAACATCTGAAGATAAAAAAGTTCTGGGGAACGTCTGAAAATGCAGTCCGCATACAGATTTACTCAGCAATTATTGCCTATTGCATGATGGCCATTATACAGAAGAAGATGAATGTTGAACGGTCAATTTACGAGATGTTGCAAATTGTAAGTATCTCACTTACAGACACAAACCATCTCAGAAACCTCTTTGCAAAACCTAACTGCAATATTGTCAATGAACTTGATGATTCAACCGAACCAAATTTGTTTAATTGTTAAACTTTATAATAATCGTCCGAAACTTTTACCGGACAGCAATGAATAAAAAGCTATGAATTAAATGCTGTATTTGTTTAGTTTTAGTATATTTTAGAACGAATTATTTACATCAAAAAGTTCAGGTATGAAAATTCAATTTTAGGTATGATAATTCAATTCAATCGTATATACATAGTAGAGTCTCTTCAAAGTAATGATAGAAAAACGGGAACAGAGCTTTATAATGACTTGTTAAGATGGAAAGGGGTATTGCATCCAGATTTTGAGGCTGTATTGAAAACTCCAACCACAATGAACGAATTCATGTCACTATTTGATAGCATATTAGATGATTGTTTTAATAATGGAATTGCTCCAATCATTCATTTTGAAATACATGGCGATTCCAATCAATCTGGATTAGTACTATCATCGGGAGAACTTGTAAACTGGGGTGCTTTATGTGAAAAATTAAGACCTATCAATCATCAATTAAAAAATGGGTTATTTATTACAATGGGAGTTTGTCATGGATGTTATTTTATTTCGAAGGATGTAGTTGATAAACCATCTATATTTCAGGGGATTATAGCTTCATTTGATGTGCTTTATGATTTTAGTATTTATACTCAATTTTATGCTTTTTATGAAGAATTATTCTCCTCTTTTGATTTCAATTTAGCATACAAAAAGTTAATTGACGCTAATCCTGATTCTTCTGTTAATTATGCATGCTATAGTTCTGAATTTATTTTTGCAATGGTGCAGACTGATTATGATGATGAAAAATGCACAAAAGAAGCTTTTGAGCAAAGAGCACTTGATGAAATCAAAGCTGGTAATTTGACATTTGTTAGTCGCCAAGATAAGCGAAGTAAGATTCGAGATTTTGTAAAGATTGGATTACAGACTAAAGAACGATATTTTGAAAAAGCATATAGAACTTTTTTTATGTTGGATTATTACCCGGAATTAGAGAAAGAAATATCTTTCCCTTGTAATCTGTCCAAAATGAAAAGTTGGTATAAAGGACTTAGATGAAATGTTTATTCACTAAGATTTTTATCTTAATGACGGGCATAATAATATAAATGGGGTAAAATTAAATTTGGTCATTTATCTTTATCTTACACGCTGATTCCGTATGTGACATTTTGCGCTCAATGGTGGATATTTCCGAATCACGGAGAGTATGAGCAAACACCCTCTTTATAAAGGTAGCGGTCTGTAGGAGTGGCTTGCCGAATGCTTTGCCGATATTCCAACCAAAGTGCATGATGTCAATGGTTTTTAATTGAGCATCATCCTTTATCTGTTCAACCTTGGGCATAGTATGCCGACAAGTAATATTCTGTAATATATCCGCATAGGCGATTAAGGTCAGTTTCGCTAAGGTAGGGACTGTCGTGAAATGCCTAATAAGTTTTCGACTTTTCTAACGAATTGATTGACAAAGTGATAGGAATTTCGTAACTTTGAAAAAGGGAAGAAGATTCCCCCAAGCACCGAGAAAAGTGAGAAATTGGGGGAATCGCAAAAATAATCTGTATGCCAAAGGTACGAAATTTTTCTGAAATAGCGCCAAACATTGCGTTTCCGGAGTTCAATTTATACGTGTTCGCCACATTTGAGACCGATAGTGAAGAACGTCGAGTTCGGAGCGAAGGTCAACAACATATTGGTCAACGGGATATCGTTCATGGAGAAGTTGTTTCATGGGATTCACATCTGAATACGTTGATTTTATGTGCTATAAGTCGGAACATAGAAAATGAGTCAGGTTATGAGACATAGGGAGACTTCTCGCGCGCGGTACAAACTGAAACCAATTTAGAACGAAAGCTTCATCTTATCGGATTTCATCAGTCAATCAGATGCATTTTATCGGAATTCAGACATTTGTTTTCTGCATTTTATCGGAATTTAGATATTTTTACTACCTTTGTATCAACGATATAGGCAAAACGTATGATTAAAGAAAGACTCATCCTGCAAGTCCTTGCAGAACAAAGAGATGAAATATCGGAGTATAACCCTTCGGAGTGGGTGTCCCGCAGGGAGGAATCGCTGTTCGAGTTTGAAAGCAGCATGGCCCAGGTGGTTATAGGCGTGCGGCGTAGCGGAAAGTCGACACTCTGTCACAAAGTGCTGCTGGAGCATGGAATCCGATATGGTTACGTCAACCTTGACGACGACCGACTCCTCGGGATAAAAGCGGAGGATCTGAATACTGTCCTATCGTGCGTATATCAACTTTACGGGACGGATGTTCCCTACCTCTTTCTGGACGAAATTCAGGACGTGGACGGGTGGCACCTCTTCGTAAATCGGCTACTCAGAAGCAAAATGAAGATATTCGTAACGGGCAGTAATGCCAAACTCCTCAGCAGCGAACTGGCTACGCACCTAACCGGCAGATACAATGAAATCCGCCTCTTCCCGTTCTCATTCGCCGAGTATTGCACATTCCATCAGATTGACACTGCCGGCATTACTACAAAGGCAGAAGCATCCCGCAAGAGCGCCTTCATGGACTACATCGGAACAGGAGGTTTCCCCGAGCTTCAGCGAATCAGGAACAAGCGTGGGTATATCGAGAGCCTCATCAGCGCCATCTTGGAGAAAGACATCAAACGCCGCTTCAAAATCCGTAATGTCGATGCTCTGAGAAAGATTGCCAATCACCTGATCAATAACGCCTGCCAGGAAATTAACTACGACGACATGTCCGAAATCCTCGGTATCAATGACAAGACCTGCAAAAAATACGCGGACTATCTCCGTCAGGCATTCCTCATCCAAATTCTCACCAAGCACTCCTTCAAAAGTAAGAATCGTATCAGAAATTCTAAAGCCTATATAGTAGATCCGGGGTTCCAGAACAACCGAGAGAACTCGATGGCCGGAGAGAACATAGGCTGGAGATTGGAAAATGTGGTTTACATCGAACTTCTCCGACGTTGCGCATATGATTTCCGTGATGTTTACTATTACAAAGCCAATCCAAGGGCAAAGGAAGTGGACTTCGTCGTCTGCGACAAAGACAAGGCTCTTGAGCTCATTCAAGTAGCCTACGAAATTGACACCCAGAAATCATTCAACAGGGAAACCTCGGCCCTCGTTCAGGCGACAGGCCCACTTCACTGCGACAAGCTTACCCTGATTGCGTTCTCCCCTACAAGAGACATCGAAATCGATGGCAAAACCATCCACATCATCTCTGCCGTCGAATGGCTCTTGTCTTAGACAACTTGCATACTCTGAGGTACCCACTACGCACAGCAATACCGGAATCCTTCGGGAACCGTGCCGTATATATTCTTGAGGATATTGCTCATGTGATGCCGCGTGGCATATTTTGCACTCCGCTTGATGTCGGGATTTTTGCTATAATAATTCTGGCTTACTCGTTTTTCTACGATACGTCTCACTTTGCGGACTGTAGCATTGTCTTCTATGCGAATGGAAAGATCGCCCAGTTTCTTTCCTTCCATAAAGTCCAATCTCTCATTCCTGATTGCTGACGTCTTGGCCTTGATATAACTAGTATTGCTGTAGTAGATATTTTTCATAGCACGTTTTTCTATATTCATCCCAAAATTAACTATACTTATATATACCCCATATACTGCTTTATCTTACAACAAAATTTGGACAAACAGCTGCCAATGCAGATTTGTTTAGTACCTTTGCACCTCTTGCTTAAGAAAGGCAAGAATAAAAAACGAACTCAACATTAACGGAGATGAGGTATTTCGGAGACAGGTTCCCCGTTTTTGTATTTTTGAAGACAACAGATAATGAAGGTAAATCATAACGGCACTGCTTATTCCATACTGATTACTTGTGGCATCGGTCATTTTCTGAATGATATGATTCAGTCAGTGATTCCGTCCATTTACCCGCTGATAAAGGACACATATGGATTCTCGTTTGCACAGATAGGCATTATAACGCTGGTCTTCCAGATGACATCATCCATTCTTCAGCCATTCACAGGCTATTACGCGGACAGGAGACCTGCACCTTACGCACTTTCCATCGGCATGTGCTTTACATTGACAGGCCTGCTCATGCTCTCCGGCGCCAGCACATTCCTGACAATTCTGATTGCAGTGGGAATAATCGGAATGGGGTCGTCAATATTTCATCCGGAGGCTTCCAGAGTGGCACAGATGGCATCTGGAGGAAAGAAAAGCCTGGCGCAGTCGATATTCCAGGTAGGAGGCAACGGAGGAAATGCGCTCGGGCCGCTTCTGGCATCGCTCATAGTTCTGCCCTTCGGACAGAGCTCCATCAGATGGTTCGCATTGATAGCAATCCTGGCTGCAGGAATCCTGCTGTACGTCGCATCATGGTACAAGGAAAGGATTGCCACCCATACTGACCATCCTGAGATCAATGCAGATATCCGCAATGATATTCCACGCCGTCAGGTTCATACGGCAATGCTCATTCTGGTGGCATTGATCTTTTCCAAATACTTTTACCTGTCCTGCATGACAAGCTACTTCACATTCTTCCTGATGGACAAGTTTTCGATGACAGTGCAGAATTCCCAGCTATGCCTTTTCGCGTTCCTGGCGGCATCAGCGCTCGGCACCGTAGGCGGAGGACTTTTAGGGGACAAGTACGGAAGGAAATACATAATATGGGGCTCCATCTTGGGAGCAGCGCCTTTTGCCATGCTGCTGCCCCATGTAAACTGTTTCTGGACCATAGTTCTGTCAGTCATCATAGGTCTGGTAATTTCGTCTGCATTCTCATCGATCGTCGTATATGCAACAGACCTGATGCCAGACAGGATAGGGATGATTTCCGGCGTTTTCTTCGGTCTCATGTTCGGTCTGGGCGGCATCGGTTCGGCATTCTTCGGATGGCTCGCGGACAAGACAAGCGTATGGTTCATTTTCAATGCCAGTGCATATCTGCCACTTCTCGGCGTCGTGGCCGGATTTCTGCCCGACACCAAGAAAAAGCAATGAAAACAAAAGACAAAGACCTACCTGATGATTTCCCCAATCGCCTCAGTTAATGAAGCATAGACAATCGTACCCGCAGGAAACAATTATCTATCCCATGCGTCGTCTTAACCAGTTACGCACTGGGATGTCGTATAATCTCAAGCAGATAAACGCCACTAAAACACAACTCGCATAGAGAACGAGAACAACTGACCAAGTCTCCATCAATGTGTACTGTTCCGTTTTTATCAGCCACGAATAAAAAAGATACATGAAAGGATAATGGATGATATATAGCGGATATGATATATCACCGAGAAAACCGCAAACCTTGTCAGACACTCCATTAGATGCGCGTCTTGATGCGCCGAGCCATACAAGAAGCGGAAAGACAATGACGATGCAGAATGACTCGAACGCCCCGTTTAAGGTCAATGCCAAAGTATCATTGACTTTAAAAGTTTGGGGCAGGTACGGAACGCAGAACAGGGCTAATAGAACGGCTGAGCTCAGCCAGAACGCGCCTCGGACGTTTATCGCACGGAAATTTCTTGCGACAAGCATACCGGCAGTAAACGGAAACAGCATTCGCAGCAGTCCTCCAAAGAAATTCATTGTATCAATGGTCCAGCCAACTCCTATGCTACCGTATCCGGAAATGTCCAAAACAGCAAAACCTGTATGAAGAATACCGAGAACTATCACCAATAAAGTCAATGCAACTTTTGACAGCCTCCTGATTATCAATGCATATAGAATACTCCCAATGTATTCAAAGAAAAGCGACCAACTTGGGCCGTTCAGAGGGAACATTTCTCCATTGCCACGTACTTCATAGCAGCATCCTGGAGTGGCTGGAATCATGAACATGGCACACAGCAAGGCCAACATTACAGCTGAAGTCGCAATATGAGTTCCATCCCATTGAACTGAACCTTGCAGCATGAATGTGGTGGCTCCTATTACTGCTCCCATTATGACCATAGGATGAAGCCTAATGATTCTTCGCTTTAAAAAGTCTTTGAGACTGAAGCCCTTAGCCCATCTGTCATCATATGCATACGAGATAACGAATCCCGATAGGATGAAGAAGAAATCCACTGCAAGATAGCCATGATTAATGCCTGTAATCATACCGCCGCCCGCAAATGCAAATCCTTCATGGACATGATACCAGACGACAAGTAAGGCAGCAACCCCTCTAAGACCGTCAAGAAGTTTATAGTGAGGTTTGGTATCGGCAAACGCCGTTTTGGACAAAAGTTCTGCTTTCATTGAAAGAACTTATAGTTTCATCTAAAAAATCACTGCTATTCCATATTACATTCTTCGCCATACAGCATTGACACTATCTGTTCAAGATACTCCTTGTCCACTTCGTCGAATGTTGCAAGTTCCTTACTGTCAATGTCAAGAACCGCCACAATCTGACCGGATTTCCGGCATGGTACGACTATCTCGCTCCGGCTTTCGCTTGAACACGCGATGTGTCCGGGAAACTGCTCGACATCAGGGACGACAAGTGTCCGCTCCTCGCTCCATGATGTGCCGCAGACTCCCCTGCCTTTCTTTATCCTGGTGCAGGCTACAGGTCCCTGGAATGGCCCGAGCACCAGTTCATCTGCCGAAACGACGCGATAAAACCCTGTCCACCAGAAGCCGAATTCAAAGTGAAGCAAAGCTGCCATGTTGGACATCCTTGCAATCTCATCAGTCTCCCCTGAAAGGACTGACTGGATCCGCGGAATCAGCGCCACATATTTATCAACCTTTGACATAATCATTTCATTTTGAACAAAGGTAATGTATTCAAGCATATCCGCATACCATTCGAGAACAAATTTAAAAAAGTCCCGATAAGAATCTTACCGGGACTTGAATGTCAGAACTTTTGTCGAGTTTCGTTGTGCACATATCAACAAACCCGTACTCACTGACAATGCGAAGGTACTACTAAAATCCGACAACGTCAATTATTATTGAAAATATTTCCTTTTAGTAAGAATGAAAAAATAAGTTGGTAAAGATTTGTGAAGTATTTTCGAGGATAGATTTCTTTTCGAAGAAGGAGTGTACTGGACGTACACGACTGATGAGAAGAGGAATATAGACCGAAAAGACGAGGCGTTACCTGTAGTGTGAGAGAAGTTGCTCGATACGGCGCTTCATCTCATCGCGGACAGGCTGCGGGGAGATGACTTCCAGATTGGCGTAGGTCATCAGGACACTGTACAGTTCATTGTTCGGCCTGACGGTCAGACTTACATACCCCGTGCCGTCCTCGATCCATACCTTTTGGCTGGTATGTACCGGCTTGGTATTCATGCGGTACCAGTCGTACTTGGACTTCATATCATTGAGATCCGCCTTCAGAATCACCTCCACCGGCTCCTCATTGTACCGTGAGACACCTATTATATCTGAAAAGTAATTTTCGAAATCCACATACCATTCCTTATCCGGCCTGTTCAGCTTCAGATTACCGGACCGCAACCTGTCGACATCTATCTTGAGCACACCATCCGACGGAATTTCTATTCGGTCAATGGCAAGATTCCTCAGCCCGGGCTCATCCCTGACTCCATTGTTGTCAGCAATTCTGTAAGCCCACCCCATAAGGAACCACCTGTTGAGATACTGTTTCAGATACCAGGGCTGAAAGTCAATGTCCTTGACCTCCATGTAGGCGGCATTGTACTTGAGGCTTAGCGGATGCCCTTCACGGATATGGCGGTACAAACTCCAGAGCAGATTTCTGTTGCGCAGACGCGGATTGCTCTCAAAACTGATGAGCTGCTGCATCAGCTTTCCTCTTCCCTCCAGCTGACGTTTCAGTTTCTTCACCACTGCATCCACGCTTACAAGCCCGCTGATGGACTCGAAGAACTCCAGCGTGTACTCCAAGTCCGCATAACTCTGACTCGGGACCAATGTGCCATTGAATGTCTTGGAATCACGCGCGTAGCGATACCTGACCGGCCTGCCGGACCGTTTGTCGATCTTCACGCCATCCAGTCTGGAGAGAAAGCGGATGTCCTTGTATATGGTAACCCGGGAAACGGTCACCTGCCTACCGCTTTCCTCCGAAATGGTCTTTTCGCAGACGGAAATCATATCTTCAATCGTGCTCCACTCTTCGGAACAAAGGAGGTTGTCAATGGCACGATACCTCAGTGTTGCATTCTTGTTTGCCGGCATAACTATATCTGTAAACAATAGGTTTACAAATATAAATAAAAGACGCTTATTGTCAATGTTTTTGAGCGTCAAAGTTTCATAGGGTCTTTTTTCTGCCTAATTTTTATTATATTTTTGCAGCACCCTCAAAAAGACAAACAATCATTATAAATATCATGACAGAATTCGCTTCCAATCTCGAGCGTACAGAGCACGCTCGCCTTCGTTCTGACGCCTTCCGCATTGTATCTTCAGCCATAAGTCACTACAATGCAACTGGTTACGCATGGCTCGACCATAATGAGAAGGCAGATATTGTAAGCGACGCCATCGCCAAAGCGTTAGAGACCTTCAATCCCAAGAAAAACACTTCTTTCCACACTTGGGTAAACCGCTTAGCCTGGCAGATGACATGCAACAGACTCTCTTCACATCACGACACCTGCAGTATCACCAATTACACAGAAGATGATGAAGAAGTCGAGATGCCTGCATTCACGAACTGGGTTACAGCTGAGGACGAGGTTGTTGCCTGGGAGACGTCACACAGGATTGACAATTTCGTGAATTCGCGCAGCGAGGAGGACCGCATCATCTTCACTATGGACCGCGACGGATACTCCGCAAAGGAAATCGCTGAGTTCTTGGGAATGAGCATCCGCAACATCTATGTCAGACTGTCCAGAGCCAAGAAGGCAGTCGCCAAACATCTTGTCGCATAACAAGACTAGAGCATCTTAACCTAACAGAAGAACTTTCCTCCGCTGAGCTCTCCGATGCACAGGCACTCGAACTCGCGGAAGAGTATGAGGCGTTCACCGGAGGAAATATCGAGAACATATGTCGCAAGAAGATGATTCAGAGCATCATAGATGGCATTGAACCGAACTTCGAGGACATAAAGTCTTTCTGCGACGACGAAATAATCGGCGCCAAGGCCAATGTGAAGAAAATAGGATTTTAGATCCGGTGATTCTTCGCATTGGTCCGTATATGTTTTGATTTGACACCGCCACAAATATCAGAGATAATATCCTGTAGAACAAACATTTAGTTGACAGATGTATAAACTCTAGCCCTGTATGTACGAAAGAAGATGCGGCCAGACATTTCGTACATTATTTTGGCCATTTCATATATTTCTTCGTTCAGGTGAAAGATGTACGGGTGATTAGGAGTATATTTGTGTATAACTAAAATGATGAAAGACAATCTTCTCATATCCAAGGGTACGGAACTCGTACGAGTCCCGTTACGCAGTCTTGTATATATTCAAGCAAGTGCAAACTACTCGGAAATCGTCACCATCAACGGCAAGAAGACGCTTGTGTCAGAGGGACGTGCGATCGACAATGCACCTAAAGGCAAGGCTATCAGGAAGGCTATCTGCGACAGGAATGGCGAAATCATGGTAATCATGTCCGCGGGCAGGGAATCATTCCATGACTTCGCTCAGGCTTTAGCTGACTTCGGAGTGGACAATGCTGTCTATCTCGTCGGTTCAGAACTCTCTTACGGGTTCTGCCGCGACGGGCAGGGCCGCTTCATACCGTTCTCGCAAAAGCATCGCGACAGCCAGAAATACGAGAATTACATTATCTGGAGGAAGAAATGATGACCAGACTTCTCGAGCAGTTACTGTCGGATGCCGTATATTGTGTCGCGTCCCGCATTCGTTATGCCGCTTGCAATGTCGGTGATATAAATCAGATTATACAGCAGACTATTTCTTATATCCGTTCCGAGTATCTAAAGCCCAAACTACACGGCAAAAGAAAGTTGAGCGACAGCCTTAAGGAAGCTTATCTCGAGGAACTCAATGAAGCTGAAATCATCGCAACTGAAAAGATTCAGCAGCAATACTTTGTCTGCCGCAAGCGCAGAGACATAGCGTTGATTGAGTATCCGTCCTTAAGTCTGATTGTCAGCAAGGAGCTGGGCAAGAGGCAAATTCCTTATATATTGGAAACAGTTTTGGACGAGAACATCTTGACTGTCCATATTACTTCCGAGTATTTCTTCGATATTCCTCTTAGTCTCGAGAACGTAGAAAAGACGACGGACCTGCTGGAATACTTTATAATGCGCCCTGACTGTGCAAAGAGAGAAATGCCTGAAATCCGCAAGCGTTATGATCCCAAATTAGCCAGTTCTTGGAAAGAAGCTTGAGATGCCATCCCCCCGATTTCTCACTTTCTATGGTGGTTGGGGGAATTCTTTTTTCCTTTATCAAAGGTATGATATTTCTATCACGTTATCAATCAATTTATTGAGAAATCGTTGAGCACTTCCCGACACTCACCGTCACTGTATTCCCAAAGACTGTCGCAGACATCATTCGCACTTAGCAAACCGAAATCGTCCAAATCGCTCCACCCTCCGAAAGCTCCGCCGATGTTCAACCCATAAAATTTCATTCCGGAAGCCTTCTGCTCATCTATCAGACCTTTCACCGAATCGTCAATCTGGCCCCATCCGAAATCCGAGATACAGAGGATATCCGCCGTGTCGAACTTCTTCTCCCTAGGCATTATATCCTGAAAAAGCCACTCGAACATGGCATTTTCGTCATTTCCTCCCATAGAGACATCGGAAAGAAACTCGAGAAGTTTGCTCCGGTCATTTCCCAGCGAATCCACACGCATCATCTTGTGGGAGTCCGAGTAGGCGACGATCAGGACCTCCCTGTGACGCCGCTTCGCTATAATGGTCACGGCATAGGCCAACTGGATAGCCACCTGCAACGGTTCACCATTCATGGAAGAACTCTCATCCACACAGACGATGACAGGCCCGTCCTTATGTACGTCCGGACGCGAGGCCTGGGATGCTGAAGCAAAAACCTGAAGCCGTTTCTCGGCAAAATTCATGAAGAAGACGTCCTGGGTGGCCTTCTCCGACAAGAGGACCAATTCAGAAGGGAGCAGCGCGGAAAGATTATTGCCGACGGTTATCCCTTCAATGTCACTCTTTGACGCCACTGAAAATCTTCCCCTTGTTTCCGTCACGTCCTCTCCTGCCCTGCCGATAAGCAAGGCGAGCTTCTTCAGGGATTCAGGGATGCTGCGAAGGTAAATATTCTCCCTTCTCTGCTGCTCCATCTTCGGGTCACAGGCGCCAATGCCCATAAAATCGTCATCTTCATCATCATTGTCTTCCAAGAAGTCCTGAAGTCCGGACATATCTGGACCCATTCCCTCTTTACGCCCTTCATCATTGTCCCCATCGCCCTCCGGGATATTGACTTTTGTCAACAGATTTCCCTCCAGATCCATTCTGGCCTTCTTTCTAGCCTTCTGCGACGACTCATATATCCGCCTCCTTCTTTCCATAAGCGCCAACCAGAGAGAGAAGAATTCCTCTATCAGTTTATTCATTCTTTCTTCCGTCAGACGCCCTGCCGCACGTTCACTTTCGAGCCTGTCCGCAAACGCTTCCAGTTCATTGGAAGCATCATCCCGCCACATCATGACGGGCTTTGCCGTATCCAGAAAGCGTTTGTCAGCCATCACATTCAAGACAGTCCGGCGGACAGGGTTGTCTTCCACTTCGGCCCGATCCAGCAGAAACTGCGAGATGTCACTGCCTGAGAATTTGGCGACAGCCACTGCCAATGTCATTGACCGTATCAACTTATCTTCCGCCATTATACTTCTGCAATGTCTTTGTCATCAATGAATAGTGTTGGATGTCCGCCAGGAACACATTGTCTTCGACCTGTCGACGGAACTCCGCGAGCATAAGACCAGCGCCACCAATGGCCGAACTTGACATGGAGGCATCAGCGCATGAAACTGCCACGGCGTTCTTCTTCCGTAGTCGATAGACATAATTATTGATGGCCACAGCCCCGCTTCTCGGGGACTTTATAAGAAACGAGACCTCCGACTCTCCGGCAAGGTCCACCAGGTCGTTCCCTACAAAGCGACCAGGGACGGCTTCCGGCGTAAGCTTATTGTAATCGGAAATTCTGATCTTGAGGGACTCCCCTCCTGCATCAATGATATAATGGACACCATCCGGAGAGAAGAATTCTTCCTGACCGCTGCGACTTGACGGACTTGTCTGACGTCTTGTGACCGGCCAGGTCATAGAATCCTTGAGAATGGTCTTGGCAAGTTCCTCACATATGTCCTTCCCGACTTTGGGAATCTGGCTGTCGTGATCCCATATCATGTGTTCCAGCAGCAGACAATCGGAGTAATCCACCTGACACCGCCCGTTCAGGAGAGCGGACATCCGCATGATTCCCAATATCTTCTTCCACCGGCGGTCCGACACATACGGCACCTCGTGCTCATCCGAGTCGTTTTCCTGCGCCTGTCTTACAATCAGAGTCCTCAGGTTATAGATAAAATCCATTATGCTCTCCGGAACATCTATGTCTCTTGAACGGGAAATCAGCGACTGGTATTCTTCATCACTGAATGCCAGCTCCCTATCCACACTCGGTTCCGCACTCCTTCCGGACAGCAGGGCCCTGAAATTCAGCCGGTCACCTATGGGACGCACAATATAGCGGATAAGGAAACGGTCCCAAAGTGCTTCAAGTCCTTCCCCTTCAGCCGGAAGCTCATTCGATGCCGAGATGATGCCTTTCAGGGGCAGTTTCAAATCCTTGTCACCGTTGCGGAATATCTTCTCATTGATGGCAGTCAGCAGCGAGTTCTGTATTGACGGGCCGGCCTTCCAGATTTCATCCAGGAATACGATATCCGCTGTCGGCAAATAGCCGTCAGTCACTCTCTCATACGTGTCACCGTCCTTCAGTTTGCTGATGGAGACAGGACCGAATATCTCATCCGGTGTGCTGAAACGGCTCATCAGGTACTCAAAGCTGCGGGCATCGCGGAATGCCATTTTCAGTCTCCGCGCCACCATGCTTTTCCCGACACCAGGCACACCCAGCAGAAAGATGCTCTCGCCCGAGAGCGCAGCAAGCAGGCTGAGGCCAATGACCTCGTCACGTTCATAGGCCCCGGCACTCATCGCATCCAAAAGGCTTATAATCCTGTCTCTAAGATTGTTTGTCATATCTTGTTTTTAATCGGTGAAACCATATCCAGGACATCATCCATTGTCAACTTCGAACTGCGGTCAGTTCCCGCCAGGATGGCATCCGAAATCTCTTTCTTCGTTTCATGCAGACGCAGGATCTTCTCCTCAATGGTATGCTGCGACACCAGCCTGATGACCGTCACCGCACGTCCCTGTCCCAGGCGGTGAGCCCTGTCCTCGGCCTGCTTCTCTATGGACGGATTCCACCACGGGTCGGCGATGATGACATAGTTCGCCGCAGTAAGATTCAGTCCCAGTCCTCCTGCCTTCAGGCTCACAAGAAAGATCGGACAGACGCCGGACTGGAACTTCGTTACAAGCATCTTACGTTCCTGAAGCGGAGTGCTGCCATCCAGATAGAGGTAATTGTACCCTTCCTTCGTGAGCATCCTGCCTATGATGCCCAGGAATGAAGTGAACTGTGAAAAGATGATCACATTGTTGTTTCCTCCCGCCATCAATGTGGACAAGATGTCTTTCAGGGCATCCACCTTGGAAGAGCCTCCCTTCCATCCCGCAGTAACCAATTCCATAGCATTGGCCATGAGGCGAAGACGGGTCAACTCTGCAAAGAACTCCACCTTGATATCCCGTGCAAGTGTCCTTTCCTTGGCGGTTTTTCTCTTCTTGTACTTGAGTTCAAGCCTCTTTCGTGCCTCCTCATACACAGCCATCTCATTGACACTCAGGTGGACCGGATGCAGATAGCTCACCTTGTCCGGAAGGTCTCCCAGCACCTGTTCCTTGGTCCGACGGAGAATGAACGGCTGGGTAAGACCTTTGAGCAGTTCCCTCTTGTAATCATCCATTTCAGGCCCGTTGATGTATTTGTCCCGGAAAGTGGCCCAAGATCCTAAAAGCCCAGGATTGATGAACTGCATCAGGTTCCAGAGTTCTCCCATATGATTCTGCACCGGCGTTCCCGTAAGAATCAGCCTGCTTCCGGCCTGGAGAGACATCGCAGCCTGTGACATCTGCGTCGTTCGGTTCTTTATCTGATGGGCCTCGTCAAGGCACACCACGTTCCAGCCGACAGACTTGAGCAAATCAATGGATGTCACCATTACGCCATAACTGACCAGGAACAGGTCCCCGGCCACAGCACTCTCTATCGCAGTTTTTCTGTCCTGCACCTCATTCAGGAGCGTAACATTCAGCGAAGGAGCGAAGCGCTCGGCTTCGGCAGCCCAGTTGGGGACAATGGATGTGGGCGCAACCACAAGGGATGGTCCCGTATCTTTCTTATGAAGCAGAAATGCCAATGCCTGTACGGTTTTCCCAAGGCCCATGTCATCGGCAAGACAGGCTCCGGCACCCCAGCTGTCAAGACGCACCATCCACTGGTAACCCTGCATCTGGTAATCACGCAATGTCGCGCCAAAACCTTCCGGAAGTACCGGCGAGGACTCGTAAGCCGACTCCATACGTGCGAGCAGGTCCTTGAATCCTTCATCCATCTCCGCATGCAGACATCCGTCTTCGCCCAGCACCTTTGCCAGGGCACCTACCTGAATGGCAGGGATACTGATGCGTCCTTTCCTGTCAGTTTTGCCGAGCTCCGAAATCTCAGCGAGATGTTTCTGTAGCGTCTTGGACATCTTGGCATATTCCTTCTCCCCTACTTTGATGTATCCCTCTACATCAGAGTCCTTCCACATTGCAAGAATTTCCTCCAGAGTCCTTTTCTTGCCGGACACCTTGACGCTCCCTTCAACCTCGAACCAGTTCATGTTGGTGGATACGGAAATGTCAACGTCCTTCGACTCCGATATTTCCGAGAATTTCAGAATCTCGCCTTCCGGCCATTCCATGAAGTATGACTGCGGATTGTCATGGACAAAAGACATCAGCGCAAGCAAGTGCTCAGGAGCAGAGAATCTGGCAGTCTGATAGTCCTCATAAGGGATTCCAAGCTCCACCTCGAAGAATTTCCGGAGAACGTCATAGTTCTCATACTCACTGAAAAGGTCTCTCCTGACGGCCACCGTGTGACCTTCCAATGTGTCATATACGTTCTCACCTCCTTCACCCGGTGAAAACCTGGACAGTCCTTCCACAATCGGCACCGCCTGGACAGTCATCTCATAATCATCTTCCACAGGCCGGACGCGAACCGCCAGAACCGGCGAGCCGTCCTTCTCCTCTATCCTGCCGAGATCCGCAAGATCAGTATGCAGTTCTACAATCCCGTCCAGTTTCTCAAGCGTCTGTCGCAGCCCTGCAAGTGCCGACGATGGAATCGACCCCATCTTGAGCATCCTGTCTATGACCGCCCTCTGTTCCGGGCTCATGACAATGACATGATAGACACCATCTTCATCAATGGTCACCAATGATTCCGGAACAGATGCACCTGCGGATTGCGGAAGGGAGACATTAGATCCGATCCTGATTTCCATGCCCTCCGCACGGAATGACAACCAAGGGGATTCCACTTCCACAGTGGCCGGAGTGAAGTTCTGATTGTAATACTCCCCGACGAACACCCTGTCGCTGCCGAGAAGCAACGGAAGAATCTCCGGCACCTCAGGCTTATTGCCAATGCGTCTTTCGTCGAGTTTCCGAAGCGCCGCTGCAACCTTGATGTCCGTAGGAGTCATCTCCTCATATTTCAGGTCAATGAAAGTGCTTCTCTGATAAAGCGTTCCACCATCCCAGCTGCCGTCAGGCCGCTTATTTTGACCAATGATCGCTTTCAGTCGAAGTCCTTCCAGGAAATAGACGATCCTCTTAGCAGCACGGTTCTTTTTCTCTGCGGCTTTTTCCCTGATATCGGAGAATATTATCTCCCATTTATCTCTCCGGTATATTCTTCCAGTCATGCCGGAGCCGCAAAAAAATTGCTCCAGCAGGGCCTTCCTGTCGGCAGACATCGGCAGATAAGGTGCCAGTTCATTCTGCAGTATTGCGGCCGACGGAGGTACCGACAGACTGTACTTGTCCTTGATGCCGCCAAAGTCAATGCACTTGAAGAAGTTAAGGAGAATGCAGCAGAACGCCTTGGTCTCGACGGTACTGCGCTGGGCCAGCAGTTTTGCCACTTCTCCTTCCACATGGTTGGCACACACCTCTTCCTCATTAGAGATGTAGGTAAACAGGATCCGCACCGGTGCCATGATGGGAGAATAGAGGTAATGACGGTGGTTCCGCATCAGATCCACCGATTCCTTTATCCTGCGGCTGCCTGCAACGGATGGCCGCACGGTACAAAGATAGAGCGTGATACCGTAGAACCATCCCAACAGCGGATCAGAGAACATCCCTTTACATTCGGCCGTCATGCCATGCAGCCGGAGGGATTCCTGGAACAGGCCATACGCATCATCCGTACGTCCTTCATAAAGAGCCTTGATGGCATCCGCCCCATGAGACCACATCGTCGGATAATAGCATTTCCTGGCTTCCGGCCAGTTCCCGAACTGAAACAGATGATAGGCCGACACCATGTCATACACCTCGTCCGTTATATGCATGGAACTGTCTGCATAACTTGCGAGCCTGTTCCAGAATTCTTCTGTCAATGTCCCCTCAGCAAAGCGCACTCGGAGCATCCGTCGTATGGACTGCAGGACTTCCTTCTCAGTCAGCAGCCTAAAAAGGCTTCCGTAATTTTCAGCATCAAGGAGTCTCTCTCCAAGGTATTCTCCAAGGTCCGCCCTCAGGAAAGACGGTCTGGAGAATCTGTGGAGAGCAGCGGCATCCTGTCTATGAAGAGCAGTTCCCAATTCCCACAGCCATGATGCCGTGTCCGTGCGGAACTGGCAAGTCTTCTCCACCCAACGGGGAATATCGAAATTATCCAGCGCGACAGCCACCACATTGAAAAACACCCGAGGAGACACTCGCCCATCCTGTACGTACTGGGAATGCTCCAATATGACAAGATCAGTCTTAGCTTTGGAACAGTTCCTTCCGTACAGCTGCTTCAGAACATAGTCCCCGGGAATGTCCCCAAGATATGCCACCAGACAGAGCAGTTTCACCTGCTCCGTCTCCAATCCCGGCAAAGCCGCATATCCTGTATTTCCATTTACTGCCTTCTTTTCCATTGCGTCAAATATAGCTCAACAGAATGCCATAATCCGGCACCTTTTTGGTCCTCAATTACATATACCGCAAGACAGCCGAATTCTTACATAACCATACGTTAATAATAACAAATAAATCATTTCCAATGAAAGAATCCTTTGCTTTCTCCGTATATGTTATCAAACTCTATAATTCAGATGAAACTCAAGTATATCGATGGTCCCTATGGGTATGCCCGTGATGTAAAGGCCTTGGAAATATTCGAAAATGCGGTAAACAATTCCGAATGGCTCGACGAAAATGACAGTCTGGTTTCAGGAGATATGGTGGGATTCAATTTCGGCGATGACGAGGTAAGGGCAACAG
>OHJN01000027.1_pt1 | contig 88765 bp, 58 predicted proteins | sample 1568531 | NCBI WGS metagenome assembly OHJN01 (sample SAMEA3879594, study PRJEB24766) | human gut metagenome | biome: human-associated habitat; feature: feces | place: USA | collected 1985/1987
CACTTTATCAATCAATTCGTTGCGTAATTATTGGACATTTCACGACAGTCCCTATATTAATTGCGGACTGTCTGGAAGGCAATTCAGGGAGTCTACTGGGACTGGGCAACGCCGTCAATGACGAGTTCACCGGTAGTTCCAGGAACGAATCTGCCGTAGAGATTGCTGTGTTCAGGAGCGGTCTTGCCGGTCTGGGTTATGGTGTTTCCTGATTCGGTGATCTTATTGATTGTCAACTTGCCCACATTTGCAGTACCGACTACTACACCTACTCGCCAACCACCATCGTCAGTGGATGTGAGAGCGCAATTCTTTACCGTACAGTCAGAGATGGTGTGGTAGGTTGCAGGGTTACAGCCGGCATGGCCGATAATACCACCTACTGAACCTTTAGCTGAAATTGTACAGCCCTCTACTGAACATTTGGTAATCTTGATATATGTGTCAACCGGTCCATCATCAGGTTTATTATAACCTGAGGTCCAACCGATTAGACCACCTACACGCGCGCCGCCGGTAGAAATCATTTCAGAATTCGTAAGATGACAATTATCAAGTTCAATCGTAGGCATGCTATCTACATTGCAGACAAATGCGCCAATACCCTGATCGCTGGTAGCATCGTTAATCTTAACACCATCCAATGTAAGATCCTTGACAATGATTCCGGAATTACCTGCGAATCCGCCAGCAAACAAAGGAGCATTGAGTCCGGAAATCTTGTGGCCATTACCGAGCACAGTAACCACACCGGCACCATGATAACCATCTACTTTAACAGGCGTCCAGGTTTCACCCTCTTTCAGGACAATGTCTTTTCCAATTTCAATGACATTGTCACCAGAGCCTGCACTCGTAAATGCTGTAAGGGTTGCGCGGAGTTCTGCTGTCGTCATAACGACAGGCTTTGTGCCGCGGACAACTGTCCAGACTCCTTCTTCCGCCTCAACTGACATATAGCCATCTGCAAGGAAATTCGTGTGGGCACCTTCAGCTGCACAGTCGGCAGGATTGAATTTCTCGAATTCGCCACCTGATACCATAATCTTAGCAGTGCCATTTTTGCAATTTGCATCATAGCAGTTCAAAACATAGCCATATGGCGATGGGAGTTCCGAAGGCTGCTGAATGCTATATTTTCCACCCTTAATCTCTACACTGCCTTCAAAAACATATACAGCATGAACATTGCCGACATATGTTCCGTCCTCAATTACAACTTTACCGCCATCCATAACATCTACGGCAAAGCAGTCATTTTCCTTTGCCTGAAGAGTTCCGGCGCCCTTGATTGTAAGACTACCTCCTCTAACAGAGAGAAGAGACCAATCATTCGCAGCGGTATTCCAAATATCAGTAGTATTGCTGATAGTCTTACCGTTAAGGTCGAGAGTCACTTCCTTGCCTGGCATCACTGCAATGGACTCGTCGAGAACAAGGTCAGCTGCCAATGTTGCCTCACCGCCAGTGGCGAAGAGCGCTTTCAACGACTCCGCATTCTTGATATTGACAAGGTCAATGTCATTGTCCGGCTCATTGAAAATAGGGACGATCTCAACATTGAAGATCACCTGTGAAGTGAGGAGATTACCGAGGATGTTGGTGCGGTAGTTGTTCTGTACAGGGGTCTGAGGTGATGAAGCTGTGATAGCGTCACCTGCTTCAGTAATAAACTCAGCGGTAACATTGGAAATGTGCTTCTCGCCTTGCTTACCTACAGGGATGATGTAATTCATTGTCATCCAAGCATATTTGGTTCCATCTTTGATAACAAGTGGCTCAACAGGAATCTTAGCTGCAGCAAATGCGACTTTATCAGTAGCCGGGCCTTCGACTTTACCTTCTGCATTGAAAGTATCAAACACATTGGCAACGTCGGTAGCTGTGAAAACACTCTGTTTAGGAACAAAGCCGGCGGCAGCAGCCTCAAGGAGATCAGCAGTACCGAAGTTCACCTGCGCGAAAGGACGATAAAGCTTGATAGTCTCTGTCAATGCCCCATTGACCTTCAACTCTTTACGCGTAGCGTAGAATGCGTCGCGTTTCTCGTCGTTGGCGACTGCACCCTCATAGGAAATCTTGATGTTCTTCAGGTCGTCAATGTTGTAGCAGGTAGCACCTTCGGCCTGTGCCCAGAACACGAAGTTGTAGGTCTTGCCCTTTACGAGGCTGAATGTCACCTGTGTTTTCAGGTCAGTGAATGTGGCAGTCTTGTCGAGGTCGAGCTTGGTTTTCTCTGCGTCGTTCTCGTAAACTGACACATGGAGAGTCTTGGCCGTCTGACCGTCGCCAAGTGCCTTGGTCGCCATTTCACCCGGCAATGCAGCCGTGAACGTCACGTCAACCATCTGTCCGTCAGGAACTTCTGTTACCTGTTCCTTGTTACAGCCGACTGCAAGAAATGTCAATGCAGCAGCTGCCAAATACTTAAATGTTTTCATATTGGTTATTATTATATATTGTTCTCAACAGATTTCAGTGAAATTTACTGAACTTTAGACCCATCAATTGTTACAGAAAGGTGCCCAGCATCCATACTGTTCTTGTTTGCCCAAAGTTTGGAACCGGTGTTCTTACCTTCAGCAAAGCCATTGACCGTGCAGTTAGCAATTGTAAGAGAATACGTTGCATTATAATCATTGCCGATTTCAATGGCTGCCTTACCAGCTGCACCATTCTTTCTATCATTCAACGTGCAATTCGTAACTATAAGATTCGTTGGTTTTGCTTCTGTTGCCCTACCATAAAGAAGTATGGCCTTACCATTGGTATTAAATGTACACTTATCAAACTTTACATCAGTTCCTCCCCAAGTCCTGATAGAGTACTGATTTGCCATCGTATTTTCAAATACGCAATTCACAAAAGTTGCTTTTCCATAGAGAGATCTGCTTCCCGTAAGAGTGCAATTTTCAAATGTAAGTTCATCACATACTATACCATCAAAATCGCCCTCTCCAGCCTTAATAGTCAAATTCTTGAATATGAAAGATGAGCCACGCTGGTAATTCAACATTCCTCCTTCAGCATTTATAGCTTTGGTAATAACATCAAATGTCTGGGTACCGTCACCGACAAAAGTAATATTACGGCTCTTATCTCCCTCATTTGCAATGCCATTATCAAGAGTGACTGTAGTATTTGATGGCAATTCCACTGTTATAGGCTTATCTTTAGATGTACCTTCTCCTGAAATCGCAGTGTTCATTCCTTCCTGGTCAGCAACAGGAGTTACGCCCTCTTTGGTCACAACATAGTAGTCTCCAACAAGAGTCGATTTATAACCATCTGCGACATAATTCTTCTTTGGATTTTCGGAATTATTATCAGATGGGTCAAATTTATAGAAACAACCTCCTGTAACTATAGCATTAGCGGTTCCATCTTTCCCTGCTGCATCTATAAGATTAATTGTATAATCATAACCATTGCCCACACTAGGCCAAGTCTGTATCAACGAGAATTTTCCGCCGGAAATTTCCACAAGTCCTTCTTGGACTTGAATCACAGAGATGTTGCCGACATACTCACCATCTTCAATGACTAGTTTACCGCCATTTTTGACATTGAAAGTATAGCAATCATTAGCTTTAGCAGCAACTCCGCCTTTACCCTTAATTGTAAGAGTTCCGCTATCAACACTGATCACACAAACCTGAGCAGGTTCTGAATCTTTCCAAAGGTCAACAGAATTGCTGATCTTATGACCATTCAAGTCAAGAGCAACTTCCTTACCTTCACCTAAACAAATTGACTTTGAGACTGAGATATCCACGTCAGCGGCCAGTTTCGCCTCACCACCTGTCGCGAAGAGCGCACGGAGAGAAGCCTCGTCCTTGACATTGACAATATCAATGTCATTGTCAGGCTCATTGAAGATAGGGACGATCTCGACATTGAAAATCACCTGTGAGGTGAGGAGGTTGCCGAGGATGTTGGTGCGGTAGTTGTTCTGGACAGGAGCATTCGGCGCGGACACAGTCACAGCCTCGCCGTTGTTCGCCTTGAAAGTAGCAGCAACGTCAATGTTGTGGGACTCGCCCTGTTTGCCGACCGGGATGAGGTAGTTCATCGCGAGGCGGGTGTAGGTCTTGCCGTCGAGTGTCTTGAGGACGTCAGCCGGAATCTCGGTTTCTGTCAATGCAACTTCGACTTTATCCTTTCCTTCTTCAGCGAAGGTGTCGAATGTCTTTGCCGCCTCAGATGCCGTGAATGAGCTGACTGCCGGGTTGAAGCCTTCTTTGCGTCAGCATAGTCTGCAGTCGCGAAGTTCACCTGCGCGAAAGGACGGTAAAGTTTGATGGTTTCTGTCAATGCCCCATTGACTTTCAATTCTTTACGTGTAGCATAGAATGCGTCACGTTTCTCGTCATTGGCACCAGTAGTGTAGTTCTTAACCTTGATGTTCTTCAGGTCGGTGACATCATAAGGTGCACCTTCGGCCTGAGCCCAGAACACGAAATTGTAGGTCTTGCCCTTTACGAGGCTGAACTTCACCTGAGTTTTCAGGTCCGTGAATGTGGCAGTCTTGTCGAGTTCGAGCTTGGTTTTCTCAGCGTCGTTCTCGTAAACTGACACATAGAGGTTCTTGGCCGTCTGTCCATCGCCAATCGCCTTGGTCGCCATTTCGCCCGGCAATGCAGCCGTAAACGTAACGTCAACCATCTGTCCATCAGGGACTTCCGTTACCTGTTCCTTATTACAGCCGACTGCGAGCAATGTCAATGCAGCAGCTGCCAAGTATTTAAATGATTTCATAATGGTTCGAGATTAATTCAACTAAAATGCCTGACCTTTTGACCAAACGAGAGTATTATTAACATATACTTGCGCATTAGAAGCTGTCTCTCCTCCATACAGTGGGAATTCAACTCCAGCCTCTGTCTTGGCTATATTGGTACCTTCAAAATAAATCTTATATTCAACATTTGTATAAGACTTCATATTAAGCACCGGTTTATCTATAGCCGTTGCGATAAAAGTACAATTTTTCACTCTTACGACATATGGAACATTCTGCTCCTTATATAGATTCATGAATTTACCTGCCGATTTGAAGGAACAATTTTCAAAACTAAACTCTGTACCCTGATATGTTGTTATATTGTAATCCGGGAGAATATTTCCATGGTCATCCTTACATGTATTCGGCTCAAATTTGCAGTTAATGAACTTCACAACACCACCCCAATATGACAAACGCTCCTTTATCGTGCAGTTTACAAAAGTTAAACTTTTCGCACGCACGAAACCACGATAATTGTGGCTCAAACCATCACCAGTGGTTATCGTCAAATCATTAAATGTTACATCCGCATTTTCTAAAGAATAGTCAGAGTTTCCTTCTCCTGATACCCCAAGGTTCTTGCCAACAACGAAATTCGTATTTTCTGCGCCGTCGCCATTGAATGTCAATGTCTTTCCTTTGGTAACTTCCTTACCATAGGTTGTAAAATTGCCCGCGGGAAGACTTATCGTTGCAGGTTCTGATGTCAGATTTGCCATTGCCTCGTCAAGTCCAGATTGATCAGCTACTGATACCGATGCGTCAACGACTTTCCACGCCTGCTTGCCGTCGTATGTGGTTTCTACAGATTTGTAGCCTTCCGCAACGAAAGAGGAGATGGCGTCATGAGCTTCTTTAACAGAAGCAGGGTTAAATCCTACGAAAATACCACCCTTGACCGAGAAGCAATTTACAGTAAGGTCGTCAGCCTGATTCAAGACATATGGAGTTTTTCCCTCCGCATTCGGCTCCGCATTCGGCTCCGCCGAGAACACCCCACCATTAATCTCTATTGTACAAGCTTTTCTTGCATAGATTGTTGAATTACTCTTCCCATTGGCATCTTTCTCCACATAATAGGTGCCGCCATTTATAATGAGATGTCCACCATCCTCGACAAGGACGGCATTGTTATCCGCACCACCTTCACAAATCACATCACCATCTCCATTGATCGTAAGCATTCCTCGCACTTGAAGTGCTGCTTTGTTATTTTTATCTCCGTTTCTGTTCTCGAACTTCTTTCCGTTAAGATTCAGAACGCTGGTTTTACCAGAAGGGACTGCTACGCCTCCCGATCCTTCTGGAAGCGAATAATCTTCTGTCAGCGTTACAACCTGTCCGGAGTTGAGAGCGTTTTCAACATAATCTGACTGTAAATCACCCTTAAAGGCACTATCAATTTCAACATTATATGTTCCGTCAACTGACATAAAATTACCAATCACATTGGTTCTATAATTTCTCTGGCAAGGAAGCCCTGGAGTTGACACTGTAACAGAATAACCTTTATTAGCTTTGAATTTAGCTTCAACGTCCACAATATCCTTTGAATTATCACTTTTAGCAAGAATAAAAGCTGTTGCAAGATAGTTATATTCGATGCCACCAATTAGCAGTTTCTCAGTAGGAACGGCATTATAATTAAATGTAACATCCTTCGCTCCCGATAATTTATTCCTCAAAGGATTAAATGATGTTAATGCATTTTTAACCGTAATCTGCGACTCTGTTATATAAAGCCCTTCACCAAGTTCTTCTTTCGTAACATAATTCACTTGAGCAAATGGCCTTTTAAGGATTATGGTCTTAGATATAGGATTCTGGACATTCGTAACTTCTTCCTTCGCAAAGAAAGCATCTAACGAAGAGTCATTTGCCAACGCATTACTATAATCAACAGTAATATTGGACAAGGTATCCGTATTATAATACCCATTATTTGCTTTCTGAGCCCAAAAGACAAAACGATAGTTCTGACCTTTTATCAATTTAACCTGAATAGTAGCTCTGCCATTCTTGACAGCCACTACCTGACGAAGACCTTCTATCGGTTCCTTATCGTTTTGATTCCTAAAGGCATCAAAAACAAGTTCATCTACTTGAGCGGCATCCGAAAGCCCCTTTGTAGTAATCGTAGCTTCCGGCACATCGACGTTGAATGTCATTTCGACAGTTTCGCCGTCTGCGGAACCGACCTGCTCTTTCGCGCAGGCACCTGCCAGCACAGCCATTGCTGCGATAGCGAAAGTTTTGAATAAATTCTTGTTCATAGTTTTATTGATTATTTAATTTATATATTGCGTTTAAGATATTGTATATCACTTGATTATAATATTGAACTCACCCTCGAAGTCAGGGTCGATGGCGACGCCGCCGCCGGTATCCTGCATGAGGAAGCTGCCCTTGACGGTGGTCAGCATGCTTCGCTTGATAGGGACCTCGATCGGATTGGTCATTGACAGGCGGGTGCCTTCTTCATCGAACAGGCCTACCGCTACCATGACGCTGGACTCCTTGCCGTTCACGAGGACGTAATCGAAGCCGAGCCGGGCATTGTGATCATCTATCAATGTTATGTCCGAACGGAACTGGACGCCGAGGCTCGAGTCGTTCGGCTTGTCGTCCCACATATTGAACTTGGACGGCATGTAGCCGGTGTAGTAGAAGACGACATTGTACTTCTTCAGATCGACGATCGGCGACTTGCTGTCCCCGTCGCCCTTGGTGTCGTCCGGTGCCTTGGTACCATCATCGGCATCCACCTCACACTTGGTGAACTCTCCGGACACCTTGTCCTCGTTCTCCTTCTTCTTGTTCATCTCGGTGATGACCTTGGTTATGAACTCCTGGAGGTCAGTCGTTATGAATTCGAACTTGGCGAGCGGACGTTCCATATTTATGGTGCCGCTGACAGGAGGGAGCATCGAGCCGTAACGCGTGACAGTCAGTTCATTGTGCCCGACGAAAGCATCGCGGAAATCATTGTTTCCCTCGTGCTCGCCCCTCATGGTAATCTCGCGGAAACTCCTCGTATCGTAGAAATAATCCGCTGCAGTCCCCTTCTCGACGAAATCGGTCCAGACGTAGAACATATAAGTACCTTCGTCAATGTTGATGGTGACTTCATGGTTCAGGTCGGAGACATCCTCCTTGGTGAAAGTGAAGCGCTTGTACGGGACCTCGTCATAACCACCGTTGCTCAGTTTTCTGTAAGCCTCTATGACATAGCGGATTTCGTAGTCCTTGCCGTCCTTGGAGACTCTGGTTCCCTGATTCAGGTCCATGACAAGGAACTGAGGCAATGCAGTATTGAAATCAAGTTTGAGCGTGGCATTGGCAGGAAGCTCTTCCGGCCATTCGTGGACCGCGCAGGATGCTGCAGAAAGCACCACCGCCAGAATTGCGGCCAATATTTTAACAGTCCTGTCTTTCATCGTTCCGCCCTCCTTTTCTTAAGATCGAAACTGTATGAAAATGATACTGCCGCGTGGTCGATTCCTACGAATGTAGTGTGACCGTTGGTGGCTTTAGGACCATTTTTCTCGTTGTAGAATTTGTCGTAATAGACATCATAGACTCCGGCGCCGATGGAGAATTCGACATTCCATCTCGGATGGCGCTTGGACAGAGGCATCCTGTATCCAGCTGCAAGGCCGCCGCCCCACAGAGGTCTGTCTCCGTCATATGTCTGGATACGCCAGTCACCTTTGGTGGCGTAGTTGAAGTATGCTGTTCCGAAGTGCGCTCCCACGAAGAGGCCGTCAGGCTTGCTGAACCACCAGCGCAGTTCAGGCTGTACTGCAAATGTCCTGAATTTCAGTTCGCGGCTGAAGTAGTCCACCGCAGAGTAGTAGATAGGGAGCTGAAAAGAAAGATGAGGCGTAATGTCGATTTCGACTGCGACATTGGATATGAACATCGCCCATCCGATGGCATTGGTCTTAATGTATAGTTTTCGTGTCCACTCCTGCAGAGGTATCGTCTCGGGCAGCCGCAGCATCGGCACGGTCAGGCTGTCGTCCAAAGGCGGGAATTCATTTGCCGGCTGCACGTCCGAGTCCGCGATTTCAGGCAGATCCAACTTGGGATTCTCGACGCCTACCTCCACGATTACCGTGAACGCCCTGAGCTCCGGGAACAGATGCTCGTTCATATACCTCCATGGCCTTCCGCCTGCAAGTCGCTGCAGCTCAGCCTTCAGCACCTTGTCATTGTCCACATTGGCGATAAGGTCCAGCACCTCATTCTTTTCTTTCATGTCGGACTCTGCCACGAGCTGTGCAAGTCCCGCCCAGTCTTCACTGACGGTCTGCACATGAATGATGGACTCCGGAAAGTCGATATAGCGTTTGAGATAAGCGGTGAGTGTAGAACTTCTTTTGGCAGCCAACTTTTCGTTTATGGCCAATGTTCCTTCAGGGGAAGCTCCCGCGTGGTAGTTTACAGTGAGGATGTCGAAGGCGGAAGACTGTGACTTGAAGTCGTTTACACGGTCAATGAATGCCTTGGCTCTTTCTTGATTATGTTTGTAGGAAGGGTCGAACGAAGAATAACCCTGGCGGAAATAAATCCTCAGAGTGTCTGACATCTGCTGTGCGCTAACGTTGACACAAAGCAAAGCCAAAACAATGGTTATTAGTCGTTTCATAATAATGGTAATAGTGTTCCCCGAATATGAGGTTATAATGGTCAGACTCGGAAACTCAGTTTTTATTATCAGTGCGAATTTATCAAAAAAGAGAATACGTTGTAACGATTTAATCGAAAATTTGTTCCAAAATACCAAAAATTCGACCTTTTGACATTATAATCGACTAAAATCGATCAGAAATGGACCCAAATGAACCAAATTAAGAGCAAAGTGAGCCAAGACATTGACCGTCTATCTGGCGAGGAAGAGATTCCGTGCCGGAAGGGCGGAAGAATAACGGGAGCGCAGGTCGCGGAAGAGGGCGGCGGTCTGACGGGTGAAGCCCGGACCTTTCCAAGTGCTTGTGTTGGTGACCATTATCCAGCATTCGCCGTCCGGATAATACTTTATCAATGCGCTTGTTCCGGACAGTGTTCCAGTCCTGGTCCACTCCCCTGTCGGCTTGGTGTCATTCCAGCCGAGAGAATAAGTCTGTTCATCGAACCACTGGGTCATATCGGCCACACTTTGCGCTGAAATGATATCCGGAATTTCAGGCCTGCCGTCAATGGACGCCACGAAACGTGCAAGTTCAGGTACGGAAGTCACCCAGCCGCCTGCTCCGGAAAGTGCTCTGACATCACTGCCGCCATAGCAGCGCTCCACCATTTTGCCGCTGTTGTTGTATTCCTCCACCAGACAGGTGTCCGCACCATTGTAGTAACGGACTTCATTCGGGAGCCTGTCCTCGTAATAGTTGCCGCCGATATGCATATCGTAGCAGCCCGCCCTATAAAGCACGCTGTCTCTCATAAAGGTCTCATAATCAATGCCTGAGACTTTCTCGACAATCATACTGAGAAGGAGATAGCCGAAGTTGGAATAATACTGGGATGTGCCCGGCGCGAAACGGAGACGACGCTTCAGCTGCGTTTTCATCAATGTCTCATGGTCCGGCGGGGTATCCAGATGGTTCTGCATCATAATAGTCCTCGTGGAGAACATCGGGTCGCCTCCGTAAGACGTGAAACCACCCTTATGACGCAGCAGGTCCTCAACGGTGATCTTGTAGTAGTTCTTATCCTTTATAATAGAGGTATATAAAGAGTCGTTCAGAATGCCGCTCGGGCCGAAGACGGTATCGGCCAATGTAAGTTTGCCTCTTTCCTGCAGCATCATTATTCCGGTGGCGGTCAGCAGTTTGGAAACGGAAGCCACACGCATGATATTGGTCGGGGCCATCTGCACTCCTGCTTCTTCATCTGCCCAGCCGTAGCCTTTCGCATACAGGAGCGAATCGCCACGCATAATCGCGAGTGAAGCGCCACGCAGACACCATTGACGCATATAGGAAGCGATACGCGCATCCAGCCCGGAGAGGGAGGATGTGTCTGACAATTCATTTGACAGGGTCTCATTCAGACAGACAGGCTCAGGCTCGGGCAAATCACTCGCCTTCCCCGTGGAAGACAATGATACACAAAGTCCTACGGTCAATGTCACCAACGCCAGTCCTGCTGCTATTCTGAGTTTCCTTCCCGTCATTATTCAGTTTCTCCCTGTACGCCTCCCGGCAAATCATCTATAAGTTTCGCCCTATGGCAAAAGTCAATAATCATATCTGCAGTTCCGTCAATCCCGAGAACCGACGAATCTACGCAGAGGTCATAATTGGAAGCGACGCCCCAGTTGCCGAAAGTGAAGTAATTGTAATAGGTCTCCCTGGTCCTGTCCTTCTTCTGCATCAGGGATTCCGCCTGCTCGGGGGTAATGCCCATACGCTCTGCAACTCGCTTGATGCGGACTTCGTCAGAAGCGGATATGAAGACGTCAAGACATGGACGGTCACGGAGGATGTAATCTGCGCAACGGCCGATGAAGATGGCAGAGCCCTTGTCCGCGATGGAGCGTATGACATTGCTCTGGATGACGAACAACTGGTTGTCACTCACGTAGTTGTCTGCCGAACCGAAGCGTCCGACATCCACGATGAAACTGGACAATGCGAGGAGATTCCGCTTCTCGTCACTCTTGGCAAACAGTTCTTTGCTGAAGCCGCTCTGCTCCGCTGCCTTGGAAATGAGTTCCTGGTCATAGACAGGGATGCCGAGTTTCTTGCCCAAAGCCAAGGCTACCAGTTTTCCGCCACTTCCGAACTGGCGTCCGACATTGATTATCAATTTCTTGTCTTCCATAATCAAGCCTCCATAAATTTCATTTTACTTCCTAAAATATCCGGGTCGTCACCGTCATTGAGTTTACGGAATTTGCGGAAAAGCGCTGCCAGCAATATGGCAGCCATTATGATGGACAACGTGTCTGCAATCGGAAAACTCATCCAGACTCCTTTATGCCCGAAGAACACCGGCAGGAAATAAATCAGCGGCACGAGGAAAAGGAGCTGTCGGCACAATGACAGGAAAATGGACTTGTGCACCATGCCCAGACTCTGGAAGAAATTGGTGGTCGCCATCTGGAATCCTACAAGCGGAAAGGCGAGGTTTATCATCCTCAATCCCTTGTTGGCCAATGATTTGAGTTCCAGATCACTGGTAAACAGAGATATCGCGATATCCGGGCAGAGTTCCGAAACCAGAAAGCCGAAGCATGTCACTGACGTGGTACAGATCACGGTAAGTTTGAACACCCGTCTCACTCTGCTGTATTTTCTCGCGCCGAAATTATAGCCTGCAATAGGCTGCATTCCCTGGTTGAAACCCATATTGATCATAATGAACAGGAACGAGATACGGTTCACGATTCCGTACGCACCGATGGCAAGGTCTCCTCCGTATTTGAGCAGCTGCTGATTGATGAAGAGGGTAACGATGCAGGCCGCCGAGTTCATCAGGAACGGTCCCATGCCTATGGTCAATGAGTCTTTGGCGATTCTCAGATCCAACTTGTAGTCTCTCAGCCGCTTAGGGATGTGGAGATAGTTGCGTTCGTCGAGGAAGTACTTGAATGTGTACAACATTGCCAAGAGCTGGCAGAGCACGGTAGCCAAGGCGGCGCCCTTTATGCCCATATCCAGGACGAATATGAATATCGGGTCCAGGATCGTGTTGGATACGACCGTGAAAATGGTAAGCCCCATAGCCAACTTCGGATTGCCCGAAGCGCGTATCATATTGTTCAATCCGAAATACAGATGTGTGATCACATTGCCTATGAGGATGATCACCATATAGTCCCGTGCGAAAGGCAATGTGTTCTCGCTGGCGCCGAAGAACCCGAGAATAGGGTCCAGAAATGCCAGGGATACCAATGTGAATGACAGACCGATCAGCACATTGAGCACAATTTCATTGACCAGAACCTTGCGGGAAGCCTCGTAGTTGCGCTGGCCGAGCAACATTGACAATATCGTCGATGCGCCGACGCCCACGAGCGTTCCGAGTGCCGTGGAAAGGTTCATGAACGGGAATGTGACAGCAAGGCCAGAGATGGCATACGAGCCGACATCCTTTATATGGCCGATGTAGATGCTGTCGACCATATTATACAGAGAAGATGCAGTCATGGCTATAATAGCCGGGACTGCATACTGCATAAGCAAATCGCGTATTCTCTTATCTCCAAGTTCTGTAGGAACAGTTCCTGAAACAGCCATTCATTTCCTCCTGCTATTCTTTCGGTTTATCGACGATTTCGATTTCAAATACGAGCGGCGCATATGCCGGGATGGTGTTTCCGCTTCCGCTGTAGTCATAGCCGTATGCGGAGAAGAACATGCCCACGCCTTTTTCGTGCTTGCGCATCTGCCACAGGGTCTTGGAGAATCCGTTGATGACGGAGGAGCCGTCCGATGAACTGCTTGAATACAACTTTATATCCGTGAAGTTCTCTCCCCAGGAGATTTTCACCGGAGCATATGTACTCGATGAGCTGTAGATATTATAGAACTTGGCGGTGTCCTTGATGGTCGTGTCGAACACCTGCCTGTTCAGCAATCTTCCTGTATAATTTATGTAAATACTTGTGTCAGAAGGGAATGAAACAGTGTCATCCGGAGCTTTCGTCTGTTTGTAGTAGAAGCCCCAGGACAATGAATCGACTCCGCCCAGATACTTCGCGCCGTAGATCTGCATGCTGTCGATCTGGGATTTCAATATGTCCTCAGTGATGCCTGCGAGAGTGAGTTCATATACCGCTGAAGAATTGTCGTTCGAATGCTTGAGATAGTCGGCCGGTGTCTTGTATCTTGTCGTGGTCATGAGCCAGGACGGGATGAGCGCGCGTCTTGTTCCTCCTACCCTCATTCCTTTCAGCATGTCCTCCACGCCGACCGGAAGGCTGTTGCTGTATGTAGGCCAGGACGATGTTCCGTAATAATGGGACTTCTCGTATTTGCCGAGCTGCTGGGCGAGTTTCTTGCTGTTGGTGGTAGTGATGTTGCCGTCCATGTCCCTTACGGTGCAATGTACCATCACGTATTTCTGCGAGTTGAAGACTTCTCCGTCACCGGCTTTGTCGTCCAATATATATATTCCAAGTTCCGTCTTGGTCGCTTCGGGATGTTTCTGGCTTACCCAGGCCTCCACATAGCGTTCTTCATCTTCGAAAGGCAGAGTCTTCTCCGATTTTGCACAACCGGTGAAAACGAAAGCCGCGGCGAATGCGCTTGCCGCAATGAGTTCTACAATTCTTATATTATTCATTTTCAATATATTATCTATTTAATCATTCGTTATCGACTCTACCCAGATGCGATAGACCAAGGCGGAGTTTGCAGGAATCGTGCCTAACTCGCGTTTGCCGAAACCATATTTTCCTGAAAAAAGTATATAACATTCCTGGCCGGCTTTTACGCCCTCCAAGCCATATTTCAGTCCTTTCACGAAGCCGGATTCGCTGAGTTTCACTGTCTTGACCTCGAAGACCGAGTCGTCGGAGAGTGTCCAGCCGGAGCCTTTGGCCACTTCTTCATTGTTGGTGGCGAACATGTCGGAAGCATTGACGGAAGTGCCGGAAAGCACATATCCCGCATAATGGAATGAGACTGTCCCATTGACGGAAAGGCTGTCGCCGTCGCCGGGAACCACCACAAGCCTGGTTACACCTTTATTATATACTACATACGCGGTGTCCACTGACTTCAATGTGGAGTTTACAAAAGACTCTATGTTCTGCTCCTGTCTGGAATACCTCAGTTTCACTTCCTCCTTGGAGCAAGCGAAGACCAAGACGAGTGCAATGAGCGTGACCAATAATTTATCTGCCTTCATAATCTCCTGATTTAAAGTACTCTGACGTCACCTTCAGCAGGTATTTTTCAGCCTGTGACGGTGATGATATGTCAGCGGGATTCCCGTCATTGGCCTTAAAGAAAAGCCGTCCGCCGGAAGCGTTCTCATGGCCGCCGCCGTGGAAATAGGCCTTCGAGCAACCGACTGCCGAGAAGCCTTTCTTGGACCTGATGGAGACGCGGAAGAAACCGGCATCATCCTGCTTGAGGAAAATGCTCATCTTCACGGATGCAATGCGGAGCGGCTCGTTCACGAGGCCTTCCGTCTCACCTTCCGATATATTGAATTCTGATGCAATCTCTTCTGTCAGAATCATATACGCCACGCCGTAATCGGTGAGTTTCATGTTCTGATACAGCATGTAGCCCCACAGCCGCACGCGTTTTTCGGTTCCGCTCTGGTACAGATTCGACAGTATCGCGTCCCTGTCCACACCGACTCCCAATAGGGCTGATGCCATGGTCAATGTAGAGGGGTACACGGAGTTCGCGAAGTTGTTCGTGTCTGTGGTCATTCCGGTCATGAGTGATGTGGCCGAAACTGCCGGAACAAGAGACGCATCCGCGTGGATGTCAGGCATTGACATGAGGACATTGAACAGAAGTTCGCAGGCTGAAGAGACCGCCGTCGCGGAGAATACGACATCGAAGGATTCGGCTTCCGGGGCGAGATGATGGTCAATGAGGACCTTCCTGCACCTGGCTGCGCGAAGCATCGGTTCCAGGTCGCCCGTGCGTGTGAACGAGTTGCAGTCCAGACAGAAAATCAGGTCGGTTTCAGCTATGCGTTCACGTGCGGAATCACTGTCAGAGGGCCACTGGAGCACGTTTTTCTCCGGTGTGCCGCTGAGCATGAAGGTCAATGTCTCAGGAAGCGGGTCGGAGTAGATGACCACGGCGTCCTTGCCTCTGGACAGGAGATAGTGCAGCATCGCCAATGTGCTGCCGACCGCATCTCCGTCAGGACGGATATGAGCCACGATGGACACTTTCCCGGCGTCCCGGACCAATGTTTCGAGTCTTTCCACTGCCTTCGTGTCGATATTTACTGTATTTCCGTTCATCTGCCGCTTTCTTATACCTGATTGTTCCGGATGCAAATTTACAAATTATATTGCATTTCATAAATCAATTTCATAACTTTGTCGAGTATGAGAATTTGCGGGCGGCAGTGAAAATCGCCGCTGAAGTTCCAGCCACGTTTATAATTGATATTATAAAACTCAAAACATAAAATGAAAGGAATAGTTAAAAAGATCGTCAGCGTACTGCTGCTCTTTGTTATTGCCGGACTCGTGTATGCATGCATCAAGAGTATTATGGAGCCTATCAATTTCAACAAGCAGAAGGCTTACCGTGAAACTGTCGGTATCCAGAGAATGAAGGATGTCCGCACTCTTCAGGAGGCATTCAAGTCTGTTTCAGGCCACTTTACCGCATCTGCTGACTCCCTCGTGGATTTCTACAAGAACGGCAAGATGGAAGTGATCATGCAGATCGGTTCAAATGACGACTCTCTTGCAGTTGCAACTACAGAGAAACTCAAGAAGTCACGTAGAGGCATCACCCCAGAACAGATGTATGAGCTCTACAAGAAAGGTGAGCACCTCGTATTCTCCATCTCAAGCAAAGTGGATGTGAAGGATACACTTTTCAACACAAGAAACGATTTCAACATTGATTCTCTCAAATACATTCCTTTCTCACAGGGCGACACCATCCAGATGGAGTCCGTCATCAAGGAAGTATCAGGTGTGAAGGTTCCTCTCTTCGAGGCGAGAATGCCTTACAAGTCTCTTCTCAAAGGTCTTGACAACCAGCTCAGAATCAATCTCGATGCTGACCGCAAGGCTATGAACCGCTACGAAGGACTTCAGGTAGGTAGCGTTTCAGCGCCTAACAACAACGCCGGCAACTGGGAGTAGTCCGTCGGGACTCACTCACTTCATATAAGAATATGAGCCAGACGAATAATATAGAAAGCAGAATATCCATTCAAGTAGCCTTGAGTGGATATTCTTTTAAGATACAGGACAATGAGGGTAAACACTCGTCGGGCTGGCTTACGCCTGACAGGATCTTCACGACCCCCGAGTTCCAGAAGAGATATGACGCGGTGAAGATTTCGCTTCTGACACCGAAAGTGGCATTGATTCCTGAGCAGTTCTTCAATCCGATGGAGCTCAGGCAGATGCTTGGCGACGTGGTCAGACTGGGGGAAAATGATGCCGTCGAGTTTGTCAGGATGCCGGAAAGGGCTTCGGTACTGGTATTCTCGAACAATGTGGGAGAAACATTGTCAAGGATGATTTCCCAGACGGTATTTACTACAGACGGGTATCAGGCAAGGATTCTGCCGGAGATGTACTACATCCTGGAGGCGCTGGACAAGTGCAGTGACTACAACAAGATCGTGGCATCATACGCTGACGGATATCTGCACCTGGCTGTGGCACAGGGAAAGTCCCTGCAAATCGCAAATACCTTCAGGGCAGTGGATTTCACGACGGCCGAGTACTTCATTTTCAACACATTGAAAAAACTTCAGTTGAATCCTGAGATATCGACCATCTGCTTCAGGACTCCGGTTTCTGACGAGGAGGAAATGTCATTGTACCGATATTTCAAATCAGTGGAACAGATATGAGAATTATAGGTGGTGCGCTGAAGGGCAGGAACATCGTCACTCCTCCTGATTTCAAGGCAAGGCCGACGACTGATTTCGCCAAGGAGGCGCTTTTCAATATTCTCGACAATGAGTTCGAGTTCGAGGGGCTGAGTGTGCTGGACCTGTTCAGCGGCACGGGTTCGATTTCTTATGAGTTCGCGTCACGTGGTGCTGGCCATGTGTGGTCAGTGGAGATGAATATGCAGTATTCCTCTTTTGTCAAGGAGCAGGCCAGGAAGCTGGGCCTGAAGAATCTGACTGCCGTCCATCACAATGTGTTCGATTTCATTCCCATCTGCAGGGAGAAGTTCGATATTGTGTTCGCCGACCCGCCTTATGCGCTGGAAGGGCTGGAAACGATTCCTGACAAGGTGCTGGATGCCGGATTGGTATATCCTGAGAGGTATCTGATTCTGGAGCACGGGGACGAGCACTCGTTCAAGGAGCACCCCGCTTTCGTAAAGGAGAAGGTTTACGGCCGCGTCCACTTCAGCTTCTTCGAGCCGGTAAAGTAAATCGCCAGGTACAAGCCCGGCGGGCAGAGTGGGCGGAGCCGGCATTGGCTCCCGAAAAGGGAGGGGACCCACGATAGTGGGGAGGACCGGCGCAGTCCAGCTCTGCCCGCCGGGCTTACGATGAAGCATTTTCAGCCTCGTACGAAATAAAAACAGAACAGCCCGGAAGATTCCGAGCTGTTTTGTCTATATGTAGATATGATGCGCTATAGAACGCTCATAACCGCTTCTGCGATAGAATTGAGCTTGGTATCCACGCTGTCCGCACGGCTTGCAAGAATACAAGGAGCAGTCGTTCCTACGAGCATACCTGCCTGACGCACGCCTGTAGAAAGCTTGGAATTCGTCTTCCAGAACACGTTTGCAGACTCGATGTTAGGGAATACGAGGCAGTCAGCGTCACCTGCTACAGGGCTGACAAGCTTCTTGATCTCAACAGATTCCTTGTCGATAGCCACGTCGAGTGCGAGAGGACCGTCAGCGATGCAGCCCTTGATCTGTCCGCGCTCTACCATCTTGGCCAATGCAGCAGCTTCCATACAAGCCGGCATTGAATCGAGAACCTGCTCTGAAGCTGCAACGAACGCAACCTTCGGCTTCGCGATGCCGAATGACTTGGCAACTTTCACGATATAGTTCGTGAGCTTCATCTTCTGACGCAGATCAGGAAGCGGAACCACTGCCATGTCGGTAAGGAATATGAGCTTGTGATAGTTCGGGCTGTCGATTACTCCTACGTGGCTGAGAAGGCCTTTCGGAGGAAGGAGACCGGTCTCCTTGTTAAGTATGGCGCGAAGGAACTTGTCAGTAGAGCAAAGTCCTTTCATGAGAACGTCACCTTCGCCGTCATGAACCATCTGGACTGCCTGTGCAACAGCCTTCAGTTCATCAGGATTGTCCACAATAGTGAATTTCGCTGCGTCGATACCTCTCTTGACGCAAACGTCATTGATAAGAGCGGCGTCACCTACGAGAACAGCTTTGATGAATCCGAGATCCACAGCCTGTGAAGCTGCTTCAATGGTATGCTCGTCCACTGCCCAGGCAGCGACCATCGTTTTGCAGACACCTTTTTGCTTGAGTTCTGCAAATACATCTGAGAAACTTGTGATCATATTTTTCCTCTAATTAGTTTTCCTCTTCGCTTTGAACGATGTGCATTGTATCACGTGCAATGACAATCTCTTCGTCGGTGGTGATGAGAGCCACTTTCACCTTGGAATCAGGCAATGAAATGATGGTATCCTCTCCCCATGCGACATTTGCTTCATAGTCGAATTTGAGGCCGAGATATGAGAAGTTCTCACATACTCTGCGACGCAGACGGCTGTTGTGCTCACCGATACCTCCGGTGAAGATGATAAGGTCAACTCCGTTCATGACTGCAGCGAACTGACCGATATACTTGATAATGCCGTAAGTCAACATCTTGAGTGCAAGCTTGGCTCTCTGGTCGCCTGAATTTGCAAGTGCGTCGAGGTCTCTGGCATCAGAAGAAGCTCCTGAAATTCCGAGGAAGCCTGATTTCTTGTTCATCACCTCGGTCATTTCGTCCGGTGTGAGGTTTTCTTTCTTCATCAGGTACGGAACCACGTTAGGGTCAATGCTGCCGCATCTTGTTCCCATGATGACGCCGTCGAGCGGAGTGAAGCCCATGGAAGTGTCCACTGACTTGCCGTTCACGATGGCCGTAATGGAGCTGCCGTTGCCGATATGGCATGTGATGATCTTGGAATTGTTGATGTCCAGGCCGGCGAACTTGGCGCCTTTCTCAGCCACGAACTGGTGGCTTGTTCCGTGTGCACCGTATTTACGTACTCTGTACTTGGTGTAATCCTCATACGGAAGGCCATACATATATGCGTATGCAGGGATGGTCTGATGGAATGCGGTATCGAAGGTAACTACCTGAGGCACAGAAGGAAGCACGGCCTGAACGGCTCTGATTCCGAGGATGTGCGCAGGGTTGTGGAGCGGTGCGAAGTCGCAGCAGATCTCGATTTTCTTCATCACGTCTTCGTTTACGAGGGCGCTTGACGAGAAATATTCTCCTCCATGCACGATTCTGTGTCCTACGGCCTCGATGTCGTCAAGCGATTTGAGGACACCGTGCTCACTGTCGGTAAGTGCCTCGAGCACGAGCTGCATTCCGACTTTGTGGTCAGGAACCGGGAGGTCTTTCACTACCTTCTCCTTACCGGTAGCCGTGTGCTGAAGACAACCCATCTCCAGTCCGATTTTTTCTACGATACCCTTCGCAAGGACATCATAGACGTCATCGTTTTTCATATCAAGGAGCTGATACTTAATCGATGAACTTCCGCAATTGATTACAAGAATTATCATAACTATAGTTTTTGTTTCTATTTTTTCGGATTTGACGCGGCAAAGTTAAAAAGAATTCACTACTTTAGCAAGGAAATGACCTCCAACGGTCGAGTAACTGAGCGCGCACCTATGACAGAAACTGCGGACATAAAGCCACTTGCATTGGCATTTACCTTCGGGGCGGCATCCGGGCTGCTCCTGAGCCGTATTTCCATGCACGCCGCATACATTTCCTCCGCCACTTCCCTACTGGTCGCATTGACATTGACAGTCATCACTTCAGCGGACCGCCGGCAGGCGGAAATCCTGCTGCTGTTCCTGACGGCAGGCGTTTTCTGCGCCGCGACATCGACATTGACAAGTCTCGGGGCTGTCGCCGGAAAACCGCTTTTCGCGGGCCTTGCGGCTGATTTCAGGTCAATGATTTCGTCGATTCCGTTTCCGCACGAGGGGACTGCGCCTCTTGTCAATGCCCTGCTGACGGGTGACAGGTCTTCGCTGGACAGCAGCGTCATGAACAGTTTCCGTGACAGCGGGGCGTCACACATCCTCGCGCTGTCGGGGCTGCATCTCGGCATCATCTACGGCATCCTGCTTAAGGTGACTTCCATTTTCGGAAAGCATCCCACGATAAAGGCCGTCAGGAGCCTGATTATCATATCGTTATGCGGGATATACACTTTGGCAACCGGGGCCAGTCCGTCGCTTGTGAGGGCTTTCCTTTTCATCCTTGTCAATGAGACTGCACGTCTGACTCACCGCAGCAACAATCCGCTACGTGTGTATTGTGCTGCACTTTTCATCCAGACGGCCATCAATCCCCAAATGATCAGTTCGACCGGATTCCAGCTTTCCTACCTGGCGATGGCAGGCATCTTCCTGCTGTATCCTGCATTGAAAAAATGGTATCCGCAGGAGGAGGCCGCTGGCGACATGCTTATCGAAAAGGGCGCCGGCCTAACAGAAAGTGACGGGCTTGAGGGCGTGATGATTGACAAGGGCTGTTGCCGCGCGAGTCGTTGCTGGACTTCGTGGATGAAAACAATAGTGTCGGCTGCACCGCGCAAGATTTGGGATGCGGCTGCGCTGACGATTTCGTGCCAGGTATTCACCGGGCCTCTCGCCTGGTGGAAATTCGGAACTTTTCCTAAGTACTTTCTGCTGACGAATCTGCTGTCCCTGCCATTGACAAGTGCCGTCATGTTATTGTCTGTCAGCACTTCAGTCCTGTTCGCCATAGGCATCTGCCCGGACTTTCTCATCTCCCTTACTGACAGCAGCGCGTCCCTGCTTCTTTTCATCATGAAGGTCATCTCCAGCATGTAGGGGCGGGAAGGCAACTTCGTCCGTGAAAACCCGCCTTTCGCCGGACAAGTTGCGGATTCGTCGCATTCGTCCGTGAAAACCCGCCTTCTACCGGACAAGTTGTCATTTGAGTCACTTGTCCGTGAAAACCCGCCTTCCACCGGACAAGTTGGTCATTTGAGTCACTTGTCCGTAAAAACCCGCCTTCGACCGGACAAGTTGCGGATTACAACGTGCGCAAAAAAAAGGACGGCAACCGGAATCTCTCCGATTGCCCTCCATAGTCTTTAAAGCTTTTATAAACAGTAAGCGATTATTTGCTTGCCTCTACAGAAACTTTTCTGAATTCTTTAAAATCCTTCATAAGAGCAAGAGCAGCTTTACGTGCGCGAGCACCAGCAGCCTTATTGCCTTTCTCTACCTGAGCGTCTGCATTAGCAACGAATTCCTCGTACTCAGCTTTGATTTTCTCAACAAGTTCTTTCATTGTTACTATAGTTATTTGTTAAACATTAAGTTGCTTGATTTTGGTAATCCTTTGCAATTTATGTAAAAATCCTGAAAATGCAAGCAATTATTTAACTTTTTACAACGATTAACCCCGTACGAAACTATTTTTTAGCAGTATTGAAGCAATTCATGGCCCTGTCGATGCCGATTGTCACAAACGCCTTGACGCCATCTATGACAGAGTCGCATATTTCAGGCATTTTCTCTTTCTCCTCTGTGGACATCGGACCTATCACGAAATCCACCTGTCTGCCTTTCTGGAAATCATTGCCAATGCCGATCCTGATTCTCGGATACTCCTGCGTCTCGAGGAGTTCCTGGATGTTCTTGAGTCCGTTGTGGCCGCCGTCGCTCCCCTTCTTGCGCATTCTCAATGTGCCGAAAGGAAGATTCAGGTCATCGCAGATCACGATGACGTTCTCCAGCGGAAGTTTCAGTTTATTGACCCAATATCGAACGGCATTGCCGCTGAGGTTCATATACGTGGAGGGCTTGAGGAGGGTGATGTCCCGACCTTTGAATGACACTTCGGCCACGTCTCCATAGCGCTGGGTAGTGAAAGTGGCACCTGCGGCTGAAGCCCATGCATCCAGCACCATAAATCCTACGTTGTGGCGCGTATCCGCATACTCCGCGCCGATATTTCCAAGTCCTACTACAAGGTAATTCATACTCGTTCTCCGATTCTGTCCGCAGAAAGTTTCGCCTTGTCTGCGGTTATTGTCATTTCGTCGCGCACCAGGAAAAGTCCACGCCTACCAAGAAAACAGGACGGACCGGAAAGTCGATTCCGCCCCGTCCTGTAAAGTTTATAGCTGCACGATTATGCCTCAGCTGGAGCCTCAGCTGCCGGAGCTGCCGGAGCTTCTGCGTGATGTACGCCTTCCTCCATAGCCGCGTCAAGAGCTTCCTCATACTCGATGTGAGCTGCAACCTGACGTGAAGACTTGACTGTGCAGATGATAGTTCCCTTAGGAGAAACTACATTGACATTCTCATACTTGAGGTCACCTGCTACGATTCTCTTGCCGATCTGGAGTTTGTCGATGTTGATGACAAGCTCATCAGGAAGGTCCTTCATAAGAGCGCTGACTTTCAGTTCACGAACCAGCTTGTAGAACTTACCACCGGCACGTACACCGACTGCATGACCAGTGATGGTGATAGGAACCATGATGGAAATAGGTTTCTCCTCATTCACAGCGAGGAAATCTGCGTGAAGGCAGTTGTCCTTTACCGGGTGATACTGAAGCTCGTGGATAACCGCATTGTATTTCTGGCCGTTGCTGAGCTCGAGGTCAACGATGTAAGATGCAGGAGTGTCGGTAAGACCTTTGAGATCTTTTTCAGTAACTGTGAAGAGAATGTTCTCTACACCTGAACCATAGATGTTGCAAGGTACGAGACCCTGTTTGCGGTACTCTTTGATGACCGCCTTGTTGCCGACCTCACGGACCTGGCCTTTCAATACGAAATGTTTCATTTCTTTAATTTGTTTAAAATGTGTTACTCAGTCTTGGTCCGGATGCCCGGACTAGACCCCATTGCACCAAAAGCTACTGCTTTTTCGCGGACCTTTCTTCAAAGGCCCAAAATGCGGCGCAAATATAGTGAATTTTCCGCAAATAAAAAATTGACGTGAAGTTTTTTAAAGAAAGTAATCATAAAAAAATTGCTATCTTTGGAGATGTGTAAAGTTTTGGACTATGGAGACGACGATTAGAAGATTCCCGATTGGGATACAGACTTTTGACAAAATCATTGAGGACAATTACCTGTATATCGACAAAACCGGATATATTGATGAAATTGCCAATAAATACCAGTACGTTTTTCTGAGCCGGCCGCGCAGGTTCGGAAAGTCGTTGCTGTCTTCTACTTTCCATTGCTATTTCGAGGGCCGGAAGGAACTTTTCGAGGGGTTGAAAGCTGGTGAGGTAAAGAAGGAATGGACTAAGCATCCGGTTTTTCATTTCGACATGTCCACTGCCAAGCATTTGAATGAGGAGCAGCTGGTACGCACTCTCGGATATAAACTGGAAGGGTATGAGGCCATTTATGGAAAGCTCCCAAATGTGGATGAAGTCGATGTAAATGCGCGACTGGAATTCCTGGTGAAAGCCGCCTTCGAGCAGACCGAGCAGCAAGCCGTCATCATCATTGACGAATATGACGCGCCACTATTGGACGTGATGAACGACAAAGGTAAGTTGCCGGCTATCAGGCAGATAATGAGAAATTTCTATAGCCCAATAAAGAGCCTTGACCCGTATCTGCGGTTCGTTTTCATTACCGGAATCAACAAGTTCGCACAGCTCAGCATTTTCAGCGAGCTGAACAATCTCCAGAACATCTCCATGATGCCGGAATACTCTGCATTGTGCGGAATTTCGCAGACCGAGCTGGAAAACAATATGCAGAATGAAGTCCAGGCACTGGCTGACAAACAGAAAGTGAGCTATGGGGATGCACTTGCATTGCTGAAAGCAAATTACGACGGCTATCATTTCTGCGAAGAGTCAGAGGATATCTACAATCCGTTCAGTCTCATCAAGTCATTGAACGAAAAGCGTTTCGGCAGTTACTGGTTCGACACCGGCACCCCGACCTACCTCATCGAAAGACTACGGAAAAACCCTATCGACGAAACCACATTGGACAATATCCCGCTCGTTCCGCAATCGGATTTCGACGTCTCGCCGGAGCTTTCAGACAATTCATTGCCAATGCTTTATCAGACCGGTTATCTGACCATCAAGTCATACGACGAGAGGATGCAGCTCTATACGCTAGGATATCCGAACAAGGAAGTCAAGATCGGCTTCACGAGAGGACTTTTGGGAGAGTACCCAAGCAAGACCGGCACTGCGTCGGGATTCGTGGCACATTTCTATGCCGCAATGGACTCCCAGGACATTGACCTGGCTATGGAAAAGCTGCAGGCGTACCTTGCAGGAATACCTAACGATTTGGAGAATAAGACCGAAAAACATTATCAGACAATCATTTACCTGATTTTCTCGTTGCTTGGTTTCTATATCCGTACAGAAGTGAAATCAGCCATTGGCAGGGCCGATGCGGTCTGCTACACGGACAACTGCATCTATGTCTTCGAATTCAAGGTGGACGGATCTGCGGAAGAGGCGCTCAAGCAGATTGATGACAAGGGCTATATGCTTCCTTACAAATTCGAGGAAGGCAAGAACCTCGTCAAAGTCGGCGTGAACATTTCCTCGCAGACCCGCACCGTCGAGAAATGGATAGCGAGGTAACGCTACAGCTCCAGCACGGCAGACTTCAGGCCTTTAGCATTGACCTTCAATAAAATCGGGCCTTCGGCGTCGGCGTGGGAGCGGACTATTACGGTCAGCTTGCCGGCGAAGAGGTGCATGTGCGGGAGATGGAAAAGTTCGAGCGAGCACGGGTCACCGTTGGCGATGGCACGGAACTCGCCGGCACCGGACACTGAGGCGAATACTTCGCGCGTGTCGGTAGGTACGGTATTGCCATCCTTATCTACCACACTTACAGTTACATACGCCAGGTCTTCGCCGTCTCGGGCGATGGAATCCCTGTCACATTCAAGACGGAGAGCATACGGCTTGCCGGCAGTGCGGACAGACTCCGAAGCAGCGACATTGCCATTCGCATCATAGGCCACGACGCGGAGCTCACCTTTCCGGTAAACCACGTCATTCCACATCAGACGATAACGTCCCTCAACCGCCTCATCCTGAAGACCTTCGCAAGGCGCGGACGGCGACGCTTTGGAACGACGACCCTGAGAAACGCCATTGACAAACAGCTCGGCCTCAGGCCATGAAGTATAGACGTAAACCGGCGTCACCTGCCCTTCTCGGCCCGGCCAGGTCCAATGCGGAACTATATGAAGTGTAGGGCTTTCCGTGTTCCAGATGCTGCGGTAAAGCCAATATCGGTCCTTCGGAATGGAGGCCAGGTCAATGATTCCGAACATGGAACTGTGGTTCGGCCATGCATCAGTATCGTAAGGGCTCGGCTCGCCCAGATAATCGAAACCGGTCCAGACGAACTGTCCCATTGTCCAAGGATAATCATCGGCAAGGGCGAAATCCACATCCGGGATATTCGACCAGTTGCAGGCTTCCATATCGTAGCCCGAGGACTGATGGTCAGGGTGCATCACGCTGAACGCCTTCTCTACCGGAAAATGATATGTGCCCCTCGAACTGACGGTAGATGCCGTTTCCGAACCGAGCACCAGTCCATGAGGTAACTGTTCATAACAATCCTTATAACGGAAAGTGCGGTAATTGATTCCCGGGATGTCCAGCTGGGCCGCAAACCCGTTGGAAAGCACGCAATTGACCTGGTCCATTCCGCAAGTGACAGGCCTCGTCGGATCCTCCCTGTGGCAGATGGACTGAAGGAACGATGCCGTCTTGTATCCTTCGGCAGAGCATTGGGACGGAACCTCATTGCCTATGCTCCACATGATCACTGACGGGGAATTCCTGAAAGCGTGGAGCATGCTTATCATGTCACGCTCTGCCCACTCGTCGAAATAGCGGTGATACCCGTTCTCGCATTTCGCGTCATTCCACTCGTCGAAAGGCTCCACCATCATCATGAAACCCATCTCGTCACAAAGACGGACAAGTTCGGGCGCAGGCATATTGTGCGATGTGCGGACCGCATCACAGCCCATTTCCTTCAGCATTGTCAGCTGATGCCTCAACGCCGGCACGCTCACGGCCGCACCTAGAGGCCCCAGGTCATGATGGTTGCAGACGCCCTTGAACTTCCGGTGCTCGCCGTTCAGGTAAAAGCCCTTCTCCGGGATGACCTCGATCGAGCGGATGCCGAAGCGCGTCTCATATTCGTCCGTCACGGTTCCGCCCACCAGGATACGGGTCAATGCCTTATAAAGGTAAGGGTGCTCCGGTGCCCACAGTTTCGGCTCTTTCACCAGGAATTTCTGCACATGACTGTCGCCTTCATGGTACAATGCCACAGACCGCCTCGATGCCACTTTCTCGCCTTCCGGAGAATAAATATCCGTAATATATTCTATGTCAATGTTTTCCTTGTCTGACTGCAATGCAATTTCGAGTGAGACCGATGCCATATCATCATGCACGGAAGGGGTGGTGACGAATGTTCCCCAGACCGGAATATGGGCATTGGCAGATGTGCAGATCAGGTGGACATTCCTGTAAAGGCCTGCACCCGGATACCATCTGGAAGAAAAAGGAAGATTCTCCAGCCTGACAGCCAGGACATTGGAGCCTGACTTGTTCAGATACGGGGTGACGTCGCAGTGGAACGGGCTGTAGCCATAAGGCCAGAAACAGACCTCATGACCATTGACATAAACCCGCGCCTCGCTCATCGCGCCGTCGAACAGCAGTTCCGCTTTCAGTCCGTCCGGGACATTGAACTCGGTCCTGTACCAGCCCACGCCCACATATGGCAGACCGCCGGTGCGACCGGTCTTGAGCGATGCCTTCGTCTCCATATTCTGCACTATCTGCACGTGCTGAAGGTCATTTTCAATGCTGAAAGGCCCGGTTATGGCCCAGTCGTGCGGCACGCTCACGCTTTCCCATCCGGAGTCGTCATAAACCGGCATGAAAGCCCCGTCAGCCTCTCCGCGATGGAACCGCCACCCGTCCTTAAGGCAGGTATCTGTCCTCGAAGCAGATGAAGGAGTTGGAGTTTTTGGCGAACTTGAAGACCGCAAAGAGCCCGAAGAGAGTTCACCGGCATTGCTCACCGGCATTGAAGCGACTGAAGCACAAAGAAGTGCTGCCAGACATGAAAAAATCTTATTCAACATGTTATATCTTCCGTTATTAACTGACGCTATTTCAAAATATCTACAAAGATATAACACCCTCCGGTATTTCTCAACTTGGCGGGCTTAGTAATACTCAAAAAAAACGCTCGGCGGCAAGGGACCGCTCGGCTCAGGTGCTTCGCAATTCGCCGCGGTCCATGCCGCTGCCCGGGCTATCCATTTTTGGGTAAACTGTTTTCAGGACGACACATTGGGCGCAACCTATAATAAGCTATATATCAGCTCTTTAGGCATTTTCAGAGTTGGAATTTTGGCAACTCTGAAAACACCTAAAGTATTAACAATCAACAACTTACGCGTCGCGCGTAATCGCGCCAAGATAGGATTACGTAGCTGTAAGTCTGTGAATTACTGTGAACGAACAAGGCATCATCAGATGCCGGGCCGGAGCTGGCGGGCAGGGAAGCCTTTGCGGAGATGGCACGTGCGGCAGCAAGAAGCCCCCGCGAGGACCAGGCCCTCCTGCTTCGCAGGCGCCTCCCTCTAGTGCCGAGAGCGGCAAGTCCTCACGGGGGCAACCTTGCTGCCAGCCACATGTAGCGCAACCTACAAATAGCTAAATATCAATCATTTAACTGAAATCAGAGTTGGAATTTTGACAACTCTGAAAACACCTAAAACACTGATACATAGTTAATTACGCGCTGCGCACACCATTCAACATCGGTAAACTTTTTCAGGACTGGGCAAGCGAAAAAGCACAGTCCGAAGGATTAACAGGGCATCATCAGATGCCGGCCGAAGAACAACGAAGCGGTGGCATGCGCTCTGGTGCGCACGGAGGCCTGATGTGCCCCCTTGAAAAGGGGGTTAGGGGGATTGAGACAAGCGGGTCCGGGTATTTGCGGCAGCAAATACGTGGAGGACGCAAAGGCCGCGCGGAGCGTCAGGGTTTGGGACAGAGTCCCAATAAAACAACAAGGTTAGGGGGATTGAGACGGGAGCGTCAGAAGGCCTTTGTCAAGGATAATGAAACGGTGGAGGCAGAGGCGCTTGAGGATGCCGAAGCGGGGGTGACCGTGACGGTGGCGGTGCCGTGGGAAGATGGGCCTACCATGACGGTGGCGGTGCCTCGAGATGTTACGATGCCTCGAGAGTCGGTAACAGAGCAGGAGGCTGCATCAGAGCTGGAGGAAGCGATAGAACTGGAGGCTGCAACGGAGCTGGAGGAAGCGAGGGAGCGGACTATGACTTGAGCACAGCCGTTGAACGTTCTGATTGTCATGGCGTTGCCGACAGGGCGCTCCACATCCTTGAATCCGGGATCGCCATTACCCCAGCCGAGGAAGACTGCGTTATCGACTTTGACTTCCAACTCTGTTTCAGAGCTGTAGATATCGATTACCACAACATCCTGTCCGTCTGATTTGAGGGTGGTCTTTGACGGAACCAGTCTTGTCGTCTCATATACAGCCGGGAACACATCCTCGCAGACTTTCCGGCCCGAGCGGTATCCTACAGCACGATATGTCACAGCAGAAGTTCCGGAGACACTCGACACCGATCCACGTACAGGCCCTGCGGCGCCACCTGCAGAGGAGTGCTCAGCAGAAGTTCCAGTGCCAGAAGAGACAGCAGCGCGACCAGCAGAGGAGGCAGACTCCAGAGTTCCGGCAGCGTAAGAGACTGCTACACTACCAGTAGAGGAGCCAGCAGCAGAAGTTCCAGGGACAGAAGGCCTTGCTGCGCCACCTGCAGAAGAGTGCTCAGCAGAAGCTCCAGGGCCAGAAGAGACAGCAGCGCGACCTGCAGAGGAGTCAGACGCCAGAGTTCCGGCAGCAGAAGAGACTGCTACACTACCAGTAGAGGAGTCCTGAGCAGAGTCCGATGTCAATCCAGTCGCAGCAGAAGCCCCAGGACCAGAAGGCCTTGCGGCGCCACCTGCAACTGAGTGCTCAGCAGAAGATCCAGAACCAGAAGAGACAGCGGCGCGACCAGCAGAGGAAACTTTCCAGACAAGGTGACCGTCGTGTGGCATTTTCCGGCGGCCTAGGCTTTTTCCGCTTTCGTACAGGCGGACTTCATCACAATTCGAATACACCCAGACCTCACCGCCATACGGGCCGCAGATGTGCACTGACGGCTCATCCTTCCACGCTGCCTTCAGGTAGAACGCCTCGTCCTTGGGGAAACCGCAATAGTCGAAAATACCGAACTGAGAACCAGTAGCAGGCCATTTCATCGGATTAGGCTCACCACGGTAATCGAAACCCGTCCAGTAGAACAGGCCCAGACCCCATGGCCTCGCCTTGTAGAATTTCCAGCCGTATTCAATAACATTGACACGGCCAAGTGTATCAATCCTGTTCAGCGGCACCATCCAGCCCTTTTCCGGAACCGTCCGGTAAACACCTCTTGTTCCTGCTCCGGAAGTCTCCTCCGTGCCCACGACACATTTTTCCGGATACAGCCTATGATATTCATCCACAGGGTTTTGCACAATGTAATTATAGCCAAACACATCCACGCCCTTCACCAGGTCGGGCCCGCCGGCATTGCCATAGGTAGAAGGCCTGGTCCTGTCCATTCCGTGCACAGCCTCGCTCATCCTCCGCGCTATTTCCACGCCCTTTTCACCATGTTCCACAGCCCATTCCTCATTGCCCACACTCCACAAAATCACAGACGGATGGTTCCTGTCCCGGTCAATCATATTGCGCAGCTGACGGAGCTGCTCCTGATTCACGCCGAACTGCCTGTTCTCATCAATCACCAGCACGCCCATCTCATCACAAAGGTCAAGCATTGACACGGAAGCGCAGTTATGGGAAGTGCGGACAGCATTGAACCCATACTCCTGCAGCCGCGAAATCCTATATCTCCAGAGTTCATCAGGAACAGCAACTCCCACTCCGGCGTGGTCCAGATGCATATTCGCGCCGCGCAGCTTGACAGCAACACCATTGAGCAGCAGCCCCTTCTCAGGAGAGAACTCCAGCGTCCGCACACCGAACCGCCTCGTCACCACATCAGAAAGTTCGCCATCATAGAAAAGCCTGACTGTCAATGTATAAAGATATGGAGAGTCAATGCTCCAGCGACGTTCAGCCCTCTCCACTCGCCTACCTTCCGCATCACGGATTTCGATTTCACGGATGACCTTATCCCTGTTTACAGCGGCGTCCGCCAGAATATAGTCGAAGTCAATGCAGGATTCATCCACATACACGTCCGCTGTCCCGTCAGAAACAGTCCAGATGGACCCGTCCGCCTTTTTCTGGCTGATTTTCAACGAATAATGTTTCATTGACACAGGCCCTGACTTGTACAGCCTCACATTGCGGTAAATTCCGGCTCCCTCATAATACCAGCCTTCCTCCAAAGACGCGTCACACCGGACTGCAATGACATTGTCCCCGCCATAATTCAGATATGGAGTCAATGTATAGACACTTGACGCATAACCGCTTCGCTCACCGCCGAGATAGAAGCCGTTGCAGAAGACTTCGCTGTCACGGTATATGCCTTCAAACTCTATAAAAAACTGCTTTCCCTTATCTTCTGCCGGGATTTCTATATGTTTGCGGTACCAGCCCACCGAGTTTTCCGGATACTTCCAGCCGATGCATTTGTAGCCATGCGAATGACTCGCTTCCGGACTGTACGGAAGGTCCACAGCCCAGTCGTGAGGCAAACTGACTTTCTGCCATGAAGAATCGTCGAATTCCGGCATTATCGGAGCATGACTGTGATTGGAGGACTGCGCCTTGCAGATATACGTAAAGTATTCTGTACCATGCGTATAGTCCAGTTCCTTGGACGCCGCATTCCCCATCGCGAAGGTCCAGTCATTATTGATGACCACTCCCCCGAACTTTTCCCCGCCGGTTTCGGCAGCAAAAGAAGACTGGACAATACAGAGTGCACAAATCAATGTCGCAAATACTTGTTTCATCGGCGATCACATTTTTCAGGCAGCACAAAACCCGAGCTAAAGATCAAGTGTCAGTTTATGATAACCCGGTTCGTATTTTATGAACTCGGACTTTCCTGTAGCGGAATTATTGACAGTCAGATCATAGACGGCATCCCTGAAACGGCGGACAATATGATATTGTCCCACAGAAGCAGGAAGTCCCGGCTTCAGCAGCAAGCCGTCATATTCAGGGAACACGCCCAAAAGGTATTCCGAAGCAGTCAGCCAATTCCACGCGGCAGTACCGGTGAGCCAACTGTTCTTGCCCTCGCCAGGCTTGGCGGCATCCTTGCCGGCCACCATCTGGCAATACACATAAGGCTCCACCTTGCGCAGAGTCTGGTCCTGCACAAACGCCGGGGAGATCTTGCAATAATGGCTCCACGCATCTTCATAGCGCCCGGCCAGAGTCTCGGCAATGATTACCCACGGATTGTTGTGGCAGAATATCCCGGCATTCTCCTTATAACCCTGCGGATAAGATGAAATCTCACCGTATTCCTTATAATACCTGGTATATGCCGGATTCAGAAGGACAATGCCATGCTCAGAATCCAAGTATTTCTTCACCGAATCCAATGCCTTGTCACACAACCCCTTGTCTTCACCTATACGGGCCATTGAGCACCAGCCCTGGCTCTCGATGAATATTTTTCCCTCTTCATTTTCAGAAGAGCCTATCTTGTTCCCGAAGAAATCATAGGCACGCAGGAACCACTCCCCGTCCCAGCCGTATTTCTCCACAGAACTGCTCATCCGACTTACCCATTTTGCTATCTCGACAGATGTCCTGCCTTCCTGCTGTACAGGGACATGGCCCGGATGCCGCTCCAGATAGTCCAGCAGCTTCACGAACTCATTTCCGACGAACACATAGAGTCCTGCTATCATAAGCGACTCCGCCTTGCTCCCATGTGAGCGGTTTTCAGTAGTCTGGAACGAGTCATCAGGATTGTCCGAGAAACAGTTCAGGTTCAGGCAGTCATTCCAGTCCGCGCGACCGATGAGCGGAAGCCCGTGAGGGCCGAGATTGCGGTTTGTATATTCAAAACTGATGAACAGATGGTCAAGAAGCGATTTTTCGCTGCCCGGAGCATTGTCAAACGGTATTTTCTCATTCAGGATCGAGAAGTCCCCAGTCTCCTTCAGATATGCCACAGTCCCGAAAATCAGCCAGAGCGGATCGTCATTGAAGCCGCCGCCTATGTCATTGTTGCCGAGCTTGGTAAGTGGCTGATACTGATGATAACAGCCACCGTCCGGGAACTGGGTGGAGGCTACGTCAATGATTCTCGCCCTCGCCCTGTCCGGTATCTGATGCACAAATCCGACCAGATCCTGTGCTGAGTCCCGGAAGCCCATTCCGCGGCCGATGCCGCTTTCGAAAAAGCTGGCGCTCCGGCTCATATTGAAGGTCACCATACATTGGTACTGGTTCCAGACATTCACCATCCGGTCCAGTTCAGGAACACCGGAAGAGACGCTGAACCTGCCGAGAAGTTCATGCCAATAGTTCCGCAAAGCCTCAAATGCCGCGTCCACCTGTTGCTGCGTCATGAACGACGTCAGCATCCTGCGCGCCGGAAGTTTGTTTATCAATGCCGAGCACGAGTTGGCCACAGGGCCGCCGAACGGTGTGTTCTCTGCCAATTTCTCAGACTGGGCCTTCTCACTGGCGGACAACTGCTCCTCGAATTTGTGCCCGTCATCATTTTCCACATAACCGAGCACGAAGACGAGTTCCTTGGTTTCGCCAGGAGCCAATGTCACTGAAACACAATGAGATGCAATCGGGCTCCAGCCGTGGGCAATCGAGTTTCCCGACTCCGTAGCCAGCACTCTGGCAGGAGCTTCGAAGCCGTTGTAAAGGCCAATGAACGATTCCCTGTCGGTATCATAGCCGGACACAGGAACATTGACACTATAAAAAGCGTAATGATTTCTTCTTTCGCGATACTCGGTCTTGTGATATATCACGCTCCCCTGCACCTCAACCTCGCCAGTCGAGAAATTGCGCTGGAAATTTTCCATATCAGTCGCCGCATTCCACAAACACCACTCCACGCAGGAGAAGAGTTTGAAATCCTTAGCTGCCGCAGAGGTATTTGTCAATGTAACCCTATGAATTTCACAACGTTGTCCCAGCGGAACGAAATACAGGCAAGCGACTCTAAGCCCGTCTTTCTCACCGGTAATCCTGGTATAACCCATACCGTGACGGCAATCATAGAAATCCAGCGGGGCCTTGCAAGGCTTCCAGCCCGGACTCCACACAGAACCGCCGTCATTGACATAGAAATACCTTCCTCCGGCATCCATCGGGACGCCGTTGTAGCGGTAGCGGGTGATCCTACGGAACTTCGCGTCCCGGCAGAAGCAATAGCCGCCTGCCGTTCCGGAAATCAATGAAAAGAAATCTTCAGTTCCAAGATAATTTATCCACGGCCAGGGTGTGGCCGGATCTGTTATGACAAACTCCAGGGAATCGTCGTCGAAGTGTCCGTACTGTTTCATCAGCGAAAAGGTTTTCCGGGGCATCGCCACCCCGGTCATCCGATAATTATTTTGTCAAGTTTTTATGGATCAATGCCTTGAGTCTCTCCACAGACTCGCCGGTCCTGAGCCCGTCCGGCTCGGTGTGCATGCAGTAGTCCACCAGTCTGTCCACAGTGCTGGTAGCCACGTGCATCCTGGTATCGCAGGAAGCATAGTAGATGAACACCTTGCCGTCCTCGTCTGCTATCCAGCCGTTGGAGAACAGCACGTTCATCACATCGCCCACATATTCCTCTCCTTCAGGAACCATGAGGAAGCCTGCCGGCTCAGCTATCACTCTTGACGGGTCATCCAATGCGGTCATATACATGTAGAGCACATATCTGAGGCCTGATGCGCAGCCACGCACGCCATGAGCAAGGTGAAGCCAGCCGTACTTGGTCTTGATCGGAGCAGGACCTTCACCGTTCTTGAGTTCCTTGATGGTATGGTAATGACGGAAATTGATGATTTCCTCTTCATTTACCTCCGCATTGGTAATGTCATCTATAAGCGCCCAGCCGATGCCGCCGCCTTTTCCGGCATCGATGAATCCGTCCTGAGGACGTGTGTACAGTGCATATTTGCCGTTTACGAACTCAGGATGCAGAACCACATTGCGCTGCTGGGACTTGGATTTGAGGTCCGGAAGACGTTCCCAGTTCACAAGGTCCTTGGTTCTGGCGATACCTGCGCACGCCACTGCAGAAGACAGGTCTCCTTCCGGCGCATCAGGGTCTTTACGCTCCACGCAGAAGACTCCGTAAATCCATCCGTCCTCGTGGGCGGTCAGCCTCATGTCATAGACATTGACAGCAGGCTCTCCATACTCCGGCATTGTCACAGGATAGTCCCAGAAGCGGAAATTGTCGATTCCGTTGGGGCTCTCCGCGATGGCGAAGAACGACTTTCTGTCTGCTCCTTCCACTCTTACAGCCAGTACATATTTCCCGTTCCATTTGATGGCTCCGGAGTTGAAGGCGGCAGGGATACCGAATCTTTCCTCCAGATACGGATTAGTGGTAGGGTCCAGGTCATATTTCCAGAACACAGGAGCATGCGCGCCCGTGAGAATGGGATTCTTGTATCTTTCATAAACGCCGTTCACATAAACCGGCTCATTCTTTTTAGAAATCAGATTTTCATAATCAGCCTGAAGCTGTTCCAATCTCTCATTGAAATTCATAACTTTAATTATTTAGTTTGCTATTTCAGAAATATCGTCTTGTCTTTCGCGTAGAACTCGCGGAAATTGTCGGCATCAGCAGATGACGGATGAGCCGCGAAGTAATGTTCCCTCTTGTCCCAAGCATTGCGCCAGGTCAGCACATAAGACACCGGTGCGTCACCTATGGCATCCAGCAGCACGTCAGTCCACCAGCGAGGATAAGGAATGCCCTCGAAACCGGTCTCGGACACTGCAATCACCTTTCCGTGCTCCTTGGCATAACCGGCCATATAATCCAGATCGTACGCGAGTCTTTCCTTATAGTGCCTGTTTGCGGCCTCGATGCACTGGTCTTCAGTCATGCTCTCATCGCTTCTGTCCACATATTCGTAATGGTCCACACCGAGAATATCCACCATGTCGTCGCCCGGATAGCGGCTGAAATACTGCGTGCCGTCGATTTCCGAGTTCGGAGAATACGCCCACAGGATGTTCCTCAGACCGCGTTCCTTTTCAATATAGTTTCTTGTCAATGCAAAGAGCGTCTTGTACTGCCCGCTTGTGCACAGGTTGCCGCCCCACCAGAACCAGTTTCCGATATTCTCGTGCCAAGGCCTGAAAATCAATGGGATAAGCTTGCCGTCAGCATCTTTCATGGTACCGAAAAAGTCTGCGACACGAGAAAGCCACTGCATGAACATTTCGTGATTTGCACCGCCTTCAAGCACCGACTCCACAGCCTTGTCGCTGCTTATGTCCCAGGCGTCGCCGCCGGTAAGAGGATTGCGGGCATGCCATGAGAATGTCACGATTCCTCCTCTTTCCACATGAGTTACGGCAGCTCGGCTCATAAGTGAGAAATCCACGCCGTCCAGATTGGCCTTGTCTCCGAGTTCAATGCCGCCGAGGTCAAACCCCACTACGGCAGGATGAGCCCCGCAGACCATGCGGACATCTGACCTGTCAAGGGAGTCATTCTCCACATCCTCCACTTTCCAGTCGTGGCCATAGACGAGGGCATCCTGATGAGCGTAATAGAACTTGCCTGATTCCGCCGCCGACCTGAGCGAGGAAAGCAAGGATGCAGCATTCTTGTCGGGAGTCCCTGTCCTGCAGATACATCCTGTAATTGCCGTCAATGCAGCCATAACGATAGCAGTTGTCTTTATAAGTTTCATTGTATGAATGTATTAGCGTGGAGCATTGTCATACACCGATTTGAGTGTATAGGACTTCTCCGTATTGAACATTGCATTTTTCAGTGCAGGGATGATTTGCGCGCCGTTCGCGATATATTCTCCTGTGGAGTGGTTTATGAATCCGCTGGTTTCGCGTCCGGTATCCAGTGCGCCGTTGTCCCAGAGGAATGGTGCAATGCCGTAATTCCTGCAGGCTCTGAAGAAAAACTCGAGGTAGTATTTCTGGAATGACGTCTGACGGGAAGTAGGGCGGTTCACGCACCCGCATTCGCCGAAATAGACAGGAATACCGTTGTCAATGTATTTGGTCTTGAGTTTCGCCATCACTTCCACTACCGGCTTCTCATCTGACGGAGCGGGGTTGTTCACTGCGGTATGTCCCCATTCGTCATATTTGGCTTCGAGAGTATAATCATGCGGATCATAACAATGCACTGCAACCAGCAGTTTGCCTTCTGCGGAGTCCTGAGGCAGGACCAGATTCTCGATGGCCAGGTCCGGATTCGTACAGTAGCCGGGTATGCCGAGATACCTTGAAGCATTGTTTCCGCCTGTCTCGCGCACTACATTGACAAACTCCTGGGCCCACTGGTTCACGACGCGATACTGTGCGCCGCCGTCGGTCCTGTTGTCTCCCCAGCCCCAGCCTCCGTCATGGAGTTCATTGAAAGGCTCGAAGATGAGGAAGTCGCCCTTGTCCGCGAATTTCTCGGCAATCTGCTTCCACACGGCCTTGAATTCTGCGGTAATCGTCTGATATTCAGCGGATGAAGAAGCAGCCTTCTTGACACTCAGCCAGTATTTGCTGTCAGCCCCGTCGTGGTGGATATTGACAATCGCCATCAGACCTGCCTTCTCGGCATAGCCTACGACCTCAGCCACACGGTTCATCCACGCATCGTCTATCTTGTATTCAGGTGCCGCACCGATATGTCCCAGCCACGTAACAGGAATACGGACAGCTGTGATTCCTTTCGCTTTCAGGCCGTCAAATGTAGCTTGGGTAGCCTTTGCATTGCCCCAGGCAGTTTCGCTTGCGACGCCATTGTTCTGAGCATCGAGCTGGTTGCCGAGGTTCCATCCGAGTCCGAGTTTCTTCGCTACTGTCCAGGCATTGTTTGTTCCCGGCACTATCTCCGCAAGGAAGTCCTCAGGCTGTTCGGGTGTCACTGCCCTGCCCTTCTGGGTAACGGAGAGTCTGACTCTTTCGTCGCCGCATACGATGGACACGGATGCTTTCCGCTCCTCTGCGGACTGGTTTTCAGTCACATTGACCTTGATTACGCTTTTCTGCGCAAATGCTCCGGCGGTCACGGTGCACCAGTCGGACGCGCTGGAGACGAAGTTCGGTTTGGAAGGTGCCGTGACATTGACTTCCTGACTGGAAGCCGCGCTTTCGAACACGAGTTCCAGAGGTGAGGCTGACAGGGCAGGTCCGGTCACAGAGCCACCGCTGATTTCCTTGCTGCATGCAGAGACGGCCATAAGCATCATCGCCGTCGCCAAAATCTTATGTTTCAATGTTTTCATATCAGAATTTCACGTCTTTTCTATTGATCACTTTAATATTTGCCAATGCGTTTTTCCAATCGGAGGCTGTATTGTTCCAAGAATATGACCCGTCACTGTTTTTGCAGTACAGCACCGGCTTGCCGTTCTCGTAGTTGCACCAGTTCATGAAATATCCCCATGGGGCATCCTCCGCAAAGAATTTGTCAATATCGAGAAGGTTTCCGAACTCGCTGAGCACCACCATCTTCTTTCCTTTCACGCTGTTGTTCACGAACTTGAATGCAGCGGACTGGGACGTGCCTTTCGCCACATAAAGGTCAGCACCCACGATGTCCACATAATCGTCACCCGGATACCAGGCGCGGGCTTTCTCCAGATCAGTGCAGAGTTTGCCCTGGTCATTGGTCTGGACTGTCCAGATCCATATCAAGTTGTGCAGGCTATAAGTGCCCTGGAGCTGGTCGCGCAGATACTTCCAGAGTCTTGTGCAAGGCTCCGCTCCGCCATCGCCCCACCAGAACCACGAGCCCCATGAATAATCTCCGGCCGCCTCATGCAAAGGTCTGAAAAGGACAGGGATACCGGCATCCTGAAGAAGCTTCAGATATCCGGCGAGCTTACTTATCTGGCTGTCAATCACCTTCCTCTGCCAGGTCCCTTCTTTAAGAGACTCATTGATGTCAAATGTGGTTCCGGACGAATAGAATGCATACTTGTTGATGTCGGTCTCGCCTTCTTTCGACGGTACTGACCAATGCCAGCCCACCTGGATGATATTTCCCGCTTCCCAGGCATTCTTTACAGGTGTGATGTCTCCATAATCAGGACAGCCGCTCCATGCTTTTGCCGGCCAATTGAGGAACAGATAGTCGAATCCGACGATGGCAGGATATTGGCCTGAAACACTTTCCAGCATATCGGCATAGGTAGTTTCCCAAGCCGTTCCGCCCATAGCACCGCTCAATGTCTTCTTTCCATAGTTCTGAAGCAGGTATGCATAGAGTTTCTTTGCATTCGTAGTGGCCGATGCGTCAGTGAGGGACTGTGACGGATTACGCTGATAATCAAGTTCGTCCGCCTTCACTGAAAACTTATAGGACAATGCCCCGACCGGATTGCTCTTGAATCCGGAGATGGCTCCGTCCGCCACTGAAAGCGTATATGAGACACCCTTACGGAGCCCGGCGAGCTTCACGGTGACATCCTTATTGTAAGCGAGCGCACTCGACACTGTCGCCTCATTATCAATGCTTACTTTACGTGCATCAGGCAGTTTCACGTTCTGGTCGAAAGTGAATTTCACTTCCAACGTCTCTCCGGAAACCTCACTTCCGTCCGCAGGATTCACACTGACCAATGCAGGTGCCACAGCTGCAGGACTGTCCGGCTCACCTGAACCCTTCTCCCCGCATGCGCACACGGCAAAAGTCACCGCCGCAGCCAACAACAAATTATATATCCGCATATTCATAGTTTTGATTGGATCCCGGCAGCAGGGTCAGCCGCTGCCGGAATAAGTTTAGAGTACAGCTACTTCTGTCAATGTAAAATTACATCCTGTAATAACCATACTTCCTTTTGCGATGAGGTCATCAAGATTCGTCTGTGTCATCACGACTTCCACACGTGTCTGACCTTCAGTCATTTCCTCAAACACTTTTTCAGGAAGTTCGCCCCAGCTGTCACCGTGACGCAGCGAGAACTGCCAATATGTCTGGGCCGTATCCTGGGTCAATGTGAAAATCAGTTTCTGGCCGGCCTTGACTGTGGACCAGTCGAAGCCTCCCCATGCGAGGTCCTGGTTTCCGCTCCAGTTGCCTGCTGCGAACGTTCCTTTCCAGATGGTCTTCTCCTGAGGGATTTCCTGGACGATTTCTATCTTGGTGAACGTGATGTCTGAACCCTGGATGATGAAACCGAGGTTCTGCTTGCCTTCCGCATCACCCTTCTTTGCCTGGATATTGTCCAGAATTTCCTGGGTCAATGTAACCTCTGTACATCTGCTGACTTCACCATTGTCATTCCAGCCGAAAATATCCTGAGGGACAAGCACATTCTTTCCGAGTTCCGGGAACACGACTCCGGACCAGTCACCGTAATTGAGCTGAGCCTGACACCAGGTCGGTCCGTTGTAAGTGTAATAGAGTCTCATCTTGGAGCCCGCCTTGACATCGAGGAAGTTGGCTGCCGGGACAAGCACTCTGCCGCCGTCATTCCATGTTATAGGGCAACTGCCTTCCCAAGCCGTGATGAATTTCTGCTCGAGGAGAACGCCAATTCTTGAAGGGCAGGTCTCGGTGTCACCGTTAAGAAGATTGAACACGATATCGTAGGTGCCGATAGTGTTATACGGCATTATGAATGAGATTTCCTTGTCCGAACGGGCCGTATAGGTCACGACTTTGGCCTCACCGATGAATATGTTCTCAATCATCATGAAGTTTTCACCCTTGAGTGTCACTGTTGCCCCTATATGCTCGGCAGACGGCAATTCGTTCACGACTATAAAAGAATCGTAAGAAAGTTTGATGTCAGCATCCGGTGTCACTGTCTCGCCATTGAACTGGGTGAGGACTATTTTTCCGGATACGGATGAGGCTGTGGTAGTGAGGACAAGTCGAGTTCCGTCTTCATTGGCCTTGCCATCTGCAATTTCAACCGCCTTTCCTCCGAGGGTGGCGCTGCTGATCAGGTCCAGGTCCGTACCTTCCACAACGATAGCCTCACCGGCCATGAGTTCAGTAGGAGAAACCTTTGTCACGACCGGTTTTACGAGAGTGAAAGCGACTTCCGCCTCGTCTCCGTTGGCCATCTTGAGTTTCACATTGCCTTCAGTTGCTGCTGCAGGAACTGTAACTGAGATTTTCCCATCCTTGAATTCAAATTCATTGACATTACCGGCTGAAGGGAACTCCACAAAACTCACCACATCTAAATCTTTTCCTAAGATTTCCAGAGACGCCCCTGCCTTTACCGGTAACGGAGCTGCCTTGAGGCCAGTAGGAACCACCATTTCTACAGTTCCCGCCTTAAATGATTTTCCGGCATAGCTCACGGCTTTGATATCTCCCGACCGCATTTCCAGAGGAATAGTGAAAGTCAATGTCTTGCCATCTTTGGAGACCGTAAGGGCTTCTGCATCAATGGTGATTAAACCTTCGAGCTGCACTTCCTTAATCATATCGAGATAAGTACCTGAAATAGTAGCCTCATTATTAGGCTTCCAAGCAGAAGCCTTAACTGAAGACACGGTAGGATCACCTATCTGAAGTTCGTTCTCAGAATAGATGAGATTTGCAATTTCACCTTCATCAGAAAGAACGATTTTTCCGGTAATGGCAGAGGACGGGATGATGACAGAAGCATTGTGCCTGTCGATATGCTTCACCTCAGCCACAGCGCCGCCCTCGAATGTAACGCTCATTACAAGATTCATATAGTCGCCCTGGAGTTTCACCTCGTCACCCGGCATGGCAGGAGTCTTGGCTGTAGTGAACTTGTCCAGAACGATAGGTTCTGTGTATTCGAGTTCGGTTTCAGTCGTAAACACTTTACCGTCAGAGGATTTGAGAGTGATTTTTCCCACTTCCGGTCCCTCTGCAGGAAGCACTACACGGATTTCGCTCTGCTTTCCGGATGAAACCACTTCGATCTGAGTAAGCGGCTCCACTCCCGGCACATCAACCTCGACGATCTTGTCGAGATTGCTGCCGATGAAGGTCAATGCACCGCCGCGCATCACAGGATTAGGACCGTAGGAAACGAGCCTTACCTGCTTGCCGGAGTACTGAGCTGTATCAAGTTCCTCATTTGAGCAGGCTGCTGCAGAGCAGACCAATGCCGCAAAAAGGATTGAAAGTCTAAATATGTTTTTCATAATCTGTTTTCCTCCAATTATTTGTTAGGGACGGCCCTGATATTGTCAATCTGGATCATCGGAGTACTTGATGAACCTCCGGCAGCGCCTGCCGCAAGGAAGAGTTCCAGTCCTGAGAATGATTCAGGAGTGAGTGTTCCCGTAGCCTTGTCACCTGTCCAGTACCATACGAATTCAGTTGCAATCGGCAAAGATACTGTAATCCATTTTCCGCCGGTATCGAATGAGCCGGTTTCTTTCCACGGCATGTAAAGCGCCCTCGGAAGTGAAAGCTTGTCATCGTGGAAATATGTGTTGTTTGCCGTCTGCATCGTAATCTGGGATTTGCCTGAGAAGATAACCTGCATAGGACAGCCTTTCCACGGATGTTCAGAAGGAATTCTCAATTCGAACTTGATGGTCATATTGGAGAAGTCCTTGAAGTCCACAACCTTCGTAAGGTCGATTCCGTCAGGATCATCGAAGGTCTCTGGAGTATTCCAGTTGCCAGGCCAGTACTCGAAATGGTAGCCGTCATCAGCCCAGTCGCTTCCGTCTGCCTTGAGCACCACGCCATCCTTATAGAGCTGGAGATAGTTGCCGCTGAACGAGTTGGCGTCTGACTGTATGGTCTGGTTATGCCATCCGTGATTTCCTCTCGCGTCATCGAATGTGAAGAGCATTCCTCTGTCATCCTGATACATGAATGAGGACTGGCCTGTTCCGGATTCCGTGGTCACCTTGATTTTTCCAGGAAGCGCACCCTCCGGAATGACCACATCGAAGGAACTGAATGTGAGGTTGGAAATCTGGGTCGCCTCTGCACCGGTGAATTCCACGGTCATAGGCTCGTAGAAGTAATTTCCCTTGACAGTCACCGTCTCGCCCGGTTTTGCGTATTCGAATGACATTGAGTTCATTACAGGAACCGGTGGCAGCACCTTGAAGTCGAAGGTCGTGGTGTCCTTTGCATTGTTCACCATGTATATCTTGTCTGTCTGCTTGACAGGCAGCACTTTAGGCACGGCCACTATAAGAGTGTGGTCCGTAATGTAACTTGTGTTAAGAATCGCCTGCTGGTCATTGAACCAGAGTTCCTTGATACTGCGCAGATTGTCTCCGAGCAGACATACTACTTCATCCATAAAGGCTCCTGTGATGGTCAGGTCCCTGTCCGCATACCTTACGGAATACACGGTAGGATTTCCGTCCGCAACCTTGTAACGGTCAGGATAGTCGATGCTGTCGCACGAAAGGAACATCGTGGCCGCAGCAGCGGAAACCGCTATGATATTGAGTAATTTTATAGTTTTCATATCCGTATTGACTAAAAGTTATAGTGATATTCGGAACGGACATCCACGTGTACCGCTTCAGCTCCGGATGCCATGTTGCCGTTGAAGATGATATCCTCGGTCGGCATCGGCAGGGTGAAGCTTGAGGCAGTGACGTTAGGATTGTCATCTTTTGGATTATAGGTAACCTTGCTTGCGTCCCATTCGCCTGAATAGTCGAACTTCTCTCCTATCCAAGTCTGCCATACTTTATTGAGGCCATCCCAACAAGACCTCTTCTGGGCCTTGAGCTCTGCGATGCAGGCATCTACATCATAGTAGGAACGACGCACATAGTCATACCAGCGGTCGCCTTCACCAGCGAGTTCGAGACGGCGCTCTTTCCATATGTCATTCCATGTCACGTTATCCAGAGCCTTCGCGCCGGCACGCTCACGTACTTTGTTCACATACTCCTTTGCAGCGGCATTGTCAGTATTCACAACAGCCTCAGCATAAATGAGATATATATCTGAAAGACGGAGAATGTGAGTAGGAAGCTGGTTGGCCATATTCATCGGAGTGATGCCCAAAGCAGAGACATGGTCCTGATTGTTTCCGTACAGATTCTTCACGTTGTTGGCGCCGGTATTGCACTGGAGTTCTCCGCCCGGTCCGCCTTTGCCGTATCCGTCCTTGTCATAGATGAAACGGAGGTAGTCGAAACCTTTCTTACTTCCGGAGTAGGTCTTGTCTGCCCAGAAATAGCTGTACACGTCACCAGGAAGCATCATCGTAGCATGACGACGGATGTCAGAGTTGTCGCGGACTGCAGGATTGTCAGTAGCGGTGCAGCCGAATGCAGCCTGAAGGTCCACTGAAGGACCGCGGTAACCGCCCCAGCAGTCACCATTCTCGTCGAAGCCGGTCATAGCAAGGTCACTCTGAAGAGTGTTCTGCTGTGTCCACGGATCGCGGCCGCATTTCCAGAGCCATGAAATCAGACACTCACCTGTCTGGTTGAAGCCCTTCAGACGGAACACATCCTCATAGTTCGGGGTCAATGTCCTTCCTGAGTTGTCAATGACATCCTTTGCATAATCAGCTGCTTTCTTGAGGTCGTCAGCACTGAGAGTGCCGCTTACACCTGCACGGGTGAGATACACCTTTGCGAGAAGCGCCTCAGCAGCATAGTAGTCGATTCTCTCATAGTCGGCAAATCCGCCGGTCTTCTTGGGGAGAAGTTCGAGGGCCTTCTCGAGAGTCATGATTATGTATTCATAAATGTCTGCACGCTGGACTTTCTGCACCTTGTTCACGTTTCCTGAAGCAATCAGTGCCGTATTGTCGTGAATGATAGGAACTTCACCGAAAGTACGCACCATGAAGAAATATGCGAACGCTTTCCATGTGAGAGCCTCTCCGATGCATTTGTTCTTGCAGGCCTGTGACGGGCCTTCGGAGTTGAGGATATTGTTGATGACAGTGTTGGCATGGCCGTTTACTGCCCAGAGAGAGTAGGACATGTTCACGAGGTCCTCGTCAGTACCGTTGGTGGTGAAATCAAGATACGGACTTGAGCCCCAGTACATATTTCCCGACATGACTTCTCCGACCTTGATGAATCCTCTCTGGAAATCATACCACGGGGAGTTGTACATGTAGTTGACACCCTGTTCGCACTGAGCGTCATTCTTGTAGAAATTATCTACGTTGTAGCTGTCTTCCGCAGGGCGGTTGAGGAAATCCTCGCAGGAGGTGAATGCCATCACAGCCGCTGCCACCGACAAGCCTTTCAAAATTATATTGCGTTTCATATCCGATGTCTTAGAATGTAATGTTCAAACCGAATGAGTACATAGCCGGAGACGGATAGCGGCCGTTGTCCAGACCATAAGTAAGACCAGAAGAATCCTGTGTACTTGCGCCGACCTCAGGGTCATAGCCGGTGTACTTGGTGAAGGTGTAGAGATTCTGGATGTTCACATAAACACGGAGATTCTCTATTTTCGCCTTGTTCAGAAGAGCCTTCGGGAAGGTGTATCCGAGAGTGATGTTCTTGATTCTGAGGAATGAGCCGTCCTCGACATAGCGGTCGCTGATGCGGTCGTTGTCGTTAGGGTCATTGATGGAAGTATGAGGAATCTTGGTTCCCGGATTCTTCACTCTCACATTGTCGATATGGTCGAACCACTTGCTTCCGTCAGCATATACGATGGTCGGGTCGATCGGCTCGAGTCTCGCTCTCTTGGAAACCACGCTCTGCAGCTGGTTTGTCCAAGTGCTGTTCATGTGGGTCAATGTCAATGAGTTGTAGTTCATCACCTTGTTGCCGTAAGAACCGTTGAGGAAGATGCTCAGGTCGAGATTCTTGTATCTGAAGGTGTTGGTCCATCCGAAGGTGAACTTAGGAAGCGGAGAACCGAGATCTGTACGGTCGCGCTCGTCGATGATACCGTTTTCATCCACATCCTTGTATTTGATGTCGCCTACCCACACTGTATTTCCGCGGCTGAACACACCGTCAGACGGATATTTTGCAGGTTTCGCAGAGTTCTGGATATCATCCAGGTCCTTATATACACCCTCGACCTTGTAGCCGTAGAAGTTGTAGAGAGGTTTGCCGATTTCGGAAACACAGACCACATCACCCCACTGGCCGTAACCTACGAGTGTAGCATTTTCGGTATCAGAAAGGCTGAGGAGTTTGTTCTTGTTGAAGGAAATCTGGAAGTTGCTGTCCCAACTGAAGTTCTTGAGCTGTACCGGATGGGCATCCAATGTGATCTCAAGACCCTTGTTCTCGATGCTTCCGTAGTTGCCCTTAGGAGCCTGGAGCTTGGATGAGCCGTTGCCCTGTGTTCCCATATAGGACGGGAGCTGCATTGACATGAGCATATCATCAGATCTCTTGTAATAGGCATCTACCGTGAGATTCAATCTTCCGTTGAAGAAACCGAGGTCGAGTCCGACATTGTACTGCTCCTGGCTCTCCCATCTGATGGAAGTGTTAGGGATGTTGGACGGACGGAAGCCCATACCGAGTGCGGAAGGCATACGGGTAATGGCCGCGCCCCAAGCGTAGGAACCGATGCTGGAGTTACCTGTCTGTCCCCAGCCGAGACGGAGCTTGCCGTTGTCAATGACTTTCTTCACAGGCTCGAAGAATTTCTCGTTGGAGAATCTCCAGGCCAATGCCACTGAATGGAAGCCCGCCCAGCGGTTCTTAGGTCCGAAATTGGACGAACCGTCATAACGGTAGGTGTAGGTTCCGAGGTATCTGTCACCGTAGTTGTAAGTTTCACGGGTGAAGAAAGATGCCATGGAGGATGAACCGAATCCTGAAGATATCGAAGGAGTTCCGGTAGCGAGAGCCACATTGTGCACCTCGTCTGAAGGGAGGTCGGTGTTGCTGCCACTCAGGTAGTTCCACTTAGATTCCCAGCACTCCTGACCGACCATCGCCGTAACGGAATGCTTGCCCCACTGGTTGGCATAGGTAAGATAGTTCTTGAGCTGCCAGAAATAGTTGCTGTTCTTCTGATAGCTGATGGAGTTCTGGCTGCGTACCCAGCCGCCGAGATCGACCATCGGCTTGTATCTGTTGGCATCGGATTCTCCCATATCGAAACCGAGCTCTGTTCTCCATGTTATATGTTTTATAGGAGTAAGTTCGGCGTAGATGTTTCCGCTGAGTTTCTTTCTCTTGAGGAGAATCTCATCCATCATCGCAAGTGCGACAGGGTTAGGTGAAGTGTAGCCCTCACGGATAGTGGAAGAGTAGTTTCCGTTCACGTCATAGACCGGGATGTCCGGAATGGTGGTGAGGGAGTAATAGATGAGACCCTGGTTGGAGTCGGCCAGCTTCAGGTTGTCATTGGTAATGGCATAGGTGGCGTTCACTCCGAGCTTGAGCCATTTCTTGAGCTGAGCATCAAGATTGGTCCTGACTGAGAAACGGTTGAAGTTGGAACCGATGATTGTTCCCTGCTGGTCCATATAGGAACCTGAAACATAGTACTGCACCTTGTCAGAACCGCCCTGGGCGCTCAACTGGTGCTGATGCTGCCAGGCTGTGCGGAAGATCTCGTCCTGCCAGTTGGTACCTTTTCCGAGGAGAGAAGGTGTGGCATAGTAAGGGTTGGTCTCATCGATGTCACCTTCCTCTATCATCTCATTATAATACTGTGCGTATTCGCGCAGGTTCATCATATTGAGTCTGACAGCCTGACGGGACATTGCCACCATACCGTCATATGAGAACTTGGCCTCACCTGACTTGCCGTGCTTGGTGGTTATGAGGACTACGCCGTTCGCTCCCTGAGCACCGTAAATCGCTGTAGCAGAGGCATCTTTAAGGATTTCCATACTGACGATATCGGCAGGGTTGATGGTAGAAAGCGGAGAAATCGTGGAAACTTTTCCGTTTCCGAGAGCATCTCCGAGACCGAAATCCGCACCGGTGTTTCCGCCGCCCTGGACGATGACACCATCAATGACGTAGAGAGGTTCCGCATTGGCATGGATGGTCGCCTGACCGCGGACGCGGATAGAAGATGAAGAACCAGGAGCTCCGGAGGTGGTGACAGCCGTGACACCCGCTGCTCTTCCCTGAAGGCTCTGGTCAAGAGACGAAATGATGGAGCCCTTCAGGTCGGACTCTTTCATTGAGACAGAAGCTCCGGCGAGGTCGCTCTTCTTCATTGAGCCGTAACCTACTACCACTACCTCATCGAGGAATTCGTTGTCCTCTGACAATGTCACTGTGAAGTTCGTCTGAGCTCCGACTGTAATCTCCTGAGTCTTATAGCCGATCGATGATATTTCGATCACCGCACCCTTGCTTACCGTAAGGGTAAAGTGACCGTCATTATCAGTCATAGTGCCGTTGGTGGTACCTTTTTCGATAACACTGGCGCCGATAACCGGACCGGTCTGATCGCTCACGGTACCTGATACGGGCACTTTCTGAGCCATCATACTGATGCTTAGGAACATCAATACAAGGCACGAAAATAGTTTACCTTTCATACTGTGTGTGATTTAACATATATTGGTTATTGTTTTTTAAACGCTTTTTAAACCGTATTACAACGTTGCAAAATTACTTACACATAGACCGTCAAACAAATACTATTTTATCATAAAATGCTACAATCTTGACATTGACGGAAACCCGCCAAGATTTCCAAGTAATTTTTGACGGTTGACTTATGGTTGCTAACTTTGCGGAAATAATACAGAACCAGGTACTTATGAGCAAGAAAACATTGACATTGACAGCGGTTGCGACGGTTATCATCATAGGAGCAGCCTTCATATTCGCGGCAAAAAGCAGCAAAAAGGGCAGCGGAGCCTCAGCATTGACCTCGGAACAGAAATACTGCAATACCGTATGCGTCGATGGCGACAGCGAAGAGGAGATAATCCGGAAGGCCGCCAATGTCATACCTTCCGACAATCAGTTCCAAGCACTTGAAGATGAGTTCATTGCATTCGTGCATTTCGGGCCTAACACATTTACCGGAAAGGAGTGGGGCAGCGGCATGGAGACCCCGGAGATGTTCGCGCTGAAAGAACTCGATACGGACCAATGGTGCCAAGCGATGAAGGACGCCGGTATGAAGATGGTGATTTTCACAGCCAAGCATCACGACGGATTCGTGATGTGGCAGAGCAGATATACCAGACACGGAATAATGTCCAGCGGGTTCCGCAATGGAGAAGGAGATGTGCTCAAGGACCTGTCACTTTCCTGCAGGAAATATGGTCTCAAGCTAGGAATATACCTTTCACCTGCCGACCTGTACCAGATAGAGAGTCCTGACGGGCTGTACGGCAACCGGAGCAAGCCTTCGCTGCGGACTATTCCGCGTGAGGTGGCCGGCAGACCATTCGCGAACAAGACCAGGTTCACTTTCAATGTGGACGACTACAACGAATACTATCTGAACCAGCTTTTCGAACTCCTTACCGAATACGGGCCGATTTCTGAAGTGTGGCTGGACGGCGCCCACCCGAAACGCAAGGGCGGACAGACCTATAATTATAAGGCATGGAAAGAACTCATACGCACCCTGGCCCCGCAGGCCACCATCTTCGGACGCGAAGATCTCAGATGGTGCGGCAATGAGCAGGGACGAACAAGGTCCACTGAATGGAACGTAATTCCGTATATGGAGAACCCTGACACGCTTTCGCACTTCAACGACTTGATGGCAAATGACTTGGGAGGAAGAGACGAACTTATAAAAGGCAGATGGCTCCACTACCAGCCGACAGAAGTGAATACATCCATACGCGACGGCTGGTTCTACAGGGACGACATCCACCAGATGACCCGCAGCGCTGATGACGTTTTCGACATGTACGAGCGCAGCACCGGAGGCAACGCCATATTCCTTCTGAACATCCCGCCGGACAAGAACGGACGTTTCGCAGCTAAAGACGTGGAGGTTCTCAGAGAAACCGGAAGAAGAATCAGGGAGACCTACGGAAACGACCTGCTGATGGGAGCCGAAGCAGACAAAGAGCTGTTGGACAATGATATAGACACCTTCATACCTATCAATGAGGGTGACAGCATCGTGGTGAAACTGCCGGAAAGACGGACAATAAACAGGATCGCCCTGAGCGAGGCCATCAGAACCGTCGGCGAGAGGGTGGAAGAATTCGCCGTGGACGCAATGGTAAACGGAGAGTGGACAGAAATCGCCACAAGCACCAATATCGGCCACAAGAGGATTCTGAGATTCGAGAATGTGGAGACCGACGGCATCAGGGTAAGGCTCCTGAAGTCACGGGCCACTGCAGCCGTCAGCGGAATATCAGCTTTTTTTGATACTTTTTTGACAGATTTTTGTCAATGATGCCTGTTTGTGGCGGGCAATCAGGTGAATGATATAATTTTGCAGGCGGAACTTCATAAAACCACATTCAGCATGAGACTCATTCCTGCCATCACCGCAGCCGCTGCGCTCGCATTGACAGCATGTTCAACCAATTCAGTGACAATCTCCTACGAGGGAGGAAAGACCAGAGTAGAAGCCTATTCTGACAATATCCTGCGCGTCACATCCGTACCTGAAGGTGCCGATTTCATCGACGGAAAATCCATGATGGCACTGAAGCCGCAGAGAAAAATCAAGATCAATGTAACAAAAGACGATTCTGTAACTACAGTCAAGGCCCCGGGAATAACCGCAGTTGTGGACAACTCGGACGGCCGGGTTTCGTTCTTCCGTCCTGACGGGACAGAACTGACTGCAGAACATTGCCGCTCGTTCACCCCAATTACGGTAGAAGGAGACAAGGCATGGACAGTCAGCCAGAGTTTCGACTCTCCTGAAGACGAGGCATTCTACGGTCTCGGTCAGCATCAGGCAGACGACTGGAACTACAAGGGCAAGAACGAGGAACTGTACCAGTACAACACCAAGATTTCCATTCCTTTCATTGTTTCATCCAAGAAGTACGGACTGCTCTGGGACAGCAACAGTTTCTGCCGCTGGGGCGACCCGAGAGACTACGAGCAGATCGGCAATGTGTTCAGACTCTACGACAAGAACGGAGAGGAGGGCGCGATTACCGGAACTTACACGGCAGCCGACGGCAGCACATTGACAAGAAGAGAAACCGCATTGGCTCAGGAATTCCTGGAGACTCCGGACTGCGGGAAGGTCCGCAATGCTCCTGATTTCAGGTTCAACGGCTCTTCTGTAGTGTTCGAGGGCGAGATAGAGCCTTCAGAAACAGGACTTTACCATTTCTATATATATTACGCCGGCTACACCAGGGTCTTTATCGACGGAAAGCCGATGACTCCGGAGATATGGCGCACCGCATGGAACCCTAACGGGAGGAAATTCGAGACAAGACTTGAAGCGGGAAAACGCATACCTCTCAGAATAGAATGGAAGCCTGACGGAGACGTATCCTACTGCGGACTGAGGGTGCTGAGCCCTGTTCCTGAGGACGTGCAGCAGAGGATGAACTGGTGGGGCGAGATGCAGAGACAGATCGACTATTATGTCATTGCCGGAGACAGCATTGACGAAGTAATCAGCGGCTACCGCACCATCACCGGAAAGGCCCAGATAATGCCGAAATGGGCAATGGGCTACTGGCAGAGCCGCGAGCGCTATGCTTCGCAGAAGGATATCCTCGGGACATTGGCAGAAATGAGGGAGAAAGGTATTCCGGTGGACAACATCGTGCAGGACTGGAGGTATTGGGAGGACGACCAGTGGGGCAGCCACGAGTTCGACCGCAGCAGATATCCGGATCCGAAAGGGATGCTGGACACGCTCCACGCCATGGGCGGACGTTTCATGATTTCCGTATGGCCGAAATTCTATGCCAACACGGAGCATTTCAAGGAGCTTGACGAGCACGGATGGATTTACCGCCGCGCGATAACCGACAGCGTGGAAGACTGGCTCGGATACCAACAGTCATTTTACGATGCCTATGCGGAAGGTGCCAGGAAACTGTTCTGGCAACAGATGAACGAGCATCTTTTCGGGCTTGGAATAGATGCGTGGTGGATGGATGCGAGCGAGCCGAACATCCACGACTGCACCGACATGGACTACCGCAAGGCACTTTGCGGACCGACCGCTCTCGGCACCTCGACTGAGTATTTCAATGCCTATGCACTTATGAATGCACAGGCCATCTACGAAGGACAGCGCTCCGAGGCGCCTGACCAGAGAGTATTCCTGCTCACCAGAAACGGATTTGCAGGACTTCAGAGATATTCTACAGCATCATGGAGCGGCGACATCGGAACCAGATGGGAAGACATGAAGGCACAGATCAGCGCCGGACTGAACTTCTCCATAAGCGGCATTCCGTTCTGGACCCAGGACATCGGAGGATTCAGTGTCGAGAACAGGTATGTGGCAGCCCAGCAGGAATACGACAAGACCGGCATCGAGAACAAGGACCTCGCCGAATGGAGGGAACTTCAGGCAAGGTGGCACGAATGGGGCATCTTCTGCCCTCTCTACCGTGCCCACGGGCAGTGGCCTCTGCGCGAGCCTCAGAACATCGCTCCTGCGGAACATCCTGCATATCAGGCTATTGTCAATGCCGACAAACTCCGTTACAGGCTTATGCCATACATCTATACCATGAATTTCAGGGTACATTTCGAAGACTATACCATAATGAGGCCTCTAGTGATGGATTTCACAAATGACAAGAAAACCTTGTCATCGGGAGACGAATTCATGTTCGGCGACGCGCTCCTTGTCTGCCCTGTCTATGAATACGGTGCAAGAAGCAGAAAGGTATATCTTCCTGAAGGCAGATGGTATGACTGGTACAGCGGAACAGCCATCGAAGGCGGCCGAGAAATCATTGCCGATGCTCCTTATGACAGGATTCCGCTTTTCGCAAGAGCTGGCCAGATCGTGTCTGAAGGCGCTGATATCCAATATACTGCACAGGACGACGGCAGGACATTGACATTGAAGATATTCTCCGGCAAGGACGCCGTATATTCATTGTACGAAGACGACGGTCTGACATACGGATACGAGCGGGGCGAATACTGCCGCTACCCGATGGTATGGAACGACGAGGCCTCCACGCTCACCATCAAGGCCCGCGAAGGCTCGTTCAAGGGCATGGCGCCTGCCAAGACTGTCAATGTAGAGGTCATCTCTCCTGAGGGAATCCGCAGAAAGTCAGCAGAATACACTGGAGAAGAACTCATCGTGACGCTATAGACGCCACTTGCCGCATCACTGATGACGGCAGTCACTAGTCAACGGACACGCCTGAAGCACTTGACCGCTTCGGAAACCACGAATGTGGAGCCGCCTATATAGACGAGCGGATTTCCACCGTAAGCCGAAGCGGTTTTCAATGCCATCGCCACGGCATCACGCACGGAATCATTGACATAAAGTCGTGAGGTGCTGCGGCCAGTCTTTTCGCAAAACGCTGAATATCTGGCCAATATCTCGGTTGCCGGCTCTGCTCTCCGTGTGTCCGGGGTGGTGAAGATCCAAGTCGCGTTTTCCGGGAACAGAGGCATTATGGAATCGAAGTCCTTGTCTGCCATTACGCCATAGACCATTATCAATGAGGTATATGTGCCGTCGTCAAGGGCTCTTTCCAGCTGCGCGAAGTTATACTTGAGGGCTGCGGCATTGTGCCCGATATCGCATATCACGTCCGGATTGGTGAAGAGGCGCTCCCATCTGCCGTGGAAGTCCATCCTACGTGCAGTATCGGCAATCGCCTTGGCTACCAATGAGTTGTCTTTCAGCGAGGCGGAAGATATCACATTTCTGAGCACATCCACGGCTGCAAGGACTGTCCTGAGATTCTTTTCCTGATATTCGCCCCTCAAGTCCATTGACTTCAGAATCTCATCTTTCATATACCACATTGACGGAACAGCCTTGTCAGCGAAGACCAGTTCCTGGCTGTCCTCCCCGTTCACTTCTGCGAAATGGGAACGGAAGACCGGCTCCGTTTCCGGAAGAGTCTCCCCTATCACGACCGGGACTCCACGCTTGAAGATCCCCGCTTTCTCGAACGCGATCTTTTCCAGGGTATCGCCAAGCAGGTCGCAGTGGTCCAGGCCAATGCTGGTGACGATGGAGAGTTCCGGAGTTATTACATTGGTACTGTCGAGTCTTCCTCCCAGACCGACTTCTATGACAGCAAAATCCACCTTCTGATCCGCGAACCATTTGAAAGCCAGCCCGGTAGTTATTTCGAAGAATGACAATTCCAGTCTGTCGAACGTGTCTGACCACTTCGTCAGAAAATCATATACATATTCCTCCGGTATGAGTGAGGCTACTGAATCCGGACCTGCCATCCGCATTCTTTCCCTGAAATCGAGGATGTGCGGGGAGGTGTAGAGTCCTGTTTTGAATCCTGAAGCCGAGAGCACCGAGGCAAGCATATTGGCGACTGAACCCTTTCCGTTGGTCCCGGCCACGTGAATGGTACGGAAAGACTCCTGCGGCTCTCCGAGTAGTGCACAGAAAGCCTCAATATGCTCAAGACCAGGCTTATAGGCATCGCCGAAAGTGGAAGTCTGGACTGATGGAAATCTTCTGAAGATGGACTCAACCAGTGAGTCGTAGTCGTCACGTATCATAATAAACCGAATAATTCATTGCCCCCGTTGACAAGTTGTCTGCAGAACGGGGTGGCAAAATTACTCCTAACCTCCGACAATTCCAATTAGGGCTGCGGAAAAATTATTATATTTGTAGGATATACGATTTGGGACAAACACAATATAATATAATTATGAGAAACAAACTGATAAGACTTGCCGCATTGACGGCATTGACCTTAGCCACTCCGGCACTGGCACAGAGCACCGGCAGCATCAGGATAGGCGCGCACCGCGGATTCTGGAACTGCGACGAGGCTTCCCATACGGAGAATTCCATCGCTTCTCTCCGCACGGCCCAGGAATATGGACTGTGGGGCAGTGAATTCGACGTTCATCTTACTGCTGACGATGTCGTCGTGGTGCATCACGACGCGCATATCCAGGGGCAGGACATCCAGAAGAACACCTACGGATTCCTGAAACAGTATAAGCTCGCAAACGGCGAGACGATGCCGACTCTCGACGAGTATCTGACGCAGGCTGAAGGATGCAGCACTACGGTACTGGTGCTCGAATTCAAGTCACAGTACAGCAAAGAGCGTGAGGACAAGCTCGTGGACATTGCTCTGAAGCAGCTGAAGGAGCACGGCCTCTACGACCCGTCCAGAGTCATGTTCATATCCTTCAGCATGAACATATGCAAGAAATTGGCAGCGGAAGCGCCTGAGTTCACGAACCAGTATCTGAACGGCGACATTGCCCCGTCCGTGCTCAAAAAGGACGGAATAAACGGCATTGACTATCATTATGCTGTGTTCTACAAGCACCCTGAATGGGTGAAGGAGGCGCATGACGAAGGCATGAGCGTCAATGTCTGGACCGTGAACAAGGAACAGGACATGAAGGCGATGATCGGTCTCGGCGTGGACTGCATCACCACCAACGAACCGCTTCTTGCACGCAGGTTGCTCGGTTCTGAAGAACTCAGGCTCAGCAAGCCGTCTGCAGATGACCCGAAGGCTGATGCCAAGGCGGAAGTCGTGGCCGGAAAGGCACGTTTCACCGTACTCGGAAGCCGTCTCATCCGTATGGAATGGGCTGCTGACGGAAAATTCGAGGACAGGGCGACTCTCGGTATCGTGAACAGGAAGATGCCTGTGCCGCAGTTTACGGTGAAACGCTCAGGCAAGAAGGTCACCATCAAGACTTCAGACCTGACATTGACCTACACTGGAGACAAAGAATTCGACGAGAACAATCTCCACGTCACTTTCCAGATGGCGGACCCGACTTCCAAGACAGGGACAAAGAAGGTTACCTGGCATCCTGGACTTGACGACAGCGGGAACCTGCTCGGAACCGCAAGAACGCTTGACGGCTGCGACGGCATCACCACAAAAGAGCCGTACGACAAGGGTGTGGCTTCACGCGACGGCTGGGCCATCATCGACGAATCCGACAGACAGGTTTTCGTTCCGGAGGACACTGACTGGAAGAACTGGGTGGCATGCAGGGACAGCGTTGAGAGGAAAGACCTCTATATTTTCGCATACGGACACGACTACAAGGCTGCAGTCGAGGATTTCGTGAAGATCGGCGGTCAGATTCCACTTCCTCCTAAATACTCATTCGGATACTGGTGGTGCAGATTCTGGCAGTACTCTGACTTCGAGTTTGTGGGACTCGGCAAGGAAATACGCTCATTGAGCATCCCTATAGATGTCATGGTTCTGGATATGGACTGGCACGAGACATGGACGCTCAGAGCACGCAAATCCCCGAAAGACGAGTATGACCAGCGCATCGGATGGACCGGCTACACTTGGCAGAAGAAGCTGTTCCCGAACCCGGCAAACTGCATGCAGGACCTCCACAACCTCGGACTGAAAACCACATTGAACCTGCATCCGGCTTCGGGCATCCAGCCTTACGAAGAGCCTTATGACAGATTTGTAAAGGATTATCTCTCACGCACTTCCGTCTATGACGGACCTAAAGGTTATGTCAATGCTGATGGCAGTAAGGCGCCTGTTCCGTTCAGAATAGACGATGAGAACTGGGCCAATGCCTATTTCAACTCAGTAATACGTCCGTTCGAGAAACAAGGCGTGGATTTCTGGTGGCTCGACTGGCAGCAGTGGAAGGAAAGCAAATATATGCCGGGACTGAGCAACACTTTCTGGCTGAACTACACCTTCTTCAATGACATGGTGCGCCAGAGTGAAAGCGAGGGCATCTACGCGAGACGTCCGATGATCTATCACCGCTGGGGTGGCATCGGAAGCCACCGTTATCAGATAGGTTTCTCCGGAGACACCTATGCCAGCTGGAAGGTGCTCGGCTACCTGCCGTATTTCACAGCCACCGCATCCAACGTAGGCTATGGCTACTGGGGCCACGACATCGGAGGCCACATGCAGCCTAAAGGAGTGAGGGAAACCGACCCGGAACTTTACACCAGATGGCTCCAGTCAGGAGTGTTCACCCCGATTTTCAAGACACACTCCACCAAGGACCAGACCATGGAGAAGCGTTTCTGGGTATTCCCTGACCATTTCGACGCGATGCGCGACGCCATCAGGCTCAGATACGACCTCTCTCCGTACATCTACAATGCCGCACGCCAGACTTATGACACCGGCATTTCCATGTGCAGGCCGATGTATTACTACTATCCTGAGGATTCCAGGGCATACGACTGGAAAGAGGAGTTCATGTTCGGCGATGACATCCTCGCCACCACCGTATGTTCTCCTGCCGACAAGGTTACAGGACTTGCAAAACGAGGAATGTGGTTCCCAGAGGGAAATGACTGGTATGACGTGGCCACAGGCACTCTGATCAAGGGCGGCCAGACCGACACGCTCACCTATACCATCAGCGAAAATCCTTACTACATCAAGGCAGGTGCAGTTATTCCTATGGCAGGCGAGAAGATCACCTCTCTTCAGGAAAAGGACAACAACATAAGGATATTCGTGGCTCCTGGCGACGGCGAGAGCAGCACTTCACTATACGAGGATGACGGTGAAACGCAGGCGTACAAAGATGAGTATGCGACTACCGTAATCAGCAAGAGTGCAGATGCTTCGCACGTAAAGGTCACAGTATCAGGCAGAAAAGGAACATACAACGGCATTGACCCGAACCGCAGGCTTCAGATAGTATTCGCGAGGGTGTTCGCGCCGGAAAAGGTCTTTGTCAATGGCATCGAGATTCCTTATTCACGTTTCGCCGCTCACAATGCAGAGGTCAATGGCACCGAGGCCGAGTGGGGTTATGTGGGAGCAGACCTTTCCGCTGTAGTTTATCTGCCGGAATCAGCTGCCACTGAAGAAATTACGGTCGAGTGCAGGTTCAGCGACTATGCTGCCACCCACAGGGACCTTCTGAACGGAAAGAAGGCGCTGATGCACAGGATGATGGAGCTGACTCCTGAGACCAAGCTCGTATTCGGCAAGAACATCGACAATTACATGATGCTTCCTGACTCGTTCCTTGCACTTGCGCAGTGTTCCAGCTTCATCAGCGAGGACCCGCAGAATGCAGGAAAATATCTGGAATCCATCGACTCCAAGGCGCTTATCGACGAGTTCAGCAAGATGGAGAAGCTTCCGTCCGAGTTCATCGCCAAGATCCAGGCCCAGGTCAATGTGAAGTGACAAGTTTGGAACAACCTGCAATAATGAAAATCGCGTAATCTCTTGTAAATCAAGAAATTACGCGATTTTTACAAATTCAGGTCAGGACCCGCTAAAACCCGGTGTAGGTCCAAGGAGTGATGGCACGGAGCTCGGACTTGACTGACTCGGAAACGTCGAGGCCGTCTATGAAGGTCTCGATGGTATTCTCGTCGATGGCACCGCCCGTGCGGGTCAGGGCCTTCAGAGTCTCGTACGGATTAGGGTAGCCTTCCCTTCTGAGAATCGTCTGTATGGCCTCGGCCACCACAGCCCAGTTCCGGTGAAGGTCAGCCTGAATGGCATCCTCATTCAGAATCAGCTTGCCCAATCCTTTCTTGAGGGAAGCCAATGCTATAAGTCCGTGAGCGAGAGGCACTCCCACATTTCTGAGCACAGTGGAATCAGTAAGGTCGCGCTGCAGACGGGAAATAGGCAGTTTCATAGACAGGAATGTAAACACGGCGTCGGCCATTCCCAAGTTGCCCTCCGCATTCTCGAAATCGATAGGGTTCACCTTGTGCGGCATTGCCGAAGAGCCCACCTCATTCTTGTTCACCTTCTGCTTGAAATATTCCATCGATATATAAGTCCAGATATCACGGGACATGTCGATAAGAATGGTATTGATACGCCTCAGGCAGTCAAAAATGGCAGCCAGATTGTCGTAATGCTCTATCTGCGTGGTCGGGAACGAACGCTTCAGACCGAGAGAATCCACGAACCTGTCACCGAAAGAAATCCAGTCGATGTCAGGGAACGCCACCTTGTGCGCATTCATATTGCCGGTAGCACCGCCGAACTTGGCAGGATAGGTAAGAAGAGCGAACTGACGGAGCTGTTCCTGAAGACGGACCTGGAACACCTTGAATTCCTTGCCCAAACGTGTCGGAGAAGCAGGCTGGCCATGCGTCTTGGCAAGCATAGGAACATCTTTCCACTGCTCCGCCATACCTGAAACCATATTCAGGACCTCATTCAGGGCCGGCATATAGACATCCTCGAGAGCCTCCTTGAGCATAAGCGGCTGGGAAGTGTTGTTTATATCCTGGGAAGTCAGACCGAAATGCACGAATTCCGACCATTTGTCGAGGCCGAGCTCGTGGAAATGCCTTTTGATGAAATACTCCACCGCCTTGACATCATGATTGGTAGTCTTCTCGATTTCCTTCACCTCCATCGCCTGCTCCGGAGTAAGATCCAGATAGATGCTGCGCATTGCCTGATATTTGCTCTTGTCAATGTCCTTGAGCTGAGGCAGAGGCAGTTCGCAAAGTGCGATGAAATACTCGATTTCAACGCGCACGCGGTATCTGATCAATGCAAATTCACTGAAATATGCTCCGAGAGATTCAGTCTTGGATGCGTAACGGCCGTCAATCGGTGACACGGCAAGTAATGAATGAGTGTCCATTATATTGTTTGTTTCTTATTTATCTTATTCAAGCGTACGGTACAGTTCCACCGTGCGGACAGCTTCCGCCACGTCGTGTACCCTGAGAATATCAGCCCCCTGGCACAAGGACTTGTAATGCAGTACCTGAGTTTCCGGCAACGACTCTTCCGGAGTAATGCCGAACTTCCTGAAAATCATACTCTTGCGCGACACGCCCACAAGCACCCTCTTGCCGAACTCAGAAAACCTGTCCAGCTCACGCATCAGCTGATAATTCTGTTCCAATGTCTTTGCAAAGCCGAATCCAGGGTCGAGAATCCAGTCCGTCAGGCCCACAGCCTCAGCCTTGGCTGAAAATGCACGGAAATATGACAGCACATCCTCCGTAACATCCTGATACTCAGTAAGTGACTGCATTGTCACAGGATTACCTCTCATATGCATTGCCACGAAAGGCAGCGACAGGGCAGCGACCTCAGTAAGCATCGGCCCGGGCTCGCCTGGAGCCGTCTTCTCATACATCCCCTCACCCGCAGTCACATCATTGACAATAAACTCCCCTATCGTGTCATATGCTCTGCGCACCACCGACGGCCAATACGTGTCAATCGAAATCAGCGCAGCAGGAAATTCCTTTTTTATCGATGTCAATGCAGGTCCAAGCCGACGCCATTCCTCTTCCTCGCCCACAGGAGACGAGCCTGGCCGCGTGGAACAGGCACCTATATCCAGTATGGAAGCGCCGTCCTCCAGCATCTTACCCGCTCTGGAGAGAATCCTGGAGATATCATCGGTCCCTGAAGAGTCCAGACAACGGCTTTCTGCATAATATGAGTTTTCCGTGATGTTTATGATTCCCATCACGTCGATAACCCTGTTCTTGTCCATAGAGTCCTTCTACAGCATCAGTGAATGCCTTACTGCAGCTGCAGCCTCTTCACCCTTGAGATGAGCAAGGATGGCCAGGCCAAATTCCACGGCGCAGCCAGCTCCCCTGCCGGTAATGAGATTGCCGTCACGGACAGCCGGTTTCTGCTCGTAGATACCTCCACGGGCAACAGGAGCATCCTCGAATCCGTCAAAACAAGTAAAATGCTTGCCTTGAAGGCTTGGAAGCTGTGAAACCACGAGGCCTGGCGCAGCACAGATCGCTGCCACGGCACCGCCTTCTGCATAGTGCAGACGCATGAAGTTTATGATCTCACCATTTTCCGCCAAGTTCCTGGTTCCGGGCATACCGCCAGGGAAAATCATCACGTCAGACTCATCAGTTCCGTCGAGCTGGACTTCAGCCTTGAACTCTCCATAGGTCATGTCCGCAACCACGGTCGTCTTGTGTGAACCGGTTACGAACTTGTCGTAGAGTACAGAAACAGTCTTCACGTCCACGCCTCCACGTCTGAGGACATCGAGAGTCGCAAGCGCTTCGATTTCCTCGAAACCATTTGCAAGAAAAATATATACTCCTTTCATTTCTATAAATATTGTTTACAAAGTCACACCTTATATGATAAGCATCATCGCCAATGTGTAAAGCATGTACGCCTCAAATGCCAGTTTGCCCTTGGAATCCGAGTCGAGCATAACTTCCGTAGCATCATGTCTCACAAGTTTCGCGAGTTTGCGCGGACTCGGCAGATTACGGGCAGCCCACTTGCAGAGAATGTTGCCGTCATTGAAATATACTGCTCCTCCGTTTGAGCGGTTGAGCGATATAAGCGTTTTGTAATCAGAATAATACACAGCAGTCATCAGCTGCATTGACTCCTCCGCACCGAGCTTTTCTGAAGCGATGAGATGCGAGAAACCATCAGGGGAATCAGCCACCAGAAGCAGCGGAACATATCCTTTTTCAGCGGCATCGCCGAGAAGCCTTGCCGTATTTTCCCATCGTTTCGCAGACATTTTGGCCGGTTCCGGAACAGATACCGCCATCACGAGACCGTTCACAGCCAGGGTATCACGATATTCACCGGAATTGTCCCTGAACGAAAGACGCGGGAAATCAGTCTCATTGATATAATCCTCTTTCTTTACGGTATGGGCCTCGACGAAGGTCCAGGTGGAATCAGGAATGAAGTCCAGAGTAAACAGACCGCGTTTTCCGTTTTTCTCATAGACGAATGTGGAAACATATTCATCTTCACCCGCAGCCGGAGACTCGCTTGCTTCAAGACGCGAACTGAGATTGAACGGCGTAAGTTCGAGCATCGGTATGAACATCAGCGAATAGACTGCAAAAGCGGCTGATGCGGCTGCCGTCAATGCGAATGTCACATATTTGCTTTTCTTCGGTTCGCCGAAATCCTTGTACGGGAAGAATGCGGCAAAGGTCAGAAGACACAGTACAATATTCTTGGCAAATGACTGGAAATGAGTAAGATGCACCGCCTCGCCGAAACAGCCGCAGTCCATAGACGGGTTCAATATCCAGAGCAGCAGCGTAAGCAGGGTGAATCCGCCGAGCAGACCGGTCACGCACCAGGCCGTCACCTTCCTGAAAACTCCTGTCACCAGACAGATTCCCAGACCAGTCTCGGCAACTGCGAAGAACTCTGCGAGGACCATGGCTGCACCACTGAGGAAGCCGAGATGAAGGAAGTTCAGATACTCCCTGACTATAAGCATCGTACCGACAGGATCCATAAGTTTCAATGTTCCCGCCACGAAGAATACCAGTCCTACCAGGACGGCGCAGAAGCGCCTTGCCTTACTGCCTATATAACTCATTCCCAAATAATTGAATTATCGTTTTCCATCCACTGTCGCCATAATGGCCGCAGCGATCTCATCAGGCGGAAGCATCGAGCCGTCACAGGAGCGGCAGTCGATCCTGATAAAGTCCGGATCCATTTCACATTGACTCACATACACTTCGCGCACGCGCTTCTGGAACTCTATGTCAGCCTCATGGATATCGGTCTTCCCCTCGAGATACTCCCTGTCGTCACCTTTCCTGCCTGCCTCAAGTTTCTTCTCCACGAATCCGATAGGCACATCCAGAAAGATGTTCAGATCAGGCTTCGGCAGACCGAACTGTCCGTATTCCGTGTCGAAAATCCATTTGCGGAGCGCTTCACGCTCCTGCTGGTCATCGATTTTCGCGCATTGGTACGCAATATTGGAATAGACATAACGGTCCAGCAGAACGATACCGCCCTCATCCAGCGTCCTGCGCATCTGAGGCGCCGCACCGTGTCTGTCCTCAGCATAAAGAAGTGCCACCAGCTGCGGATGCACGCTGTCAATGCTACCGAAACCACCCCTCAGAAACTTTCCGATGAGCTCGCCATAAACCGGAGCGTCATAACGCGGAAAGTGGATGTATTCCAGATTGTCAGTCTTGCTTTCCAGATAAGACCTGAGTCTTTTCACCTGAGTCGATTTTCCGGAGCCGTCCAGCCCTTCTATTACTACTAACATATATTGCTATTTTATTATTTCCCTGTCTATCCTCCTCGGGATGCTTGTCAATATCTCATATGGTATAGTACCCAATATATCAGCAAGTTCCGTTACAGACGGATCATCCCCGAACACCGTCACCGTATCCCCGACTTTCGCATCCACGCCGGTAATGTCCAGCATGCACATGTCCATACAGATATTGCCGATGGTCGGAACCCTGTGCCCGTTCAATGAAAACGAAGCATGACCGCAGCCGAGGTGTCTGTCAATGCCGTCCGCATATCCTACCGGTATGGTGGCTATGACCGTGCCTGTCGGCGCTATATGTCCATGCCTGCCATATCCTATGGTTCCGTCTTCCGGAGACAAATGCTTAATCTGCAATATCTTGCATTTCAGCGAAGCCACCGGTGAGAGTTTCACTCCAGGCAATGCGCTGATGCCGTATATCCCGATTCCGAGTCTGACCATATCGTGCTGATAAGCAGCGAAACGCTCTATTCCGGCCGAGTTGAGTATATGAAGCATTGGCTTATAGCCGATCTCCTGCGAGATTCTGTCGGCATTGGCCTCGAACATCTTTATCTGGCCGAGAGTGAAGTCGTCCGACTCCGGGTCTTCAGCCGCAGCAAGATGCGAGAACACTGATTTCACCTTGACGGCATCCGTGGTCTTCAGAAAATCCATAAGTTCCTGCAGTTCCTCAGTCATGAAACCGAGACGGTGCATTCCTGTATCGAGCTTGATATGCACAGGGAAGTTCTTCACTCCCCTACGGGACAGCACATCACAAAGCGTCCTCAACGCATACATATTAGGTATGCTCGGCTCCAACCTACTGTCAATCATCTCGTTGAAAAAATCCGTACCTGCTGTCAGCACAAGTATCGGAAGACTGATTCCGGCTTTTCTAAGCTCGATTCCCTCTATCGGATAGGCCACTGCAAGGTAGTCGGCGCCCTCTTTCTGGAGCATTGACGCGAACTCTACCGCGCCATGCCCGTAAGCATTGGCCTTTACAAGCACAAGAAGCTTGGTGGAAGGTTCCAACAAGCCTCTGAAATATCTGTAGTTGTCGCGGCAGGCGCTGAGTTTCAGCTCAAGCCGTGAAAAATCATTTTCTTTCAGCATTCTGTCAGTCCGGCAAACGGCCGGTTTATTCTATCATCAGAATTACAAAAATACCAAAGTTTCGCCATTATCAAAAAATTATTTACTGTGGCAATGCCGCTTTCAGCACAGGGTCAATGCGCAAGTATATGCGATAGAACGCATTGTCCCCAAGCTTGGAGTAACGGCCCACAAGAGCACGGAGCTGCGGAATAAGATAAGGGCATGTCTCCTCCCATTCGCCCGGAGCCGGAACAATGCCGTCTGTCTTGGCTGCATAGGCCCTGAACTTCGACGGAATATCCAGACCGTCCAGATATGCCTCCAGTGAAGCATAATTGTCAATGGCGGACAACTGCTTGCCGTATTTGTCGAAGATGGACGAAGCGAAACGCATCTGGGTGGCCTTCTTGTTGCACTTGATGAAGAAACGAGTAGCCGACGTAGTGTCCACCGGCACGAAAACGTCAGGGACAATGCCGCCTCCGCCATATACGGTGCGGCCGCCTACCGTGTGATAGACTTCGTTCTTATCCACCTTGATACTGTCCTTGTCGAACATTTCACCATCGGCATAGCGCTTATAGATATCGTACTGATAATCATCAGAATACGGCTTCTGGATACATCTTCCTGATGGGGTATAGAAGCGGGCTACCGTGAGTCTGACCGCAGAGCCGTCAGTGAAATATATCGGTTCCTGGACGAGTCCCTTGCCGTAAGAGCGGCGGCCTACGATGGTGCCCCTGTCATTGTCCTGAATGGCTCCGGCGAAAATCTCGCTGGAGGAAGCGGAGGATTCATTGATGAGAACAGAAAGGGAGACATCCTTCAAGATGCCTTTTCCGTCCGCCTGAAAGTTCTTCTTGGCGCGGTGAAGTCCCTGAAGGTAAACTATTTCCGCATCTTTTTCCAGGAACTGGTCCGCAAGCAGGAGCGCCTGGTCGAAATAGCCGCCCGAATTGTCCCTGATGTCGAAAATCAGATGTTTCATCCCCTTGTCGAGCAGAGACTTGGCAGAAGCATTGAATTCTTCGTAAGTGGTGCGCGTGAACTTGGAAAGGCGGATATATCCTGTGGTGTCGTTTATCATGAACGACGCATCTACGCAGTGTACGGGGATTTTTCCTCTCTTTATATTGAAAGGAATGGTCTCGCTTCCACGCTTTACCAGGATCTGGACCTGTGTGCCTGCCTGGCCTTTCATCCGGCAGACCATACTGTCCTGAGGATACTTCACGCCGGCGATGTTGCGGTCATCCACTTTCAGGATGCGGTCGCCCGGCTGGAGTCCGACTTTTTCTGAAGGACCTCCGGGAATGACTTCCAGGACTACGGCCGTGTCATTCGGGACATTGAACTGGATGCCGATGCCGTCGAAATTCCCGGCAAGCTCAGTCTCGGATTTCTCCAGATCTACAGGCGGAAGGTAGATGGAATGCGGGTCGAGGGATGCAAGTGCCGCTGTCACAGCCGCGTCCGTGACTTTCTTCACGTCCACAGTATCTACATAGTTCTTGTCCACCTGCTGCAGGATCAGATTCAGTTTCTGCCAGGCAGCATAGTTGGCATTCAGCTTGTTATGCTTGTTGACGATATTGAACGTCAGCACTGTAGCAAGCACACCGAGCACAATTCCGAGCACCGCGCTGAGCGAGCTCATCTTATCTTTTCCAGTCATCTTATCCATGATTAACCGCTAACCGACATCCACTTGTTCCACTTCTATGCCCGCCTTCTTCAGCAGGTCAGGACCATCCTGCAGCCTGTATGCATCTTTATAGACCACACGCTTGATGCCGGCCTGAATGATGAGCTTGGAGCATTCGAGGCAAGGGGAAGCCGTAACATAGAGGGTGGAATCCTCGCTGCTGTTTCCAGACTTCGCCACTTTGGTTATGGCATTGGCCTCAGCGTGAAGGACATACGGCTTGGTGACGCCGTTTTCATCCTCGCACACATTCTCGAATCCTGACGGAGTACCGTTGTATCCGTCCGAAATGATCATATTGTTCTTCACGATGAGCGCGCCGACTTTGCGGCGTTTGCAATATGAGTTTTCCGCCCATACTTCAGCCATTTTCAGATAGCTGCGGTCAAATTTCTGCATAAGGCTACATGATTGTCAGAAACTGTTTGTTGAACAGATTCTTAGTTTCTCTGATAGAGATAGCGTTTGATGCTTCTCTTAGGTGTTCTCTCGAAATCCTCAGGCATGAACTCCATCTTGGAAATCTTGGCATAGTTAGGGATCTGCTTGTTGATTTCCGGAAGTGTCTCAAGAAGTTTAGCTTCGAGCTGCGATTTGGACAGGCCATCGAGCTCTGCCTGATGGTAGTCAGGGTAGATGAGAGATACCAATGCGCCGTGGTCTTCGATCACGAGTGAATCCACCACGTAGGTAACATTGTTCACAACTCCCTCTATTTCTTCAGGATAGATATTCTGGCCGGACGGGCCGAGTATCATACACTTGCTTCTGCCTTTCAGGAAGAGGTAGCCGTCGCTGTCCATCACGCCCATATCTCCGGTGTGGAACCAGCCGTCCTCTCCGAGCACGCTCTTTGTGGCCTCTTCATTTTTGTAATAGCCGAGGAACACATTGGCGCCTTTCACCAGGACTTCTCCCGGAATGTTCTGGGGATCAGGCGAGTCAATGCGGATTTCCATATTGAGCACCTGTTTTCCGCAAGAATAGAGTTTGGCATCTTTCCAGTCAGCATAGCCGATGATAGGAGCACATTCGGTCATTCCGTAACCTACCGTGAACGGGAAGCCTATCTTGCGGAAGAACCTCTCCACTTCAGGATTGAATGCGGCTCCGCCGATGATGACCTCATAGAAACGTCCGCCGAAGGCATTGACAAGTTCCTGCAGGATCTTCTTCTGTATCACCTTGTCGATGATAGGGAGGTTCATTATCATCTTGTTTCTGTCGAGAATAGGCTTGAGCTTGGACTTATAGACCTTCTCGATGATGAGCGGCACAGCGATAATGATGTGCGGCTTGATGTCGGCAAATGCCTGCATGATGATCTTCGGACTCGGAACTCGAGTAAGGAAGTGCACGTGGGCGCCGATCGTCATTTCGAACAGGAACTCGAACATCATGCCGTACATGTGGGCTGAAGGAAGCATTGACACTACCTCTGTATTGTTGTCGAGCTGCGGCATCGCCTGGACATGGGCGAATTCGATATTCGACCAGAGAGCGCGGTACGGAACCATGACGCCTTTGGAGAAGCCTGAAGTTCCTGAAGTATAGTTGATCACTGCCAGTTCATCGGCCTTGTCTTCGTAGTAGTCAAGGTCTTCCGGTCCGAAATTGTTCGGATATTTGTGGCCGAAGCTTTCGTTCAGATGCTGACGCACCTGGGACATCTCTTCCGTCTTGGAATAGAGGAAATTGAAATTGTTTATCTGCACGACCACATAAAGTCCCGGCATTTCCGCCTCTGAAAGGTTCTCCCAGATGACATCATCCACGAAGAGCACCTTCGCCTCAGAATGGTTCACGAGATAGTGGATGTTGCCCGGCTTGAATTCGTGAAGAATAGGCACAGGAACAGCACCGTAAGTCAATGTAGCCAAAAAACTTACGCCCCAGTTCGCCTGGTTGCGTGAGCAGATTGCCACTTTGTCACCTTTTTCCAGACCGCACTGCTCGAAGGCGATATGCAGTTTGGCGATTCTTCTCGCTACATCCCTATAGGCCAGGTCCTGGCCCTTGTAGTTGGACAATGCGGGACGATCCCAGTTCTCTCTGAAACTTTTCTCGAGAAGCTTGTTAACTGATTGAAATTCCATAGTTTTCTATTGAAGTTTAAATGACCGCTCTTTTCCGTCATAACAACGTGCAGTCACCTGTCTCTTGTCATTGACTGAAACCTCCGTATCGGGGCTGAGCATCTTGTTCCCGTCCGGAGACAGAACAGGATTTCCGCCATAGAAACCGTATATGAGCGTCCTGACAGATGTCCTGACAATCCAGTATTTACGGTTCCCCGCCACAAGAAGTTCCGGCAATGATTTGATTGTTTCGTCTGATTTTATGTCTTTCCACGAAGAAGGTTTCTTGGCGTGGAGGTCATACATAGCTATAGTATTGTCCTTGTGCAGCACCAGGACATTGTATCCGTGTGCGCCTGTAAAGTCAAAGACGGCAGGTCCGAGCAGGATTTCCTTGCCCAGATCCACAGGGAACGGCTTCACGAACCGTCCGAGCCTGTCGATGAGGTAAAGGCTGCTGCCTGACGCGAAGAGAAACTGAAGTTTTCCGTTGCCGAAGTAATCGATGGTTTCCACGGCCCCGCATATCGGAGTCTGGAACGGAACGCCCCATATGCCCTTTCCGTTCTCTTCCTTCAGGGTCAGATACATATTCTTCTGCTGGGAGAAGAGATTGGTCTTTCCCGTACCGCAGTTCTTCACCTTGAACGGCCCGGCCGGCACTGTCACCACAGTATCTTTCTTCATTACAGGGACTTCATCCTTGGCGCCGGTGTATTCCATACGGGCTACACTGAATTCCATCCTCGCATCTTCTCCAGGATATATGGCCAATGTCATAGGACATGAGGTCACCTTGTCGAGAATCCTGCAGGCCGAAGCGGAAATGTTCTTGGAGAAAAGCGACGCGAACTCATCCGGAGAGGCAGATGCGGAATAATATGCCTGGAATGCCGTGCCCTCACGGCTGATTATTCTGCCGGCACCCGCATCAGAGAGGAATGAGGCCAATGTCTTGTATTTTTCAGGCGCAAACGCCTCGAGAGAACGTTCCTCGCCTGCGATTATCCATCCGTTCCTATAGATATATACCGAATCCGGGACATTGAACATCTCGCCGAATACACTGGAAGCAAAGCCTCTGAACGGATAGGCCATCGGCTTTCCGTCGTAAGAGCGGAGGCTGGTGATTCCGCTTCCCCTGAAAATCATAGAGAGTTCCTGCTTGCCGGGACGGACAAGTATCACCTTCCCGAAACCGGAGCCGGACGGCACTTCTGCCACAGCCACTTCCCTGACAGCCAATGCCTTATACCACGCGTCAGGAGACATTCCGGACTCCTTTTTCAAGGCCGTCCATCTGGCCTTGCGGCTGTCGAGTTTCCCCACGGCATCGACATATTTCTCGATTCTGTCTGAATATGCCTGAGCATCCGCCACCTGTACTGAGTACACTGAACGGACTCCGGCCGGTACTATTTCCTGGAAAAGGGACTCGCCAGGAAGCAGATTCCTATAGATATTGCTGAAATAAGCCGGACTGTCCACAGAGAACGAGCGGCCTGTCATGGTCAAAGTCTTTTCATCTGCCGATGTGAGGGTAATGCCTGTCCATTCCGCGTACGTTTTCAAGAAACGGCTGCCGCTTCTGCGCTGACGGGACAGAAATGAGCCGGCCAGCTTGTCCACATAGTTTCCGCTCACGAAGAGCACATTGTTTCCGGAAGTGCCATATACAGCGGTGGAAAGGCTTTCGTCATCCAACAGCGAAACCCCATATTCTATATGTCTTGAACAGGATTTAAGCAGCGTCTCAGACGGAGAGAATGCTATAAGACAATGCTTTTTCAACGGCGATTCATGGTTCTCCGTCAGGTCTATCACCAGATGTGACACCGATGAAGAGTCAGCCAGAGCAAACAGTTTCTGTACTGGAGAATCCTGAGAAATCCTGCCGGCATCCACCACGAGCAGAGGTGCAAGGTCCCCGCTATAGTGCATTGACACTACTGTTTCCGCATGCTTCAGTCCCGAAGAAGCCTCTGTGTCAATGAATTTGCTCAATTTCGAGAGCCACCCTCCGAAATTGGACTTGCCGGTTCCGGAGAACAGCGCACCCACGAGATAGGTGCTGTCTTCGAATACTTCCAATGAACTTTTCAGTTTGTCTCCATAGAACACGAGCGCGGCATCTGACGGCACCGCACTCATGAGCGGACGGGCTGAACGTGCCTTCTGCAGCAGTTCCTCCTTATCAATCGAAGAAGTTTCCGTCTTGTCCGAGTACAGTACGACCACTGCTCCTATGACAAACGCCACAAGAGCGGCAAGCACCGCTGTACATATATATATAGCTTTCTTGTTCATTATGCAAAGAGTGCAAATTCTGCATTCCACAAATATAATCATAATTTTTTCAATTATGTTATTCTGTCCATCTTCTGTCCCTTTTGGAAAAAACAATGCGAATTCCTGAAACCTCAGCTCGAATTTCACAATTAAAAAAAATATATATCTTTGTGATTCGTATAATCATAAAAGAAAACTGATGAATTACTACAAAGCATTGTCAGTTTGTGCATTAGCTGCTTTTGCAGCATCCTGCGGCACTTCCGGAGTGGAGGTTGCAGACGGACAGACAGAAGTGATTCTATCTATTGACACAGACGGCACACATCACACGAAATCAGTAGCAGAGGAGACTCTGCCTGCCATTGATGATTTCACCGTGGAGATCTTCAAGAAAGTGAACAATACAAGACTCTACAGAGACACTTACGCTAACTCGACTTCAAAGAAAATCAGACTTAACGCAGGCGACTACTCACTTTCCGCTTTCCACGGCGACTCGCTGAAAGCCGGATTCAATGCGGCTTTCTATCAGGCAAAAGTTCCTTTCACCATCGACAAGGGACAGAGGAGAGTGAACATTTCCGGGACTGCCAAACTTGCCAACGTAAAGTTCGCGGTAAACTACGGCGAGTCCCTGAAGACCTATTATTCAAGGTATTGCGCGTCGGTTTCGACGGACAAGGCCAATGTGACAGACACTCTCGGATTCACCGGGAACGAGACCAGGGCCGGCTTCATTCCTGCCGGGACATTGACCCTCAAACTATTTGCTGCTGAGGCGAATGCGAAGATGAAGTACTTCCATACCGAGATTCAGGCTGAGCCGAATGACTTCATCACCGTAAACCTGGACACCAAGCCTTTCATCGGCAAGATTTCAGTGAACATCATCATTGACAAGAGCACTGAAGTCATTGAAAAGGACATTGACATGGATCCTACGGACTTCGCGACCGAGGCTCCGGTCATCAAGCTCGGCGACAGGCTGAAGGCGGGACAGGTGACATTCTTCGAGGGCGACGACCTGAGCGGCACTCTCGTGGACATCAATATGCCTGCGGGTTTTGCCCACGCTTGGCTCGACATCACCTCCGAGTACCTGAAAGCCAAGGGATTCGCTGAACGTCTGGACCTTACAGCACTCGATGCGGCTACTAGAGCGAAGTTCTCGGCGCTCGGCATCCAGATACTCAAGATGACGCCTGAGACGAGATTCTCCTACATTGACTTCAGCGGAATGACTGACAAGGTCCAGTATGAGGCCGTGCCTTTCGCGGGCAAGTTCAAGCTCACTGTGGAGGACAAAAACGGGGCCCAGGCCGTTTCCGAAGAGTTCTCCTTCCTCATGAACAAGAATTCGGCTACGCTGAACATCTCCGGAGCCAACGCCTTCGCGAGAAGTTTCAGAGGCGTATCTCTCGATGTCCAGACCGGCAAGCCTGAGAAATACACGCTCCAGTACAGACTGGACGGAGGAAGCTGGACCAATGCAGAGGGCACCGTTTCAGAAAACACCATTTCCTACGGGAAGATTTCCGGCCTTGTTCCGGACTCAGAATACGAGGTGAGGGCGATTTACAACAAGAATCCGTACAACAGCACCGATATCGTCAAGGTCAGGACCGAGGCGGACGCTCAGGTGGGCAACAACGGTTTCGAGGACTGGACTACAGAAACGATAAAGATCTCAGTGGCGTTGTCCAGCAGCAGGACCCTCGACTGGTATCTGCCTTACGCAGATGCTGGCAGCAGCTGGTGGGCCGTAACAAGCAAGAAGAGTATGCCTACGAGCATTATGGCCACCACAAAGACTAGCGTAAAGTCATTCCCGACAGTGGCTTACTCTCCAGACTGCACAAGCGGCATAAAATCCGCGCACATATATACTGTCAATGTCGGCAAATTCAACACTGACGCTGTCGCTTCCGGCACGTCATACCCGGGAGAGCTGTTCATCGGCAAGGCGGACGATTCCGGAAACCACTCGTCTGACGGACACGCTTTCACGAGCAGGCCTGACAAATTCACTTTCAAATACAAGTTCTCCCCGAAAGGCAGCGAGAAATTCTATGTCAAGGTGGAGTTCAAGGATGCAGAGGGCAATGTCATAGCCGTAAAGGAGGACACCGAGGGCCCGGCAGCCGCAGAATGGACAGAATACAGCACCACACTGGACTGGAATGACATCACCAGGAAGGCAGCGAGCATCTACATAAGCTTCAAGTCGTCGTCTTCTGGCAGTCCTGGCATCAACGCCAACAGCACACTCGAGGTGGCAGGCAATTCTTCACAGGCCGGACACTTCGGAAGTTCACTGTATGTGGATGATATTGAACTGATTTATGAATAACCCAACCCAGATAAAAAGAAAAATACATATGAAACGTACAATCTTCTCCATAATGGCAGTCGCCGCAGTCCTGACAGGATGCAAGGAGACAAATGTTGAGAGCACCTCGGACAAGGGCTTCTTCGTCCTCAAATCAGTAGTTGCCGACGGACAGATGAATGACATCGACATATCTACCGCAGCTACCAAAGCGACTCCCGCTGAGCTGGCAGATGTAAATTCCTTCGTAGTCAAGATCGAGAGCAACCTCGAAGGAGGCGGCACTCAGACTTACTCCTACAGCGACATTCTGGACAAGGCCATCGAACTTCCTACAGGTTCGTACCAGATCACGGCAGGCTCGCCGGAAGGAAAGACAGCAGCCTGGGACCAGCCTCTCTTCGAGGGTGTCCAGAACTTTTCAGTAGTAGCAGGCGCCACGTCTCCTGTCAATGTAAAGTGCTCATTGAAGAACGCCATGGTTTCGGTAAAATGCACCGACACGTTCATCACCGAACTCAGCACCTTCAACATCAAGGTTTCCGCCAATGACAATGACTTCCTTACCTGGAGCAAGAATGAAAGCGGAAACAACCTGGACAGGCAGGGATACTTCACCGCTACCGAACTCTATGTACAGATAGACGGCGAGAGGTCACTCGACGGCTCTACAGCGGCATTGACCCAGACCATCAAGAATGTGCATCCTAAGGACCATATCATCCTGAACCTCGATGCGCGTGTAACAGGTGAAGTTCAGCAGATTACGCTCACCGTGGACGGCAGCGTCAATGTCAGGAACGAAAATGTCACCGTGGGAGGATTCGAGGAAATCCCTATTCCAGATCCTGAAAAGCCGAAACCTGAGAACCCTGATCCCGAGAAACCGGAACCGGACGAAAATGCGCCTCAGCTCGTATGGGCAAGCAATCCTGATTTCGCTGCCCAGCCGCTCGCCGAGACCATGGACGTCACCATCAATATCAAGGCCCCGGGAAAAATCAGCAGCTTCATTGTCAATGTGAATTCACCTGCACTGAACTCGCTTCTGCCTGACATGGTCAGCCCGCAGAATGTGCTTTCTGACGGCAGCGTGGACCTCGACCTCATCGACGACGCTACTGCGATCGAAAACCTCAGCGCACTCCTCCCTACCGGCGACCAGCTGAAGGGAAAGGACAATGTGGAGTTCAAGCTTTCAGGACTTCTGCCAATGCTCTACAGCATCACAAGCGCAAGTCCTGACACTTATGACAATACGAATCACGTCTTCACCCTCAAACTGAAAGATGAGGCCGGGAGGACTCTTTCAAAAGCGGCCACGTTCTACTACAAGAAGTAGGAAAAACTTGATTGTCAGACTTTTGAAAAGAAAATTATCATGATTGTAAAATATAAGAAATACATTCTTTCAGCGGTTGCAGCCAGTGCTTTGATAGGTTGCAGCAGGGAGGCTGTGGATTCCGGGAAGCACGGATACCTCACGGCCGGGATTGAACAGGACATGTCCGTCAATGTCATAAAGACCAAGGGTGACGTAAGCGCGGATGACCCGTTCACGCTGAATATCTATAAGGGAAGTAAACTGCTGAACACCATCAGCGACCATAGGACGCTGCTCACCGAGCCGCTCCAGCTGAACTGCGCAAAGTACAGGGTAACTGCACAGAACCGCGAAACCGTGGAAGCCGTCTTCGATTCTCCACGCTACTATGGCGAGGCAGATGTGACGGTGCTTCCGGACCAGGTGGTCAATGCAGATGTTACCTGCACGCTTTCCGATGTGCTGGTGGAGCCTACTTTCGCAGAGGCTGATTTCGATGCCAATTTCAAGAACTGGTCCCTGACCGTAAGCAACGGCACAGGGTCTCTGGTCTGGAACAAGGCTGAGGGCACTCTCGGAAAAACAGGTTATTTCAAGCCTTCAGGGACATTGACCTGGACACTTTCATTGACAAACAACGCAAACAGAACCTTCACAAGGTCAGAGACTTACACCGACGTGAAAGGAAAGCAGAAATACGCATTGAACTTCAAGGTGGCGACGGTGGACCCGAATACCGGAGCGGCCGGACTGAGAATCGTTCTCGATGACGAGATGACGGAGCGCAGTTTCGACCTCCTGCTGGATTTCACGAGTTCTGAGGCTGAGGCCAAGAGCGTGAATGCATGGGCGCTGTTCGCCGACGTGAAAGGTTCGCTGAAATCGACTTCCGTACCTGCCGGGCTGAAGCTTCAGTACAAGATGGTGGGGACCGAGGAGTGGACTGATTTCACAGGCGAGATAAAGACTGACGCCGAAAACAAGTCGTTTACGGCAAGGCTCACTGGTCTTACACCGGGCAAGAACTATGTAGTCCGCGCCAAGACAGACAAGGAAGCGGGCAAGAAGCAGATAGCATTCACCACAGAGGCGGCTGCTGTCCTGAGCAATATGAGTTTCGACTCATGGTATATGAACGGCAAGGCTCCTATGCCGGACATTCAGGGTGAACCGCTTATCTGGGATACGGCGAACCCTGGTTCCGCTTCATTGGGAACTGTTCCTACCAATCCTGAAAGCAGCCACGTGGCTGTGCCGGGAGAGGGCAAGAAGGCAGCCAAACTGGAGAGTCTCGCGGCCACTATGGACATTTTCGCTGCCGGCAACATCTTCACGGGCAAATTCGGCAAGGCGATTGCCAGCCTGTCCAATCCTGGAGCCACTCTGGACTGGGGAACGCCGTTCTATTCACGTCCTCTGGCACTTAAGGGTTACATGGATTACAGGCCTGTTGCCATCACTCATGCCAAGTCTCCTTATACTGAACTCAAAGGCCGTCCTGACACCTGCCAGATTCAGATTTTCCTGACTGACAGAACGACGATGTACCATATTGACACTCAGAAGAAGCAGTTTGTGGACATCAACGGAAGTGATGTCATCGCTTACGGAAAGCTTGAGAGCGGAACGGTGACCAGCACCAAGGAGGGTCTTGTCAATGGTTATGAGCCATTTGAAATCAAGCTCGAGTACAGGGACCTGACCAGAAAGCCGAATATGATAGTCATCGTGGCTGCAGCCAGCAAATACGGCGATTTCTTCACCGGAGGCAAGGGCACGGTGCTGTATCTGGACGAGTTCTCATTTGTTTACGACCCGGCTGAACTATAACATGAAACGACTGCATCACATAGCATTGGTTCTTCTTGCTGCGGGAGCTGTTTCCTGCAGCATCAAGAATGACATGCAGTTGCCGAAGATTCCGGCGGAGATCACCTCGTTTGAGATCGAGGGGCAGATTTCCTCCAGAATAGACGCATCCAATCTGTCTGTCAATGTGGTTCTGGGCGAAGAGGTCAGGGCTGACAAGCTGATTATCAGGACCGTAAAGATTTCTGACGGGGCCAAGTGCCCGGATGCCGGATTCACTGATGGCGGGATTATAGACTTGTCGTCTCCGTATAAGGTGACGCTGTCCAATTTCCGTGAATATGAATGGACCATCACGTCGGAGCAGCCTGTGGAAAGATACGTGAAATGCGAGAACCAGGTAGGCGAATCCACCATATTCCCTGAAACACACAAGGTCAGCATCAAGGTAAAGAAGACTGCAGGCAGTGCCGTGGACAGCAGGTCGAAACTGGTCATTACTGACATGAAGCTCGGTCTGAAAGGCTCGAGGGTCGTCTCCACCACGGATTTCAACGGCAATGTCCAGGAAATCAGTTCCTTCCCCGTTACTCTCGACTGCTTCTACGAGCGCAAGTTCACGGTAGATGAGGACGGCAATACAAGCGAATGGACTCTGATTGCGCTGACGGACTGAGGAGCGAGGTAGTGAAGCGGAAGTCGAGAAGCGGTTAGCGGCGAGGTGAGGCGGAGGTAAGATGAGGTAGAGGTGCAGGTGGATGTTCAGGTGGATGTCCAGGTAGAGGTGCGGGTGTATATTCAGGTGTATATTCAGGTGTATATTCAGGTGTATATCCAGGTGGATGTCCAGGTAGATGTCCAAGTAGATGTTTAGGTAGATATTCAGGTGGATGCCCAGGTAGATGTCCAAGTAGATGTCCAAGTAGATGTCCAGATAGATGTCCAGGTGTATATCCAGGTGTATATCCAGGTAGATGTGGCAGGCTACGCGCACCGCATAAACCATTGATAATCAAACATTTAGCCACTTTCAGAGTTGCTGTTTTCACAACTCTGAAAGTGGCTAAAATGTTGATATTCAATTACTAACGCGATGCGCCTAACCGATTTCAGCGCCGTTGTGCAAGGTCTCGGCAGGCGTGATGAAACGCATCTTGCCGTCACCCTGGCGGGCCATCAGGATCATACCCTTGGATTCGATGCCGAAAATCGTACGAGGCTTCAGGTTCGCGAGGATGCAGATCTGCTTGCCTACCATCTCCTCCGGAGTGTAGAACTTGGCGATGCCGGACACGATGACTCTCTTGTCAATGCCCGTATCTATGGTGAGTTTCAGCAACTTGTCAGATTTAGGAACCTTGACCGCCTCCAAGACAGTGGCAGTACGGATATCCATCTTTCCGAAGTCATCGAACTCCACCTCATCCTTCTGCGGAGCCACCTGATTTGCTGCAGCAGCTTTTTCGGCAGCCTCACGCGCAGCACGGATTGCATCAAGACGGTCAGTCTGAACCTTGATGGCGTCATCTTCAATCTTGGCGAAAAGCAATTCTGCAGCACCGAGCTGATGACCTTCTGGAAGCAGATTGTCATTTCCCAGGACATCCCATCCGAGACACACACCCTGACAAGGACATGCAGCCGCAACTTCCTTTACATCAGCACCTTCCGGAGCCGAAACGGTATGAAGAGCAGCACCTTCACCTTCCTTGTATGTATTGACGGTCTCCTGCTCGCCATGCCTGTGGTCAACACCGGCACAGAAGCATACATCCAGCATCTTGCGAAGCTTCTCGGCAGCAAACGGCGTGAACGGCTCGAATGCGATAGCGAGGTCAGCACAGATCTGGAGGCTGACATTCAGAATCGTCGCAGTACGCGCCATATCCGTCTTCGCCACCTTCCACGGCTCAGTATCAGAGATATACTTGTTTCCGAGACGGGCGATGGACATCGCATCCTTCAGCGCTTCGCGGAAATGATAAGTCTCAATGTTCTTCGCCAATGATTCCTTGAGCACCGGCACCTGTGCCAATGTTTCCTTGTCAATGTCAAGCAGCTCTCCCGCAGCAGGAACCTTGCCCTCGAAATACTTGTGGGTCAGGACAACGGCCCTGTTCACGAAGTTTCCGAAAATGGCCACGAGCTCGCTGTTGTTGCGCTGCTGGAACTCCTTCCAACTGAAATCATTGTCCTTGGTCTCAGGAGCATTGGCAGTAAGCACATATCTCATGACATCCTGTTTTCCAGGGAATTCCTCCAGATATTCGTGAGCCCATACAGCCCAGTTCTTGGATGTGGAGATCTTGTCGCCCTCGAGATTGAGGAACTCATTGGCAGGGACATTGTCCGGGAGGATGTAGCCGTCACCATATGCTTTCAGCATTGACGGGAACACGATGCAATGGAAGACGATATTGTCCTTTCCGATAAAGTGCACCAGCTTGGTCTCCTGGGACTTCCACCATTTCTCCCAACTCTTCGGAAGCAGTTCCTGAGTATTGGAGATGTAGCCGATAGGCGCGTCGAACCATACGTAGAGCACCTTACCTTCCGCTCCATCGACAGGCACCGGAACGCCCCAGTCCAGGTCACGGCTCACGGCACGTGGCTGAAGATGAGCATCGAGCCAGGACTTGCATTGACCATAGACATTGGTCTTCCACTCCTTGTGCTGCTCAAGAATCCACTCGCGGAGCCACGGCTCATACTGGTCCAGAGGCAGATACCAATGCTTGGTCATCACCTTTATAGGCTTACTGCCGCTAAGTGTGGATTTCGGGTCGATCAGCTCTTCAGGGCTGAGGGTGCTGCCGCATTTCTCGCACTGGTCGCCATAGGCATTCGGGTTGCCGCATTTAGGGCAAGTTCCTGTAATATAGCGGTCTGCAAGGAAGGTCTTGGCTTCCGGATCGAAGAACTGCTCCGACTCCTTGGTGATGAATTTGTCTTCATCATAAAGTTTGCGGAAGAACTCCGATGCGTTCTTCTCGTGGACCTTGGATGATGTCCTGGAATAGATATCGAAGTTGATGCCCAGACCGGAGAATGAATCCTTGATTATCTTATGATATTTGTCCACAATGTCCTGAGGTGAACATCCCTGACGTTTAGCGGCAATGGTGATAGGCACTCCATGCTCGTCACTTCCGCACACATAAAGGACATCTTCGCCACGCATTCTCAGATATCTCACATAGATATCAGCCGGGACATACACTCCGGCAAGATGACCGATATGCACAGGTCCGTTGGCATACGGAAGCGCGCAAGTCACAAGCGTTCTCTTGAATTTGTTGTCCATAATATATTGAATTTTAATTATTTGTCTATTATTCCCAAGCTCTACAGCACCCTGCCGAGCCGTTCAGCGATTTTCTTACGGAGTTCCGCCACCTTCTGCATCTTCACAAGAAGCGCGTCCTGCTCTTTCATCACTTCCTCCGTCTGTTCCACCCGCGACAATTCCCTCAACTTGGAAGCGATCTCCTCTTCCTGCGTCTTCACCAGACTTGAGTTATATACCATAATGGCATTCGGCACATTGATCACGAGGAATGAAGGCACTGCAGTCAGCGAATTTACAAAATTCTTCACGGAAAGCTGATATTTGTATTCAATCAGGTCCGCGACTATTCCTGACGACACGCGGTCCGGGCCGTCCAACAATCTTTTCACGATAGTATCCTGCGGCAGTTCGCTGTCATACATGTCGAAATACATATCGTAAACCCTCTTGTATATCGTATTCTGGAACGGGTTGTCCTCGATTGCATCACGGATAAAGTCCGCCACCGTGCATTTCTCTTCCGAGTCATAGTATTCAGAATCCGATTCGAACTCCAGGTAATTCTGACCGTATTTGAGTATCAGGCACAGAAGGTCCTTTTCCGAAGGTTCCATCATCGGGGCCTCAAGTCCTGTTCTCCTTCCTGAACCGCCTGCAGTACCAGAAGAGCCTGCACTCCCCCGGACATCGGCCGCATCAGATCCGCTGTCACCACCTGCCTCCCCTGCATTGCCTCCGCCAGGAACTCCGGCATCACCCTGCGGTGCTGCTCCACTCTGGCCGTCCGAGCCCAACTGACTGCCTGCAGCCGCTTCAGCCCGACGCCTTTCCCTCTCCGCCTCCTTCCGTTCCTCCTCGAGCATTCTGCGCGTTGTCTCGGAAATCCGCGAGAAAATCATTTTCTCGTCGATATTGAACTCTTGCGCCGAATTCTGCGCATAAACAGCCTGCTTGATCTTGTCCGGGATCAATGCTATCGTATCGGCAATGTCGTTTATGAGCTCAGCTATCTTCAGCGGATCGTTCCCCGCCTGGCTTTTCAGCAATGCAGTCTTATATGCGATGAAGTCCTGCTCATTCTTGTCAATGAAGTCCTTGACCTCGTCAAGCGTGTGCTTTCTCGCATACGAATCCGGATCATCCCCGTCAGGGATCAACACGACCTTGACATTGAGCCCCTCCTTCAGGATAAGTCCGATGCCGCGCAGGGCCGCATGAATTCCGGCCGCATCACCGTCGTACATGATGGTTATGTTGTCGGTAAACTTCTTGATAAGACGGATCTGATTGACTGTCAATGAAGTACCGCTGGAAGCCACCACATTGGAGATTCCGAGCTGGTGCATCGAGAGCACATCCAGATAGCCCTCAACCAGATAGCATTTATCCTGCCTGGATATCTCGCTTTTCGCGAAATAAATTCCGTAGAGAGAACTGCTCTTGTCATAAATCTCCGTTTCCGGGGAATTTATGTATTTACCGATATTGGCTTTCTTGTAATCGGAAATCAATGTCCTTCCGCCGAAAGCAATGACCCTGCCGCTTACCGAATGTACCGGAAACATCACGCGGTCATAGAACTTGTCGATGAGGGAGCCGTCATTGCGCCGGATGCTCACGCCCACGGCTGTAAGGAATTCAGGTTTATAGCCTTTGGCCAATGCCGTCCGGGACAGTGCAGAACCGTCTTTCGGAGACCAGCCGAGCCCGAACTTGTCTATCGTGGCATCCTCCAGGCCTCTGCTTCTGAAATATTCATATCCGATGGAACGCCCCTCGGGAGTCTTCAGACTGTCCTTGAAGAACTGCTGGGCGAAATCCATCACCAGATACAGGCTCTCGCTCCTCTGCCTCTGCGCTATCTCTTCCGGAGTCTCCTCTTTTTCCTTTACCTCAATGCCGTATTTCCTCGCCAGATACTTGAGCGCTTCCACATAAGTCATCCCCTCGTGTTCCATGACGAAGCCCACAGCCGATCCTGACTTTCCGCAGCCGAAGCATTTGTAGATGCCTTTTGACGGAGAGACATAGAAAGACGGTGTCTTCTCGTTGTGGAACGGGCAACAGGCGATGTAATTGGCACCCCGTCTCTTGAGCGAGACGAAATCCTTTATCACATCCACTATCTGCGCCGAGTCCAGAATCTTATTTACAGTATCCTGGGGAATCATTGACTGTACCTATAATCCTATATACTTTCTTCACGTGGATTTCTATCCGGCTGCAGACCTACTGCTCGTCTATTTTCTTATAATCCACATCTTTCACATCCCCGAATCCGTCCATGTCGGACTGGTCCTGACTCTCGGTCGAGCTGAAATGGATCTCGTATTCTTTCTGCGCCTTGCTGACACGGTAGGTGGAAATCAGGTCATTGACGCCATAGCAGATCAGGAATATGCCGGCGAGAATGCTCATCACCCGTTCAGTGAACGGATTGAATATCAATATGGCAGCACCTACAAGGGCCACGCCTGAGAGTATGAACGAAAATATGCCGGAGCCCAGCAGTGAGGCTGTGCCCGCGAGCGCAAAAATCTGTATCAGTCCGAAAATGAATATGACTATTCCGATCAATGTGACGATTATATTGGCTATCGCTCCCGGGAAGATGAACAGGAGAATACCTATTACTATATCGACTCCCGCATTGATCATCATCAGGTTCAACACACCCTCCTTCTTGTGGGCAAGGCCGTAGGCAAATGACACCAGTCCGGCCGCGAACAGGAATGCCGCAATTATCCTTACCACATTGGTCGTGGCTTCGGTGCTGCAGACCATAACAAGACCTATCGCAATAGCGGCCAATGCACGCAATACGCCGCTGAATTTATTTTTGTACCCAAATGTAATCATAGTTCATTTTGTTATATTCAATTTGGCAAATATAGTGAAAATATATGGTGCAGAAGTCGAAAAAAATCATATATTTGTACTTCGACATAAAAACCAAAAACTATCATTTATGAAGCCGATTATGAAAAATCATCTTCTATGCCTTCTGGCAGCAGTCGGTGTCGTTTTCTTGGGCGGATGCAAGAAATCTGAGTCATCCGGAAAGAAAAGCAGCCTGACCTTCAGCCAGGACCAGGAATTCAACCTCACATTCGAGGCTGAAGCCACCACCCAAAACATTTTCTTCACAGCAGACGGAATCTGGATGGTCCAGGACGAGAACGGACTCGAAGCGGACAAGCGCTGGTATTCCGTGACACCTACGCACGGAGCTGGCGGAGAAACTTTCGTGGAACTTTCCATTCCGGAGAATACCGACATGGACAAGGACAGGACAGCCGTATTCAGCATCATCTGCGGCGCGGACAAACAGCTGTTCACCATTCTCCAGTACTCGCGTAATGCAGCGGAAAGCAAGCACGTCTATTTCGCCGACGAGAAGTTCAAATCATATTGTGTGGAGAATTTCGACACTGACGGGGACGGAAAGATTTCCAAGGAAGAAGCGGCTGCAATCACTGAAATCGACTGCCAGGAGAGGGAGATAACCTCTCTCGAAGGCATCAAATATATGACGGGATTGACCACCCTGAACTGCAGGTACAACTCCATTGACGGAATCCTGGACCTTAGCGGGCTGAAGAACCTCAAGACCGTCAATGCTGACCACAACTTCTACAGCAGACTGGACCTGAGCGGGTGCAGCGCCCTGGAAACGCTTGTAGCGAACGACAACTACGGCTACAACGAGCAGAGCAAGATGGTCTTCACATTGGCAGAAGTGGATCTGACTGGCTGTGCGGCACTGAAGAAAGTCAGCCTTCAGGACAATGCCATCACTACCCTCAGTCTCAAGGACAGTCCTGAACTCGAGGAGATCAACATGTCGATGAACCAGCTCCAGAGCATTGACCTTTCCAAATGCCCGAAGCTCAAGACAGTCCACATCCGCAGCAACAATTTCAACTCTGCCGTGGACTTCAGCCATTGCCCTGAACTGACCTATCTCGGGGCCTGGGAAGCAAATCTTACAGGCTTGAACGTCTCAGGCTGCAACAAGCTCGTACAGCTCATCGCGTACAGGAACACAGGACTCAAGTCCATTGACGTCAGCAGCTGCAGCGCATTGACAGAGCTCAATCTATACGAGACAGGAATTACCGCCGTCGATGTCAGGAACAATGTAAACCTGGTAAAACTGAACCTCGGTTTCACAGGCGGGCTCACAGACATTGACCTTTCCGCAAACTCGAAACTTACGGAACTGAACCTTCAGGAGAACAAACTGACATCCCTGGATGTATCTTCCTGCAAGGCGCTTACGATACTCAAGGCTGAGAACAACAGCCTGGCATCCGTCAACTTGGCAGGATGCTCAGCGCTTACGAAACTGTACCTCTACAACAACAAGCTGACCTCCGTGGACCTCAGCTCATGCAAGTCACTCGGCAGCCTCGCCATCTACACCAACAGCCTCACTTCTCTGGACGTGACTCCATGCGCTGCGGAAATGTACTTCATCGACTGCAAGGAGAACGCCATCAAGGAGTTGAAGGTCAACGGACTTTCCAAACTCGGTACCCTTGACGCTTCCGACAATGCGATTTCAAGTCTGGACCTGACTTCATGCAAGGCTCTCGAAGAGGTTCTCCTCAGCAAGAACGAGCTGGCCGAACTGAAAGTCAAGGGATTGGACAAGATGAGCGTATGCGAGTTCCAGAACAACAAGCTGAAGCGTCTTGACCTGCGCGGATGCGTGGCCATCGACGAGCTCCACATTTCTGACAATGCCGACCTCGCCTATGTTTCATTCTACGGATGCATGGCGCTCCGCTATGTGGACTGCAGAAGGACCAGCGTTTCCACACTCGATTTCAGCGGCAATGAGAAGATGAACTTCCTGTTCGCGACCGAGTGCCCGCTGTTGAAGGCCATATACATAAGGGCGGGGGCAAATTACAGTTCACTGGCATTCGACGAGGCCACGACCAAAGTGTTCGAAAAAGATCCTGAGAGCTACAGCGACGTAAAGACGGACAACTGGGGCGACGAAGACATTGACCCTTGGGGCAAATAATCCAAAAGACATTGAAAATGAGAAAGATATATTATTTGGCGGCAGCTGCGCTGAGTCTTTGCGCCTGCCAGAAAGAGGTCAATGAAAAAGGCGCCTCCATCGAAACGCGTGAGATTACGGTCTCCACTACATTGACAAAGACGGGCATTGCCTACGAGGGCGACGTTTCCCATCTTGTATGGAAAGAGGGCGACCAGGTTTCCTACATCACAAGTGACGCGGCAGGGCTCGGCTCGGGATTCGGGCTCGCTACCGTGAAGGACAACAAGTTCAAGGCTACCATTTCGGCTCAGGCCACTTCAAAAGACAAGTTCCTCGCAGTCTGGGGCGGTTCTGCGACAGAGGGATCCTCAAGCATTGAGATTCCGATGAGCACCGTCATTGACGCGAACAGCACAGCTGAATTCGACGGGAAACTGCTTCCGATGGTCGCTCTGGCAAATGTTCCGGACGACAAGGCTGCGGAAATAGATGTGGATTTCACTCCTCTTGCAGCTGTCTTGCGCGTATCTGTCGATACTGTAGGACACTCGAATGAGAAACTTTCCGGGATCACGCTTACCACCGACGGAAAATGCATTGGAACATACTCAGTCTCTACAGCTTACGAGAAAGGCTATAAGTTTACGGGCACATCCAATACCGTTTCAGCCACATTTCCCGACACGCCGCTGCTGAAAGACTTCAAATATGCATATCTGGTCCTGGCAAAGGGCTCCTACACTGGTGTCCGCATGGAAATCACCACCGACAAGAACACATATACGCTCAGCGACGGCGCAATGGACCTTACCGCCTCTGACAGAGGTCTTTACAGGATAAACGTCCAGCTTTCCGAGCCGCTTGCGCCTGTGGAGCAGAAATTCGTGAAAGTGACTGAGCAGTCCCAGATAGTGGCAGGTGGCACATATCTGATTGTTTCCGAAAAAACCGAAAGCAGTTATTATGTGGCCATCAACAGCATAAGTGACGGGTATCTCGAATGCAAGACTATAAACTGCGATACGGATGGCTGCATTGAAAAGACGGACGAAATCATGAATTATTCGGCAACGCTCGAGGCCGGAACTGACTCACATGCTGGAAAATACGCCATCAAGGTGAGCGGTCTCGGTTATCTGAAAGCTCCGGGCAACGTGTCTGCAGCTATCGAATATGTTGGAAAATTCTGGTCGCCAGGCTCTGTATTAGACTCAAGTTCCAACTACTTCTGGGGCATCACCGTAACTGACGGGAACGTCCTGATTGCTTCACACGAATTCAAGTCTGCAGGAGAGCCTACGGGCAGAATAGGCGGCATAGGATTCTTCACGGGCGGAAAGAAATTCGGAGTGTTCGCACCGGAGTCAGAGGATTACAAGCAGGCCCAGCTTTTCAGGCTGCAGTAATCACTTCCAGTTCTTATAAGGGTTACGGGTCAATGCCGCATTGTAATAGCGTCTGTCGCCCGTGACCTCTTCCCCAAGCCAGGATGGCCTTTCAAATGGTTCGTCCTGGCTTTTCAGTTCCACTTCAGCCATAAGCAAACCCTCATTGTCACCGTAGAACTCATCCACCTCGAACGTATGGCCCTGATAATCCACAAGATACCTTGTCTTGTCGATGGCTCCGGGATGACACAATTTCAGCAGTTCACGTGCATCGTCCGCGCTGATTTCCTTTTCCCACTCGAATCTGCTCAGGCCAGCCGCATCGCTCTTTCCCTTGATCGTAAGATAGCCCTTGTCGTCACGCAGCCTGACACGCACGGTTCTGACGCCATCAGCGCACAGATAGCCCTGGCAGATATGAGACGACGACTTCGCAAGGGACTTGAACTCCCCTGCCACCTTGAACTTTCTTTCGATTTCCAGTGCCATGATTTCAGATATGATTTATGTCAATGTACTCAATGCGCTGACGGGTCAATGCCTTTGTGCCAGAAACGGGAGGTGATGTCTTCGAGAGTGTAGGATTTTCCGTCCGTGAGGGTGCTGCCGTGCTTCACTTTATACAGCCTCTGGTTGGTAGTACGGCTGTTCAGCGGACCGCACGACGGGCGGTAAGGCCCTACCTTCACGTAATCGAAAATGTCGAAGATGTCATCCTCGACCGTCTCCCTGCCGGAATACAAGGCCAACTCGAGAGACGGATGCGCACGCTTCACATACGATGCGATATCCGTCAGTGCCTTGCGGTCATTGCCCTCACCGAGCAGCAGGAAGCAGTTCACGCCGAAATTGTCGCCTATCAGCCTGTCCACGACCTCCGGCGTAAGTTCCTCGCCTACATCGCCGCGCAGAAATGGAGAATGGCATCCCTCACAAAGTCCCGTACAATTCGAAATGTCCACTGCCAACGTCACTCTATCGGGTATTTCCTCCATCACGACACTCGTCATCTGAGGAACGTACTTCAGCATTGACCTTCCTCCCCGGCATAGAAACGGTGGTGCGCCTCTTCCTGACGCATCTCGCTGAACGACGAAACGCGCTTCAGGTAGCCGATGACACGGGTAAGGTAGTCCAGATTCCGGCTGCCGCATTTAGGGCAGACTGTCAATGTATCCTTGCTGATGTAGCCGCAGTCGTTGCAGACGGTGTTGCGGCAGTTGAATGTGAAATAGTTCGTGCCATAATGGGCAGCGACATTGAGCAGCTGCCTGTACTGCTCCTTGCTGAGGTGCTCTGCTATGTTCATGTGCAGGGCCGAACCGCCGTCCAGATACTTCACATAGTCCTCTCCGTGGAGCTTGAACTTGTCGATCATCGAAAGCTTGTCATCCTCAGGATTGTAGAAGTACGAGCTGTACATATTGTGCTCAGGCGATACGAAGAAGCCGTCCTTCTTGTCCCATTTGTAGTTCTTTCCGGATAGGTTCTCTCCCGGGACGAACTCGGTGTTGAACATGGTGTCGCGGGTCTTGTCCTTGCGGTTGGAGATATTGATGGTCTCCAGAATCGTGTTCACGAACTCCTTGTACTCCTCGTTAGGGGATATTGTCAATCCGAGGAACTCGGCTGCGTCTGTCAATCCATTGACTCCGATGGTCAGATACTGCTTGCGCATATCGATGAAGCCGGCCTTATAGACGTCGAGCATGTCTGCCTTGAGGAAATCGAGGATAATCTCATTGAAGGCTGTCTGATATTTGTGCACGCGGGAGGTCATTTCGCTGATTTCCTCGTCAAGGCATTTGTACAGTTCGTGTCTGTCGTATTTCAATATCTTAGGAATCGGCTGGCCGTCAGGCAGTTCCACGCCTTGTGTCTCCCTGAAGAACTTCCTTGTCGCGATCTGGATAAGACGGTTCAGGTTAATGGTCATCACGGATTTTGAACCTGTGGCCACTGATGCTGTACCCATCGAGTACTGGTGTGTAGTATGGTTGTGCTCCTCATCGGTATTGTCCAGGTCTTTCAATGAGTTACGGAGACGGCAGCAGCTTGAGAGGCTGTCCGGGCTGTTGGAGATGTAGCAGAAGAAACTGTGACCTTTAGACCACATTTCCGCTGTGAAATCAGCATATTCCTTGTCGGCATAATCATCACCGCCGTCGGTCAGAAGCGCCATCGTCTCGACCGGGAATGTGAGGATATAATTGTTTCTCTCTTCATTGAACCAGTTCATGAAATGTTTCTGGAGCCAGGACAATGTCTCCCATTTGGGCGCAGTGCCGTCCGGGAAGCGGAAATCGCCGAACACGCCCTTGAAGTATGGCTTGTCGAAATAGCCGATGTTCCAGAAAACGGTCTGATAGCCGCGGTTGCCGGCAGGCATATTCATCGAGTGCACGACCTGCTGGAAATAGTTGTCAATGACTTTTACGAGCGTGCGCTGCTTTACATTGTTCTCCACTACTTCATCCAGACGCTCGAGATAGTTCTCGCCGTAGTCTTTTCTGATGAAATAGTCGAAATACATCAGAAATTCAGGAGTTGCGACCGCACCCATGAACTGCGATGAAATCGAATAAACGAGGTTGATGAACTCGCCGCAGAATGACTTGAGGTCGGTCGGAGCAACGGAAACGCCTCCGAGTTCCTTCAGTCCGCTCTCGAGGAACGGATACATCGTGATGGCCACGCAATACGGATATCCCGGTGTGCCGCTCTCGTCGTGTTTGTAGAGGACATGGCTCTCAAGGTCTTCGATATACTGTTCGGCAAGACGCCTGCTGTACATCGCCTTGATCTTGTCCTTCATGATATAGCGGTTCTGCTTGATGTTGTTCTCCTTGTAGAGTTCCTGACCGAGGGTCACGATATTCTTGCGGGTGACATTGGCATTGGCATCGAACTTGGAGCCGGTAGCCGCGTTCGAGGCCTTGATGTAGTCACGGATGAAGTCGCGTTTCTTGCGCAAGTCCATTCCGGCATCGAATTTCTCGATATACGCGAGCGCCACCTTCTTGTTAATGGACATCAATGACTCTTCCACCTGACGACGGATCTCCTTGCTGGCTATCTTGTCGTAGATATACAGGTTATCGACAATGGAAACCACCACCGCTTCCTGGCAAACCTCTCCTGCTGTCTTGTAAGCTTCATGAATACCTTTGATAAGTTTTTCTCTGTCATACTCCTCGTAGGAGCCGTTTGTCTTGTAAACATCCATAATAACACGTCGATTTATGCTATTCTAAACGCCTGCAATGCCGTTTTTACCAGAAAGTTTACCATTTTGAAGGCAAACGTCTGACAGCCAGACATGTAGTTTGTTTAGAAAAAATCAAAACTAAAAAGTTCTCTCCGGACATTCCGGACTGGACCTACAAAATTATAAAATCCCTTCTCCTTATCAAAGCATCTCGACCGGAAAAGTTATCAACATTTTTCACAAACAGCCGCTAACTCATTGACACCTATCCGAGTGTAACATCGGCAGTCAGGCAGCCGCGGCGGAACTCACTCCGCTTCGCTCCGTTCGGCCCTCCTACCGTCT